>RRZT011735625.1_pt1 | contig 15504 bp, 13 predicted proteins | sample 2165551 | NCBI WGS metagenome assembly RRZT01 (sample SAMN10456910, study PRJNA506462) | wastewater metagenome | biome: wastewater; feature: sludge; material: wastewater sludge; isolation source: wastewater sludge with Escherichia coli K12::gfp cells carrying plasmid... | place: USA: Moscow, Idaho... | reverse complement strand
TCTTCTCGGGGCCGCCATGTTAACCGCCCGACATGGGCCGCCTGTGCGGGCAGTCCGGTCAAGCGGGCAGGCTTCAGTGACTGCTTTCGCTGTTCGCTGTCGGGCCGGAGGCTCCCAGGACGGCCATCGGTGCGGAGGCCGTCGGCACCGTTGGCGCAGCGGTGGCAGCTGGTGCGGGTGAGGGCAGGCTGATGACCGGCGTGGCGGCCCCAGCCGCTGCCGCGCCCTGGGGGCCGCGCGAGGGCAGCAGGGTTGTGCGATCGACGAAGTCGGGCGTGGCAGCGATCTTGGGCAGACCGACCGGCTGGTGGCGGGGAGGCGTCGGTGCTGCCTTGCTGATCGGGCGCGTGCTGGCGCCCGGCCCGGCCTGCACGGTGCCGGGCGCGACCGGCTGTGGCGTGCTGCGCACTGGCGTCGCAACGATGTTGCTCTTGACCTGCGGGGCCTGGGCGGCGGCCGGCGTCTTGCGCACTGCGGCAGGCACCGTGCCGGCGGGCGCAGGCGTGCTGACCGCCTGGGTGCCGATGCTGCGCCGCTGCTCCTCGGGCAGCTGCTGCCAGGCCTCCCAGCGGGTCTGGCGCTCGGTGGCCGGCACCTGGCGCACCTCGCCGAAATGCAGCCGCGCGGCATTGCGCTGCGCCGGTGGCGTCTTTGCCCATTCGGCCATGCGGGGGCGCAGCCGCTCCTGCTGCTCGGCGGGCAGTTTCGGATAGATCGCGGCGATGTCGCGCCACTTCTGTCGACGCAGCGGCTCGATGTCGACCCACTGGTCGCGCAGCGGCATCAGGATTTTCTGTTCTGACGGCGTGAGCTGCTGCCAGCCCGCGCTTCCCCCGAGCGCAGAGCCGAGCGTCGCCTGTGCGACCGCTGGACGGGCCAGCGGAGGCAGGGCGCTCGCCAGTGCCAGTGCCAGCACGCAGGCGGCACCGGAAAGGGGCAGTGCGCGGCGGGGCAGGTTCATGGCTGGCGGGCGGTGTCCTGAGCGGCCGGCAGATCTTCCGTCGCCTGCGTCGGCGGCAACGGCTCCTGGATCTCCGCCTCGGTCGCGGGCAGGGCGATCTCGATCGGGCGCTTGAGGAATTCGCTGAAGCCGGCGTCGGCGTAGGCCGAGGGCGGCAGGTCGTCGCCCAGCAGCTCGGCATCGAGCTCGGCCATCGAGGCCATCGATTCCAGGTCGCGCCATTCGCCGATGCCGATCAGGCCCAGCAGCAGCACCAGCGCCGGCAGCAGCCAGCCCAGGCGGCTCCACAGCGAGCTGTCCGCGTCGGGCGGGCCTGACTGCAGCAGCGCAGCGGTGCCGCCGGCGCCGATGCTGACCGGCAGCACCGCGCTGGCCACGGCCTGCTCGGGTCGGCGTGCCACGGCCGGGCGGCGAGCCTGGGCGATCGCCTGCTGGCGTGCCACGCGCAGCCGCTCGCCGATGTCATGCGGCGTCTGCTGCGCGCCGGCTTCCAGACGGGCGGTCAGTCGCAGCGCGAAGCGCGCTTCCAGGGCTTCGGCATTGGCCGGCCGCCCTGGGCGCGAGGAGGTGGGGGCGGTCTTCACAGTGAAATTCCCTTGGCTTGGAGTGCCTTGGCCAGTGCATGCACGGCACGCGAGCAGTGAGTCTTGACGCTGCCTTCGGAGCAGCCCATGGCGGCTGCCGTCTCGGCGACATCCATTTCCTCCCAGTAACGCATCAGGAAGGCTTCACGTTGACGCGTCGGCAGACGGGCGACCTCTTCCTCGATCAGAAGCAAGGTCTGTGCGCGTGCGGCGCCGGCATCGGCGCCTTCGGCGGCGTCGCCGTTGGGGCTCTGGCTGCTCAGGTGCTCGAGCAGGTCGAAATCGTCATCGCCGCCGGCGGGCTCGAAATCCGAGAAGTTGCGCAGCACCGCGTTCCTGACCTTCTGGTGGCGGAACCAGTCCATCGTCGCGTTGCCCAGGATGCGCTGGAACAGCAGCGGCAGCTCGGCGGCGGGCCGGTCGCCGTAGCGCTGCGCGAGCCGGATCATCGCGTCCTGCACGATGTCGAGCGCCGCGTCCTCGTCGCGCACCGCGTAGACGGTGCGCTTGAAGGCGCGCTTCTCGATGCCTTGCAGGAAGTCGGAGAGCTCTTGTTCGGTGGCCAAGGAGGGGGCCGGGCCCGTCGGGGCTGCGTCGGTCCGGAAAGTGGGGCGGCGCGGATTATGTCATCGCTGCCGGCCTGCCCTCGATCCGGGTGTGCACCATGGTGCGGTGCGCAATTCTTCGACATGTCGCCAGCTTGGTGCGATAATCCCGGATTCGCACCACGCGTGCCTGGTCTGAACCGGTCGCCCGACCCCGGGCGCCTGCGTCGATGACCGCGCAGGCGCCAATTCCGCCTCACGAGGGCGAGAGGAGGCGCACCGATCGATTTTCGTCAGAGAAAACCCGAAAGGTTCATCAACATGGACATGTCTGCCGCGGAACAGAAGCGTGCCGCATCGGCACAAGCCTCCCGCGATTCCTCTTCCTCCTCCGCTTCCCTGCCGGTGCTCAACGGCTCGGAAATCCTCGTGCGCAGCCTTCAGGCCGAAGGCGTCGAGTTCATCTGGGGCTATCCCGGCGGCTCGGTCCTGTACATCTACGACGCGCTGTACAAGCAGGAGTCGATCCAGCACGTCCTGGTCCGCCACGAACAGGCGGCGGTCCATGCGGCCGACGGCTATGCGCGTGCCACCGGCAATGTCGGCGTGGCCCTGGTCACCTCCGGCCCCGGCGTGACCAATGCGGTCACCGGCATCGCCACCGCCTACATGGACTCGATCCCGATGGTGGTGATCACCGGCCAGGTGCCGACCGCCGCGATCGGCCTCGATGCCTTCCAGGAATGCGACACCGTCGGCATCACCCGCCCGATCGTCAAGCACAACTTCCTGGTCAAGGATGTGCGCGAGCTGGCCGTCACGCTGAAGAAGGCCTTCCACATCGCCCGCACCGGCCGTCCGGGCCCGGTCGTCGTCGACATCCCGAAGGACGTGTCGCTGAACACCGCGCCCTTCGAGTATCCCGAGACGATCTCGATGCGCTCGTACAACCCGGTGCGCAAGGGCCATGGCGGCCAGATCCGCAAGGCGGTGTCGCTGCTGCTGCAGGCCAAGCGGCCCTACATCTACCCCGGCGGCGGCGTGGTGCTGGGCAATGCCTCGGCCGAGCTGCGCGAGCTGGTCGACCTGCTGGGCTACCCGGTCACGAACACGCTGATGGGCCTGGGCGCGATGCCGGCCACCGATCCGCGCTTCCTGGGCATGCTGGGGATGCACGGCACCTATGAAGCCAACATGACGATGCAGAACTGCGACGTCCTGCTGGCGGTGGGCGCGCGCTTCGACGACCGCGTGATCGGCAACCCGAAGCATTTCGCCTCGGTCGAGCGCAAGATCATCCATGTCGACATCGATCCGTCGTCGATCTCCAAGCGCGTCAAGGTCGACATCCCGATCGTGGGCGATGTCAAGGACGTGCTGCAGGAGCTGATCGCGCAGATCCGCGAGGCCCAGCAGCGACCGGATGCCAACGCGCTCGGCGCCTGGTGGTCGCAGATCGCCGAATGGCGCAAGCGCGACTGCCTGAGCTACAAGCTGTCTGACGAGCTGATCAAGCCGCAGCATGTCGTCGAGACGCTGTGGAACCTGACGCGCGGCACCGACAGCTACGTGACCTCGGACGTCGGCCAGCACCAGATGTGGGCGGCGCAGTTCTACCGCTTCGACGAGCCGCGGCGCTGGATCAACTCCGGCGGCCTGGGCACGATGGGCGTGGGCCTGCCGTATGCGATGGGCATCAAGCTGGCCAAGCCGGACGCGGACGTGTTCTGCATCACCGGCGAGGGCTCGATCCAGATGAACATCCAGGAGCTCTCGACCTGCCAGCAGTACCGCACGCCGGTCAAGGTCATCGCGCTGAACAACCGCTACCTCGGCATGGTGCGGCAGTGGCAGGAGCTGATCTACGAAGGCCGCTACGCGCACAGCTACATGGATGCGCTGCCCGACTTCGTCAAGCTGGCCGAGTCCTATGGCCATGTCGGCATCAAGATCGAGCGCCCGTCCGAGGTCGAGCCGGCCCTGAAGGAGATCATCCGCCTGAAGGACCGCACCGTCTTCCTCGACGTGCGCACCGATCCGACCGAGAACGTCTGGCCGATGGTCCAGGCGGGCAAGGGCATCACCGAGATGCTGCTGGGTTCGGAAGACCTGTGACCGGTCCGCGACCCGGCCAGGCCCCGCGGGTGACCGCCGGCGGGGCAGGGTGCCGGGAAGCACCGGTGCAGTCCGCGCCCTGCTGACTCCCCCATTCCTTCGTTGACAGGCCCGCGGGACGGGCGACGGCCACACGCCGTCGCGCCGTGGCCCGCAGGCCGGGAGACCCTCACATGAAGCACATCATCGCCCTGCTGCTCGAGAACGAGGCCGGCGCGCTGTCGCGCGTCGTCGGCCTGTTCTCGGCCCGCGGCTACAACATCGAGAGCCTGACGGTCGCGCCGACGGAAGATCCGTCGCTGTCGCGCATGACCATCGTCACCACCGGCTCCGACGAGGTGATCGAGCAGATCACCAAGCACCTGAACCGCCTGATCGAGGTCGTCAAGGTCGTCGACCTGACCGAGGGCAGCTTCACCGCCCGCGAGCTGATGCTGGTGAAGGTGCGCGCGGTCGGCAAGGAGCGCGACGAGATGATGCGCATGGCCGACATCTTCCGCGGCCGCATCATCGACGTGACCGACAAGACCTACACCATCGAGCTGACCGGCGACTCGTCCAAGCTCGATGCCTTCATCGAGGCGGTGGACCGCACCGCCATCCTCGAGACCGTGCGCACCGGTACCAGCGGGATCGGGCGCGGCGAGCGCATCCTGCGTGTTTGATTCGTCCCCGCTACAGACTCAACTACGGAATACGGAAATTTCCATGAAGGTTTACTACGACAAGGATGCCGACCTGTCCCTCATCAAGGGCAAGAACGTCACCATCATCGGCTATGGCTCGCAAGGCCACGCGCATGCCCAGAACCTGAACGACTCGGGCGTGAAGGTCACCGTCGGCCTGCGCAAGGGCGGTGCGTCGTGGGCCAAGGCCGAGAAGGCCGGCCTGAAGGTCGCCGAGATCGCCGATGCGGTGCGTGAGGCCGACGTCGTCATGATCCTGCTGCCGGACGAGCAGATCGCTGCGGTCTACAACGCCGAAGTCGCTCCGAACATGAAGGAAGGCGCTTCGCTGGTGTTCGCGCACGGCTTCAACGTGCACTACGGCCAGGTCGTGCCGCGCGCCGACGTCGACGTGTGGATGGTCGCGCCGAAGGCCCCGGGCCACACCGTGCGCGGCACCTACGTGCAGGGCGGCGGCGTGCCGCACCTGATCGCCGTCTACCAGGACAAGACCGGCCGTGCCCGTGATCTGGCCCTGTCCTACGCCTCGGCCAACGGTGGCGGCAAGGCCGGCATCATCGAGACCAACTTCCGCGAAGAGACCGAGACCGACCTGTTCGGCGAGCAGGCCGTGCTGTGCGGCGGTGCCGTCGAGCTGATCAAGGCCGGCTTCGAGACGCTGGTGGAAGCCGGCTACGCGCCGGAAATGGCCTACTTCGAGTGCCTGCACGAGCTGAAGCTGATCGTGGACCTGATCTACGAAGGCGGCATCGCGAACATGAACTACTCGATCTCGAACAACGCCGAGTACGGCGAGTACGTGACCGGCCCGCGCGTCGTCACCGAAGAGACCAAGAAGGCCATGAAGCAGTGCCTGAAGGACATCCAGACCGGCGAATACGCCAAGTCCTTCATCCTGGAGAACAAGGCCGGCGCCCCGACGCTGATCAGCCGCCGTCGCCTGACCGAAGAGCACCAGATCGAGGTCGTCGGCGCCAAGCTGCGCGAGATGATGCCCTGGATCAAGGCCAACAAGCTGGTCGACAAGAGCCGCAACTGATGCATCGGATGGCTGCTGCGCGATCGGTTCGCTGAACCGGTGGCGCAGACGGCTGGCCGATCCAAGTTGATCGCAAGGGGGCTGTGCGCAGGTGCAGCCCCCTTGTCGTTTCTTGGTCCATCCTGAAGCGTGGACGGCAGGCGCCGGATGGCGGCTGAATGTAATGATTTGTGTCAGACAATCGGGCGGTCTCCATCCTCCAGATACAGGGAACTGCCGGAATGTCGACATCGGGATCGCCCGACTGGGCTTCTTTCTATTGCTCCGACGAGGTGGTGCGCAGCTACAGCCGCGGGCATGTGCTGCAGCCGCCCGAGCAGGCCATCCTGGCGCAGCTGGGCGATGCGGTCCTGGCGCGCAGCCGGGTGCTGGATCTGGGTGTCGGCGGCGGGCGCACCACGCCGGCGCTGGCCTCGCGCTGCGCCGGCTATGTCGGTGCGGATTTCGCCGAGCCGATGGTCGAGGCCTGCCGCCAGCGCTTCGCCGATCTGATGCAACGCGGCGACGTGAGCTTCGAGGTGGCCGATGCACGCGCGCTGCCCTTCGCGCAGGCCAGCTTCGATCTGGTGCTGTTCAGCTTCAACGGGCTCGATCTGGTCGGCGGCGGCGAGCAGCGGCGCCAGTCGCTGCGGGAGTGCCGGCGCGTGCTGCGCGCTGGCGGGCGCTTCATCTTCTCCTCCCACAATCTGAACTGGCTCGACAGCCGTCGCCATGTGCGCTGGGAAGGCTGGCGCGACTATCTGGAGACGCAGCTGTTCTGGAGCCGCATGCGCTGGCTCAACCGTCGGCGCTGGCCGATGCGCCTGCAGGAGGTCGAGCTGGTCGACCCTTACGGCGGCGGCCTGACCACCTACCTGCGCCCGGCCGAAATGCTGCGCCAGTGCCAGGCGGCGGGCTGGCCGAAGGTGCGGGCCTACGGCATCGACGGCCGCGTGATCGCGCCGGGCGCCGAGCTGGATGCGGCTGGCGATCCGTGGATCTACTTCCTCTGCGAGGAGTGATCGCCGCGCCTGACCGGGCGAGGTGTCGCGCTTGGCGATAATCGCGGCATGAACCAAAAACTCTCCCCCGAGCGGGCTGAAACCGACGACGAGCCGGATGAGCCGGTGCTGCAGCGCCCGCGCCGCAAGGGCATCTACATCCTGCCGAACCTGTTCACGCTGGCAGCGCTGTTTGGTGGCTTCTATGCGATCGTGATGGCGATGAACGGCCGCTTCGAGCAGGCTGCGATCGGCGTGCTCTGCGCCATGGTGCTCGACAGCCTGGATGGTCGCGTGGCCCGCATGACCAACACCCAGAGCGCCTTCGGCGAGCAGATGGACAGCCTGTCCGACATGGTCTCCTTCGGCGCGGCGCCGGCGCTGATCATGTACGAGTGGGCGCTCAAGGGCATGGGCAAGCTCGGCTGGATTGCCGCCTTCGTCTACTGCTCGGGCGCTGCGCTGCGCCTGGCGCGCTTCAACACCAACATCGGCGTGGTCGACAAGCGCTATTTCCAGGGGCTGCCGAGCCCGGCTGCGGCCGCGCTGGTCACTGGCCTGATCTGGGTGATGGACGACCTGGGCTTCAAGGGGGTGCGCGACATCGAGTGGCTGACCTGGCTGGCCTTCGCCACCACGCTCTACGCCGGGCTGACGATGGTCACCAACGTGCCCTTCTACAGCTTCAAGGATGTCAACTTCAAGCGCACCGTGCCCTTCATCGTGATCGTGGCGATCGCGCTGGGCATCGCGGTGATCACCTATCACCCGCCGCTGGTGCTGTTCGGCGTCTTCGTCGTCTACGGCCTGTCGGGCTATGTGGTGTATGGGGTGCGCAAGTCGCGCGGCCGCCCGGTCAGCGTGATCGCCACCTCGACCGACGAGCCCGACGAGCGGGGCCTGCACCGCTGAGGCGTGCTATAGTCGGCGCATGACTTTCGGCGTTCACACCCTACTGCTGCTTCTAATCGAAGTGCCCCGGGCGCGCTGACCAGTCACACCTGTACATTCCTGTACCCCCTTTCTGGATCGACGGCCCGCATGGCATCACGCTGCGGGCCGTTCTCTTTTGTCGCCCGGTTGTTCCGCCGGGATCCCAGAGCAGCGTCGGTGCACCCACCTTCCTTGGAGACGACCATGAGTGACAAGCTGATCATTTTCGACACCACCTTGCGCGACGGCGAGCAGTCGCCCGGCGCCTCGATGACGCGTGACGAGAAGCTGCGCATCGCGCGCCAGCTCGAGCGCCTGAAGGTCGATGTCATCGAGGCCGGCTTCGCCGCGTCGTCGAACGGCGACTTCGAAGCGGTCAAGTCGATCGCCGACGCGATCAAGGATTCCACCGTCTGCTCGCTGGCCCGCGCCAACGACCGCGACATCTCGCGTGCGGCCGAGGCGCTGCGCGGTGCCAGCCGCGCCCGCATCCACACCTTCATCGCCACCAGCGCGCTGCACATGGAGAAGAAGCTGCGCATGACGCCCGAGCAGGTGCTCGAGCAGGCGCGGCAGTCGGTGCGCTTCGCGCGCAATCTGTGCGCCGACATCGAGTTCTCGCCCGAGGACGGCTACCGCTCGGATGTCGACTTCCTGTGCCGCGTGCTCGAGGCGGTGATCGACGAAGGTGCCACGACGCTGAACATTCCCGACACCGTCGGCTACGCGATCCCCGAGCTGTACGGCAACTTCATCCGCACGCTGCGCGAGAGGATTCCCAACTCCGACAAGGCGATCTGGTCGGTGCACTGCCACAACGACCTGGGGATGGCGGTGGCCAATTCGCTGGCCGGCGTGAAGATCGGCGGTGCGCGCCAGGTGGAATGCACCATCAACGGCCTGGGCGAGCGCGCGGGCAACTGCTCGCTCGAAGAGGTGGTGATGGCGGTCAAGACCCGCCGCGACTACTTCAACCTCGACCTGGGCATCGACACCTCGCAGATCGTGCCGGCCTCGCGCATGGTGGCGCAGACCACCGGCTTCGTGGTGCAGCCGAACAAGGCGGTGGTGGGCGCCAACGCCTTCGCGCACGCCTCGGGCATTCACCAGGACGGCGTGCTCAAGGCGCGCGACACCTACGAGATCATGCGCGCCGAGGACGTGGGCTGGAGCGCCAACAAGATCGTGCTGGGCAAGCTCTCGGGCCGCAACGCCTTCAAGCAGCGCCTGCAGGATCTCGGCGTCGAGCTCGAGTCCGAGTCCGAGCTTAACGCCGCCTTCGTCAAGTTCAAGGATCTGGCCGACCGCAAGAGCGAGATCTTCGACGAGGACATCATCGCGCTGGTCGGCGACGAGAGCGTCAGCGCCGAGATCGAGCACTACCGCCTGCTGTCGCTGTCGCAGCACTCCGAGACCGGCGAGCGTCCGGGCGCGCGGGTGACCTTCGCCGCCGGCCAGGTCGAGCACCGTGCGGTGGCGCAGGGCAACGGCCCGGTCGATGCGACGCTGAAGGCGATCGAGTCGAAGCTGGAGACGGGTGCTGAAATGCTGCTGTATTCCGTGAACGCCATCACGTCTGGCAGCACCGAATCGCAGGGCGAGGTCACGATTCGGCTTCAACATGGCGGCCGCGTCGTCAATGGTGTCGGCGCCGATCCCGACATCGTCGTGGCCTCTGCCAAGGCTTACCTGTCGGCGCTGAACAAGCTCCACAGCAAGGCCGAGCGGGTGGCCGCCCAGGGCTGACGCAGGGATCGTGCAAACAGGGGGCTTCAACTGAAAATCATCGGCGCATCGCGCCCTTGTGGCGCGGTACATGCTTCGCCTAGACTGATTTCAGGTTCCCTGTCTGCTGTATTCCAGAGGCCCGTCGTGACTTGTTTTGCATTGAAGAAAAGAATCGTTTCGTCGCAGTGCTCGGCGCTGCTGGTGGGGGTGGCCATGCTGCTGTCGGGCCTGGCGGCTGACCCCGCCCAGGCCGCTCGCCGCAAGGACGGCAAGCCGGTCGAAGTCTCTCAGCGTGCCAAGAAGGCGGCCGCTCCAGCGAGAGGAGTCGACAAGAAGCGTCAGGTCCGCAAGGGCGTGTCGCGCGCTGCCTTGCGCCGTGGTGCGGTGGCTGGTGCCGCCGCCACCGCGGTGGCCGTGGCGCCGCGCCTGTCCTACGGGCAGGCCAGCGGCCTGCATGAGACCGCCGATCCGCTCGATCTGAAGTCCAGCGTTGCGCTGGTGGTCGACCAGGACACTTCCGAGGTGCTGTTCAGCAAGAATCACCAGGCGGTCCTGCCGATCGCCTCGCTGACCAAGCTCATGACCGCGCTGATCGTGACCGAGGCGCGCCAGCCGCTCGACGAGGCGCTGGTCATCACCCATGAGGACATCGACACCGAGAAGGGCAGCCGCTCGCGGCTGTCGCCCGGCACGGTGCTGACCCGCGGCGAACTGCTGCATCTGGCCCTGATGTCGTCCGAGAACCGGGCGGCCAATGCACTGGGGCGCAACTATCCGGGCGGGCTGCCGGCCTTCGCGGCCGCGATGAACCGCAAGGCGGTGGTCCTGGGCATGAACAGCACCCGCTTCGTCGAGCCGACCGGCCTGTCCAGCAGCAATCAGTCCAGCGCCGCCGATCTGGCCCGGCTGGTCAAGGCGGCCTATCAGCATCCGCTGCTGCGCGAGTTCTCGACTTCGCCGGCGCACGAGGTCGACATCGGCCCCCGGACGCTGCACTACAGCAACACCAACGGCTTGGTCCGCAACCCGGGCTGGGACATCGGCCTTCAGAAGACCGGCTACATCGTCGAGGCCGGGCGCTGCCTGGTGATGCAGGCGCAGATGGCCGGGCGCAAGCTGATCATGGTCTTCCTGGATTCCGCCGGCAAGCAGTCGCGGCTGGGTGATGCCGAACGGGTGCGTCGCTGGCTCGAGTCGGGTGCATCGGTGCGTTCGCCTGGGCAGCCCCTGTCCGGCACCCGCGACAAGGCTTCCCTGTCCTGATCTTCAGCGATCGCTGCGATGGCCGAGCGCGGCCGAGATGGATCCCGCCGTCTCGCGCAGGCGCTCCGCCCAGGTCTCCTCGAGCCGGTCGGCCGGCGCCGAGATCGACAGGCCGGCCACCAGCCGACCCTGGTCGTCATGGATCGCGGCGGCCATGCAGCGCACGCCCAGCTCCAGTTCCTCGTTGTCGCGGGCCATTTCGGTCTGGCGCACCCGCGCCAGTTCGCGCTCGAGGGTCGACAGGTCGGTGATGCTGTTGCGGGTGTGGCCCGCCAGCCCGGTGCGCGAGGCATAGCTGCGCACCCGCTGCGGATCGTCATGCGCCAGGAACAGCTTGCCGACCGAGGTCAGATGCAGGGGCGCGCGTCCGCCGATGGCTCGCACCACCTGCATGCCCGAGCGCTCCGAGTAGGCGCGCTCGATGTAGACGATCTCGTCGCCCTGGCGCACCGACAGGTTCACCGGCTGATGGGTCAGCTTGTGCAGCTCGCGCATCGGCACCAGCGCCGCGTCACGCACATCGAGGCGGGCCTTGACCAGATTTCCGAGTTCAAGAAGTCGCATTCCGAGCCGATAGCTGCCCGCCTCCGGCCGGTCGACGAAGCGTCCGATGGCCAGATCGTTCAGGATGCGGTGTGCAGTCGAAGGGTGAAGCCCGGTCTGCTCGCTGATCTGCTTCAGCGGCACCGGATCCTGGTGCTCGGCGAGAACGTCGAGCAGCATGAACATGCGCTCCATCACCTGGATGGCTGGGGTCTGAAGTGCACTATCCTTTTTTGTCATGTCGCGTCGATTCGGTATTCCCGGTTTTCCTGCGTATTTTTACATGGCGAAAAGACATCTGGCGATGCAAACGCGCGTTCACCGGCAGGTTCGGGAAATCGGCCTGTCGCTGGCCCGGGCTGGCGCCTCGGCGGTCCTGCTGATGTCATGCCTCGCCGGTGCGGTCGCCAGCGAGGCTGCGGCAGAACAAGCAAGCACCGCACCACAGTCACGCAGCGCGTCGGATGCGGCGTCTTCCGCGACCGCTGCGCCTCAGCGGCGCTGGCTGCCGGCGCCTCGGGTGAACGGCCGCATCATGCCTTCCCAGATCGGCCTGGTGATCAATGTCGCCGATCCTTATTCGGTCGAGGTCGGGGAGCATTACCGCCAGGTTCACCGGCTGGGTGACGATCAGGTGCTGCGGGTCGAGCTGCCGGTCGCCTCGCAGCTGTCGGTCGCGGACTTCGAGCGGCTGCGCGCCAGCATCGGCGACTTCTTCGGCGATCGCATCCAGGCTCTGGCCCTGGCCTGGGTGCGGCCCTTTGCGCTCGAGTGCCAGTCCATCACCGCCGCCCTGACCCTCGGGCGCGATGCCCGGCTCTGTACGGCGACCTGTGCGAAGCAGTCGCTCTCGCCCTATTTCAACTCGCGCAGCAGCCTGCCCTGGCGTGACCACGGGCTGAGGCCGTCGATGCTGCTGGCAGCCTCGTCGGTGGCGCAGGCGCGGCGCCTGATCGACCGCGGCCATGCTTCTGTCGGGCGGCTGGCCCTGCGCGGCGGCGTGGTGCCGAACGTGCATTACATGGTCACCACCGATGCGGCGCGCAATGTGCGTGCATCGCTGTTTCCGCCTGCCGGACCGCTGCGCTCGCTCGGCATCGAAGTGAAGGTGGAGGAGGGCGTGCTGCCTGCGCCCGGCAGCCCGGACGTGCTGCTGGTGCAGACCGGCATCGCGCGCTTCCAGGGCGCCGAGAGCCTCGAATGGCTGCCCGGCGCGCTGGCCGATCATCTGACCTCCTTCGGCGGCGTGCTCGATCGCAGCGCCGGGCAGAGCACCGTGCTCGACTGGATCGATGCCGGAGCCACCGCCAGTTATGGAACTGTCAGCGAACCCTGCAATCATCCGCAGAAGTTCCCGCATCCGCAGATGCTGCTGCTGCACTACCTGCAGGGCAGCTCCGCGATCGAGGCGTACTGGAAAAGCGTGGCCTGGCCACGCCAGGGCGTGTTCGTCGGCGATCCGCTGGCGGCGCCCTATGCCCGGATGCGTCCCTGATCGCCGTCCCGTCACCCCAAAAAAAGAAGATCGCAGGAGACAAGAACATGACAACCCGCATGTCGTGCAGCCATGCCGCCTTGCTCCAGCCGGGTGCAGGCCTGTCCATCCCCGTGACAGGAGTGCATCTTTTTGACCACAGTCATGGCGCCGCAACAAAGAAAACCCTGGGTTCGCGATGCGTGCCCGGTGCTACATTGGCGCTCTGACTCTGTAGGTCCTTCCCGTCCCCTTCTCTGGCAACAGCTAAGGCGGGTCGCGATCCGCCAACCGGTCTAGCCGTGTCGCGGAAGGTTGTCCAACCCATCGGAGCTCCGGGTACCGGGGCGCAAGGTGAGCGAAAATATGATGCAGCAATACAGGTCGAACTCGTACCTCTTCGGCGGCAATGCCCCCTACGTCGAAGAAATGTACGAGGCGTACCTCGACAATCCGGGCTCCGTGCCTGACAACTGGCGCGACTATTTCGACGCGCTGCAGCACGTGCCTGCGGTCGACGGCTCCGACAGCCGCGACGTCGCTCATGCGCCGGTGATCGAGTCCTTCGCGCAGCGCGCCAAGGCCAACGCCTTTGCGCACAAGGCCAGCGAGGCCGATCTGGCGGTCGCCCGCAAGCAGGTCCATGTCCAGTCCCTGATCGCCGCCTACCGCTCGCTGGGCTCGCGCTGGGCCGACCTCGATCCGCTCAAGCGCACCGAGCGCCCGAAGATTCCCGAACTCGAGACGGCGTTCTACGACCTGACCGAGTCCGACATGGACATCACCTTCTCGGCCACGAACACGTACTTCACGAAGGCCGACAGCATGACGCTGCGCGAGATCGTGCAGGCGCTGCGCGAGACCTACTGCAGCACGATCGGCGCGGAGATCATGCACATCACCGAGCCGACCGAGAAGCGGTGGTGGCAGGAGCGTCTGGAGTCGATCCGCAGCAAGCCGTCGTTCTCCGCAGAGAAGAAGAAGGCCATCTTGGAGCGTCTGACCGCGGCCGAGGGCCTGGAGCGCTTCCTGCACACCAAGTACGTCGGCCAGAAGCGCTTCTCGCTCGAAGGCGGCGAGAGCTTCATCGCGGCGATGGACGAGCTGGTGCAGAAGGCCGGCGAGAAGGGCGTCCAGGAAATCGTCATCGGCATGGCCCACCGTGGCCGTCTGAACGTGCTGGTCAACACCCTGGGCAAGATGCCCAAGGATCTGTTCGCCGAGTTCGACCACACCGCGCCGGAAGACCTGCCGGCCGGTGACGTCAAGTATCACCAGGGCTTCAGCTCGGACATCTCGACCGCGGGCGGTCCGGTCCACCTGTCGCTGGCCTTCAACCCGTCTCACCTGGAAATCGTCAACCCGGTGGTCGAGGGCTCGGTGCGTGCCCGCCAGGACCGCCGCGGCGACACCGCCGGTGCGCAGGTGCTGCCGGTGCTGGTGCACGGCGAGTCGGCCTTCGGTGGCCAGGGCGTCAACCAGGAAACGCTGATGCTGGCCGCCACCCGCGGCTATTCCACCGGCGGCACGGTCCACCTGATCATCAACAACCAGATCGGCTTCACCACCAGCGACCCGCGCGACCTGCGCTCGACGCTGTACTGCACCGACATCGTCAAGATGATCGAGGCGCCGGTGCTGCATGTGAACGGCGACGATCCGGAAGCGGTGGTGCTGGCCACCCAGCTGGCGCTGGAATACCGGATGACCTTCCGCAAGGACATCGTCATCGACATCGTCTGCTTCCGCAAGCTGGGCCACAACGAGCAGGACACCCCGAGCCTGACCCAGCCGCTGATGTACAAGAAGATCGGCGCGCACCCCGGCACCCGCAAGCTCTACGCCGACAAGCTGGCTGCGCAAGGCCTGGGCGCGACGCTGGGCGACGACATGGTCAAGGCCTATCGCGCCGCGATGGATGCCGGCCGTCACACCGTCGACCCGGTGCTGTCGAACTACAAGAGCAAGTACGCGGTCGACTGGGCGCCCTTCCTGGGCAAGAAGTGGACCGACGCGGCCGACACCGCGCTGCCGCTGACCGAGTGGAAGCGCCTGGCCGAGCGCCTGACCACCATTCCGGCCTCGGTCAACATGCACCCGCTGGTCAAGAAGGTCTACGACGACCGCGCCGCGATGGGCCGTGGCGAGATCAACGTCGACTGGGGCATGGGCGAGCACATGGCGTTTGCCTCGCTGGTCGCCGCCGGCTACCCGGTGCGCCTGTCGGGCGAGGACTGCGGTCGCGGCACCTTCACCCACCGTCACGCCGTGGTCCATGACCAGAAGCGCGAGAAGTGGGACGAAGGCACCTACATTCCGCTGCAGCATGTCGCCGACGGCCAGGCCACCTTCACCGTGATCGACTCGATCCTGTCGGAAGAGGCGGTGCTGGGCTTCGAGTACGGCTACGCCTCGGCCGAGCCGAACACGCTGACCATCTGGGAAGCCCAGTTCGGCGACTTCGCCAACGGCGCGCAGGTGGTGATCGACCAGTTCATCGCCTCGGGCGAAGTGAAGTGGGGCCGTGTCAACGGTCTGGTGCTGATGCTGCCGCACGGCTACGAAGGCCAGGGCCCCGAGCACAGCTCGGCCCGCCTGGAGCGCTTCATGCAGCTGGCCGCCGACACCAACATGCAGATCGTGCAGCCGACCT
>RRZT010803342.1_pt1 | contig 15508 bp, 15 predicted proteins | sample 2165551 | NCBI WGS metagenome assembly RRZT01 (sample SAMN10456910, study PRJNA506462) | wastewater metagenome | biome: wastewater; feature: sludge; material: wastewater sludge; isolation source: wastewater sludge with Escherichia coli K12::gfp cells carrying plasmid... | place: USA: Moscow, Idaho... | reverse complement strand
GGATGCGCGGAACGGCATCGAACGGAATCAGCCGCTCGGCGCCGGCTTCGTCACCGTATACGGCGAAGGTGATGCCGCCGCGGAAGAACAGTCCGTCTGCTTCACGGCGACGCGCGGCCAGCCAGTCGTCGTCACGGCCGGTCAGCCAGGCCAGATAGGGCTGGTAGTGCTCACGGGCTTGTCCGTCCGCCAGCAGCATTTCGTCGAAATGCCCGGCTGGCGGCGAATGCAGGTTCGGCATGATGCACGGCTCCGTCAGAGATCATGCCGGATGCTGTTGCAAGCACCATGCCAGCCTTGCGGACCGGTACGCGGGGTATCCAGGAGCGGTTGCAGCCGGGGCAAGGCAACGATGCGCACCATGATGGTGCCCGGGCCGGAGAAGGGCGTGCCGGCTGGCAACAGGCCGGGGCAGGTGCCTGGCACGGGCCTTTACCGTGTTGTGCCACGCGGTGTTTTGGGGCAGGCCAGCCGGAAGTGTTCATGCTGCTCCTGGGCATGTTTCCACGACCCGAAGGAGATACCGCGCGGCACAATGGAACCGGCAGGGCGTGATGGCGAGTACAGAAGCCGTCTGGCCGTACAAGGCGGCGCCGGTAGCCGGCATGGATGGCTGTTGCTGCCGGTACACCAGGCTGATGTGGCGGGCAAGGCTGGCCCGACCGGACTGGCCATCATAGGGCATGCAGGTCCTGCGGCCAGCCGGAGCGGCGGGCCGGGTAAAGGTTTGCAGCGGAGCGGGCCGGTGGTGATTCAGGCAGTTACGGAAAAAGCCCGACCGGCCCCCGCTCGCTGACCGGTCCGGGCAGGCCCGATGCTGCGGTCCGGTGTACTGCCGGCGGCAGGATCAGTCGTCCCAGTCATGGTAGCGGCGATACCGGTGATGGCGTTTGCGGTACTGTTTTTCGTGGTAGTAATGGCGCGGTGCCGGCCGGTAATGGCGCTCGCGTGGTACGGCGATGGCAGCCCCGGCGGCACCGCCGAGCGCGCCACCGATGACGGCTCCGTCACGACCGCCAAACTGGTGGCCGAGGGCAGCGCCGACACCGCCACCAATGGCGCCTCCCAGGAGGGCGTCCCCCTGTCCGCTGGCAAAGGCCGCCGGCAGGGCCAACAGTCCGGCCAGGCCCAGAACGGAAAATGTGTGCAGGATTTTCATGGTCAGACACGTCAATTGGAATGACTGCCAGTATGCGGCAAGCCTGGCTGCGCGCGTGTAAGCGCATGTCGCAAAATGTAGAGAACCTGGGTGATGCATGCCGCCGGTTGTCCGACCGGAGGAGCGGGTTGCCCCGAAACTGCAACGGGGTTGATACTATCGATAAAAAATGCGTGGCATGTCGCCCCGTCACCTTGCGAATGTGCAGTCTTTACCTTGGGAGTGAAACCATGTCGACCGAATTGCTGGACCAGCTGGAAACCCGGATTGGCGCCCTGACCGACCAGGTCATGCTGATGAAAATGGAGATCGACGAACTCAAGGCCCAGCACACCATGCTGAACGAGGAAAACCAGAAGCTGCGTGACGAACGCAAGCAATGGTCCGAGCGTTTGCAATCCCTCCTGGGCAAGCTCGAACAGATCGAAGCCTGAGCGCCTGACGCAGTCCGGCCCCCGCCGCGCCTGTCCGGTGCCGCGGGGGTTTTGTCGTCAAAAAGGTCAGCCGGCTTGCAGGAATGGCCGAGTCGGACGACGATTGGCTCCTTGTTTGTTGCCAGCCCGGGCTGGCAGGTGTCAGGAGCCGATTCATGAAATTCAGTTTTGCCAACCCGTCCCGTATCGTTTTTGGCCAGGGGCAGATTGCTGCCCTGGCCGGTCTGGTGCCCGCCGGCGCCCGAGTCCTCCTGATGTACGGAGGCGGTTCCATCAAGCGCAACGGCGTCTGGGAGCAGGTGCGCGCTGCTCTGGGCGAGCGTGTTGTGGTGGAGTTTGCCGGGGTGGAAGTCAATCCCGATGTCTCGACGCTGGACCGCGCAGTGGCCCTAGCCAAGGCCGAAGGTCTGGACTATGTGCTGGCCGTCGGTGGCGGTTCGGTGATTGACGGTGCCAAATACGTGGCCGCTGCCGCCTGCTACGACGGCGAAGGCTGGGACATCCTGACGCACCGCCACGTACCGCAGGCCGCGCTGCCGCTGGGCGTGGTGCTGACCCTGGCCGCCACCGGGTCGGAATCCAATGTCAATTCGGTCGTCAGCCGGCGCGCCACGGGCGAGAAACTGGCATTTGCCAGCGAGCATGTCTATCCGCGCTTTGCCGTGCTTGACCCTTCGGTGCTGGCCAGCCTGCCGGACCGCCAGCTGGTCAACGGACTGGCCGATGCCTTTGTGCATGTCTGCGAGCAGTACCTGACCCGGCCCGGCCAGACCCCGGTACAGACCGGCTACGCCGAAGTGCTACTGAATACGCTGCACGACCTGGCCCAGCGCTTTGACATGCGCCGCGAGCCTGAATGGCTGGAGTCGCTGATGTGGAGTGCCAACCAGGCGCTGAACGGGTTGATTGGTCAGGGCGTGGTCCAGGACTGGGCCACGCACCGGATCGGGCACGAATTCACCGCCCGCTACGGCCTTGACCACGCACGTACCCTTACCCTGGTGCAACCGGCCCTGTTGCGCGAAACCCTGCCGGAAAAGCAGGCGCGGCTGGAGCGGATGGGCGCCCGGGTGTTTGGCCTGACCGGTGAAGGCGAACAGCTGGCGCGCGGCACCATCGTGGCGCTGGAGGCGTTTTACCGCGCGCTGGGCCTGCCGGTGTGCCTGCGTGATACCGACATTGAAGATGTTGATTGCGCCAGCCACATTCTTGAGGCACTGAAACAGCACAATATGCTGCCGTTGGGTGAATCCGGCTGTATTGATGCCGAACGCGCTGCCAGGATTCTGGCCGACGCCTGCCGCTGATCTGCTGCAAACCATTCGTCAGCCCCTGTGGTTCAGTCCGCAGGGGCTGTTTTCTTGTGTGCCAGGGCCCTCCTGTTAAAAACTTCACAATCCTGGCGTGTCTGGCCGGAAAAAACAGCGTTTTCAGGGAACGGTCCGGAAAAATCGCCAAAAAGCTGCCGAAATATGCCGATGTCAGGCAGATTGTGGCGCGCAGATATTTATCCTGCTGTTTTGTCAGGATAAAAACAGGGATTTATGGCTGCAATACCGGATATTTATTCTTAAAACCGATAATGACTTTGTATATAGTCTACGGAACTTCTCCGGGTCAGTGATTCATTCCGCAAAACGGAAGGCTTCCCGGAGGCGATCGGAGTTGGAACCGGAACCCAGAACGACCGCGCGTCACAAACGCGGCGGTCGCGGCAAGTTTCCGCTCACCCACAGTCGGGAGAGTTCCGTGCATGCAGGCCATGCGCTCAGCTCCACTTTCGCCGCACGGCCGCCAGCCTGAAGCTGGCCGTGGCCGTGCTCTGCCAATCCGATTGATTCAGACTGTTTACATGGCTCGTTCACAATGGGGCTCTCGCCTCGGTTTCATTCTTGCTGCTGCCGGCTCGGCCATCGGCCTAGGCGCCATCTGGAAATTTCCCTACGTCGCTGCCCAGAACGGTGGCGGTGCCTTCCTGCTGATTTTCCTCGCGTTCGTGTTCACGCTCGGAGTAACGCTGATGATGGCCGAAATGGCCATGGGCCGTGCTGCGCATGACAGCGCCGTCGGCACTTTCCGCAAGCTCGGCGGCAAGCCGTGGTCGGTGGTCGGCTATATCTGCGTGCTGGTCGGCTTCCTGATCCTGTCGTTCTACAGCGTGGTCGGTGGCTGGACCATCGCCTATCTGGTCAAGTCGATCGGCGGCACTGCGCTGTCGAGCGACCCGAAGGCGCTGGGCGAGGCATTCGGCCGGTTCATCGCCAACCCGACCGAACCCTTGTGGTATCATGCCGGCTTCATGGCGTTGACCGTCGGCGTGGTGCTGGGCGGTGTGCAGCACGGCATTGAAAAACTGTCCAAGTTCCTGATGCCGGCGCTGTTCATCCTCATGCTGGGCCTGATCGTGCGCGGCCTGACCCTGCCGGGCGCGATGGAAGGAGTGGCGTATTTCCTGACGCCGGATTTCTCGCGGGTGACGGCTTCGACCGTGATCGATGCACTGGGCCTGGCTTTCTTCTCGCTGTCCCTCGGCATGGGCGCCATGATCACCTACGGTTCGTACGTGCAGTCGAGCACGTCGATTCCAGGCTCCGCCATGTGGGTGGTGACGCTGACGACGCTGGTGTGCTTCCTCGCGGGCCTGATGGTCTTGCCGGCAGTGTTTGCCTTCGGTTTTGACCCGTCCGCCGGCCCGGGGCTGACCTTCATCACCATGCCTGCCGTGTTCTCGCACATGGTCGGCGGCCAGTTCTTTGCCATTGCCTTTTTCACCCTGTTGCTGGTGGCTGCGCTGACTTCGTCGGTGTCGCTGATGGAAGTGGTGACGAGCTTCATGATCGACGAATTCGGCATGAAGCGGGTGCCGGCTGCCATCGTGATGGCGCTGCTGATGTTTGCCCTCGGTGTGCCGGCCTCGCTGTCGCTGGGCATCTGGGCGGATTACACCGTGTTCGGCAAAGGCGTGTTCGACCTGCTGGACTATGCAACGTCCAATCTGCTGATGCCGCTGGGCGGCGTGTTTACCGCCATCCTGGCCGGCTGGAAGGTGTGGGACGTGGTCTCGGCCCAGCTGACCGCCAACAGCCGTTTTGCCCCGCTGCTGCCGGCCATGAAGATTACCTGCCGCTACTTCGCGCCGGTCCTGATCGGCTGGGTGCTGGTCAAGAACCTCTGACCCGGCCCGCAGCAATGCAGTTTCCGACGCCCCGGCCTTGCCGGGGCGTTGTTTTTTCAGCCTGGCCGGTCCTGGGGCGGACGGGCCGGTGCGGCATACCAGTTGGCAGGTGGCACGACCTGCAATTCGGCCGGATCGCCCTCGTAGTGGGGCGAAGTGATCTGCACGCCGTATTCGTTGAAGACATCGAGGATATGGCTGTTGAGCTCGTCGAGGATCCGGGCACGCTGGGCCGGTTCGTCCAGCGAGACGCGCAGGCTGTATTCAACGTAGAAATCGCTGAGGGCAGTCTGGAACACGAAGGGCGCCGGCTCCTGCCGCACGCCGCGGGTGCGGTGCGCAGCCTCCAGCAGCATGGCTTCCACCTGGCGCCAGGGGGTGGCGTAGCCGATGGTGAGCTGGACGCTGCTGATGACGCCGCCGCCCGCTGCCAGCCGCGAGTAGTTCTTGACACTCTGGCTGACCAGCACCGAATTGGGGATGCTGATTTCTTCGCGCATGTTGGTGTGGATGCGGGTGGCAAAGAGGCCGATGGCCTGCACCGTGCCTTCCTCGCCGGCCACGCTGACGTATTCGCCGACCTTGAGCGAGCGCGAATAGATCAGGATCAACCCGCTGGCAAACTGGCTGACCACGCCGGATGCACCCAGCGACACCATCAGGCCCAGTACGACCGACAGACCCTTGAAAGCCTCGGTGTTGGACCCCGGCAGATACGGGTAAATCATGGCCAGGGCGAACAGCCAGAGCAGCACGGTCAGCAGCTTGCGGGTGGTGCCGGCCGTGTCCTGGTCGAAAAACGGCAGCTCCAGCTCGCCTTTTTCCACCCGGGACAGCACGTAGCCCAGCAGGCGGACCGTGATGCGGGTCAGGACCAGTATGGCGATGACCACGCCGAGGCCGGGCAGGGCTTCGACCAGCGCATCGCCAAACCGGAACAGCAGGTCCAGCAGGTACTGGTTCAGCGCCTCGCCCCAGGCGCGGGTCAGCGGGAACACCGACAGCAGCAGGCTGAGGCTGGTGTAGAGCAGTGCCAGCACCCACAGGGCATGGACCAGATGGGTAAAGCGGTAGGCCGAACGCAGCCAGAGTGGCCCGGCCAGCCAGCTCACTTCGCGTGGCCAGTGGTTGTCGATCCAGTGCACGCACCAGCGACGGATGCGGATGCCGAAATTGATCAGCAGGGCGGTGATCAGGATGATCAGTGCCGCTTTCAGCAGTGCCAGCGCCAGCTGGCCGGGACCGGCCAGCTCGTTTCGTTCGCGGATGATCAGGTTGAGGGTGTCGACTGCATGTTGTGCCACCTGCTCCTGGGTTTCTGCCGTCAGCGGGTTGGCATCACCGGGCTGGACGGTGAAGAGGTAGCGGCCGTCCATCTCGATGTAGTAATTCTGGCCGGCCCGCTGCATGGTGACCGGGCGGGGCGCGCCGGCAGACAGCATGTTGCGGATGCGCTCGGTGGCAATGGAGGCCCGGTCGGCGGGCGGATAGCCGAGCAGCGGCACCCGGAAAGTCATCACGTCGCGCTGGTCGATCGTCAGGACGGCGCTGGCAGGTGCGGCAGCCGGCACCGGCGGAGGTGTCTGCGCCCACGCCGGAGCGACCGTCCACCACAGACAAAACCACAGGATGCGCACGACAGACCACATGACAGGATTCCAGACCATTCAGGATGTATTCAATGTAGTGCCTGAATCGCCGGACCAGAAAAAACCCGCCGGAATGGCGGGTGGCGGGCAAGGTATCAATTGCGGGTTTTCAGAACACCAGCACGCCTTCGGCTTCCACCAGGGCGCCGCGCGGCAGCGAGGCCACGCCGACGGCTGCGCGGGCCGGGAACGGTTCGCTGACGTACTGGCTCATGATTTCGTTGACCCTGGCAAAGTGAGAGAGGTCCGTCAGGTAGACATTCAGCTTGACGAGGTCATTGAGCGATCCGCCGGCGGCTTCGCAGACTGCCGACAGGTTCTTGAATACCTGGTGGATCTGCGCTTCGACGCCGTCCACCAGCTGCATGGTGGCCGGATCAAGCGGGATCTGGCCCGACAGGTAGACGGTGTCGCCTGCGCGCACGGCTTGCGAATAGGCGCCGATGGCTGCCGGGGCCCGGTCGGTGTGGATGATGGTTTTGGCCATGTCAAGTCTCCGTAGCATAAGGCGCGGCCTGGCCGGCATCGCGCAAGAACAGGGTCAGAAGGTCGTTGAGGAAGCGTTGCCCCTGAGGCGTGGGTGCCAGCCGGGCCGGATCGGCATCCAGCAGGCCCTGCCGGACGGCCTCGGCCAGCTCGCGGCTGATGCGGGCCAGCGGTACGCCGGTGCGTTCACTGAAAAGGGGCGTTGGCACGCCGCCGGTCAGGCGCAGTGCATTCATCATGAATTCGAACGGCCGGTCGGCCACGGCAATTTCGTGCTCGTTTTGGATCGCCTGCCCACGGGCAACGGCCTCCAGGTAGGCCTGCGGCTGCTTGTGCTTCATCTGCCGCACGATGCGGTCGGCAAAGCTGATCTTGCCATGGGCACCGGCACCGATGCCCAAGTAGTCGCCAAACGTCCAGTAATTGAGGTTGTGGCGACTTTCGAACCCGGGGCGGGCAAAGGCCGAGGTTTCATAGTGGCAAAAGCCGGCTTCGGCCAGCCTGGCTTCGATGGCTTCCTGCATGTCGGCCGAGGTGTCATCGTCCGGCAGCCCGGCCGGAGGCGCGGCAGCAAACAGCGTGTTCGGTTCCAGCGTCAGGTGATAGCAGGAAAGATGCGTGGGACGGTGCGCCACGGCCGCAGCGACGTCGGCCTGAGCCTCGGCCAGGGTCTGGCCGGGCAGGGCATACATCAGGTCAAGGTTGAAGGTATTGAAAGTGTCGGCCGCCAGATCAGCCGCCAGGTGGGCCTCCTTGCCGTTGTGGACGCGGCCGAGCGCGTGCAGGAAGCGGTCGTCAAAACTCTGGATGCCGATCGACAGCCGGTTGATGCCGGCGGCCCGGTATTCGCGGAAGCGGCCGGCCTCGGCAGTGCCGGGGTTGGCTTCCAGCGTGATCTCGGCCTGCGGGTCGAGCTTCAGGCGCGCACGCACGCCTGACAACAGGCGGTCGAATGCTTCGGCAGACAGCAGGCTCGGCGTGCCGCCACCGATGAATACCGTTTTCAGTGACCGGCCCCAGACCAGCGGCAGTGACTGGTCCAGATCAGCGAGCAGGGCGTCGATGTAGCCGGCCTCGTCCACCGGTCCGCGCACGCCGTGTGAATTGAAGTCGCAGTACGGGCATTTTTTCAGGCACCACGGCACATGCACGTAGAGCGACAACGGTGGCAGGACGGTCAGCTCCCCGGCTTTCTGCGGGGTGGTGATCAGGCTGGGGCCCATGTCAGCGCAGGGCCTCAAGCTTGCTGACCAGCTGGCGCAGGGCCTGGCCGCGGTGGCTGTCACGGTTTTTGGTGGCCGGGTCCAGTTCGGCGACCGAGCACTGGTGGTCCGGCAGCCAGAACAGCGGGTCGTAGCCGAATCCGCCGTCACCGCGCGGGGCGGTCAGGATTTCGCCTGGCCACATGGCATCGGCCACGATCGGCTGCGGATCGTCCTCCGAGCGGACCAGCACCAGCACGCAGTAGTAATGTCCCCGGCGGCGGGTGTTGCCGGCCAGTCTTTCCAGCAGGTAGGCATTGTTGCGGGCGTCCGATTTCGGCTCGCCGGCAAAGCGTGCCGACAGCACGCCTGGCGCACCGCCCAGGGTATCGACGCACAGGCCGGAATCATCGGCCAGTGCCGGCAGGCCGGTCAGGCGGCTGGCATGACGGGCCTTGGTCAGGGCATTTTCCAGAAAGGTGCCGTAGGGTTCTTCGGCCTCGGGAACATTCAGGGAGCGCTGCGGCAGTACTTCGTCAACGCCGAGCGGAGCCAGGAGCGCGCTGAATTCGCGCAGTTTGCCGGCGTTGTTGGAAGCCAGGACCAGACGGGAAAACATGGGCACTCGCTTTGTCGGTAGTGAAGGTTGATTACCGGCATTTTAACAGCGTGTTCCGGGCGGCGACGCGGCAACTGCAACAGCCGGAGCTTTTCGGGCTGCAAATGCACGGCGGCAACAGGTGCCCCTCTATAATGGCGTCGTTATTGCCGGATGCGATGCCCAATGTCCTTGAAAAAACTGTTTAGTATGGCTCTGTGCAGTCTGGCCTGCGTGTTGCCGCTGGTGACCCAGGCCGCATCCGCCAATGCCGAGCGCCCGCGCATCGGTCTGGTACTGGGGGGCGGCGGCGCGCGAGGCTTTGCCCACCTGGGGGTGCTGGAGGAGCTGGAACGCCTGCGCATCCCGATCGACTGTCTGGCCGGTGCTTCGGCCGGTGCGCTGATCGGTGGTTTCTATGCTGCCGGGCGGCCGGTGGCCGAATTGCAGCAGCAGTTTGCTGATGCCGACTGGGATGCCATGCTGGCCGGGCGGGCTGCCCGCTCCAACGTGCCGTTTACCGTCAAGCGCGACGATTTCCTCAACTATTTCGATTTTGCCGTCGGCGTGCGCGACGGCAGCCTGCAACTGCCGCGAGGTGCGATCAATTCACAGGAAATTGACCTCTTTATCCGTGATCTGGCGCGCAACGTACACCGGGACAGCTTTGATACCCTGCCGATCCCGTTCCAAGCGATGGCGACAGACCTGACTACCGGCGAGCCGGTGACCTTCCGCAGCGGCGACCTGGCCACGGCCTTGCGGGCCAGCATGGCGGTGCCGGGCCTGTTTGATCCGGTACCCTACGGCGACAGCCTGCTGGTCGATGGTGGCCTGGCCCGCCAGCTGCCGATCCAGAACCTGAAAAACCAGTGTGCCGACATCCTGATCGTGGTGGATGTCGGCACGCCGTCGCTCAAGCCGGGCGCCATCCGCTCGGTGCTTGACGTGGTAGCGCAGGCCACAAACATCGGCGTGCAGCAGAACGTACGCCAGCAAATGCGCTATCTCGACAAGCGGGACATATTCATCCGGCCGGATCTGGGTAACTACACCAGTGCCAGCTTCAGTGCCAGCCCGCAGCTGGCCGAGCTGGGTCGGAAGGCCATTCGCCAGCATGCCGAAGCCCTGTCGGCGCTGTCGCTGGACGAAGATGGCTACCGGGCATGGCAACAGAGGCACCAGCAGGTCGAGGAACGCCAGCCGGAAGTCAGCCGGATTACGGTCGCCGAAACCCGCTACGTATCGCCCGAGGCGCTGCGTCAGCCACTGGAGCGGCTGGAAGGCCGGCCACTGGATACCGGAGAGCTGCACCGGACACTGCGCGAAGCCTATGCCAGCGGTGATTACGAGCGCTTGAACTACGGTTTGAGGGACGAGGCAGACGGCCGGGTGGCCATTGACGTACAGGCCGAGGATCGCTCCATCGCGCCCAACTATCTGCGGTTCGGGATGACGTTTGCCTCGGAAACCAGCGGGGAATCCACCTTTAACCTCAATTTCGGCTACACCCGGCGCTGGCTGAATGCCGCCGGAGCCGAGTGGCGCAATGTAGTCCGCTTTGGGCAGAAGGATGCTTTCGGTACCGAGTGGTACCAGCCGCTGTCGGTCGGCAACCCGTGGTTTGGTTACGCCGGTGCCGGCTACAGCCAGCGCCCCTTTACCCTGTTCAACCAGGAGGGTGAACAGATTGCCCGTTTTGACATCAGCTCTCCGCGGCTGTCGGTCGGTGGCGGCCGGTCGCTGGGCAATTACGGTGAGGTCCGCGTGGGGCTGACGCACGGGCATGATGAAACCAGGCTGAGTCTTGGTGATCCGGGCGTATTCGGACGTGAAGGCCGGCGTAATCCGGTCGGCGGGATCGAGGCTTCACTGGTGGTCGACCAGTTCGACAGTCCCAGACTGCCGCGCAGCGGATATCTGGCGACGCTGCATGCTTACCAAGGCATCCGGGGGTTGGGGGATGACGATGAAACCCGGCGCTTGCTGATGAGTCTGGACAAGGCGTATCCCTTTGATGCCAATACCGTATTGCGTGTGACCTTCAAGGGCTCGGCACTGTTGCAGTCTGACAGCCTGCAAGTGGACGAGTTTTCGACCCTGGGCGGATTCCTGAACCTGTCGGGTTACAAGGCTGACCAGCTGGTTGGCGAAAAGGTTGCGCTGGTACGGCTGATGGGATACCGGCGGGTGGCCAGCCTGCCTTCGGCGCTGGGCAGCGGCCTGTATCTGGGCGGCTCGCTGGAGGCGGGGCGGGTCTGGGGTGTGCCGGACGGTTACGCGCAAAAAACCGGCTGGATTCCGGCAGGTTCGCTGTTTGCGGCAGCCGACAGTCTGCTGGGGCCGCGGTTTCTGGGTGTGGGCTACGCGGAGGGCGGCAAACTGACGGCTTATCTGACTTTGGGCATGGATTACTGAACCGGCTCACGTAAGATGGGCAGGCAACTGCTTCAGGTATTGAAAGGCTGGTCATGAATCCGTCAATTTGCCTCTTTTCCTATGTGTGCCCGATTCCGGTGTACGACGAGCCACGCGAGGATCGCCGGGTCAGCGGTCAGCCGCGCCGGACGACCTGGAACCATTACGACAGTGATGACGGCGTGGTGTCCGCTGGTGTGTGGGCCTGCGAAACCGGCCGCTGGCGCATTGCGTTTGCTGCGGACAAGGAAGAGTTCTTTGCCGTGCTGGAGGGCCGGGTACGGCTGTGGGACGCCGACGGTGTGGCTGTCGAAGTGCGGGCCGGGGACGCTGCCGTGATTCCGGCAGGTTTTCGTGGCGAGTTCGAAGTCTGCGAGCCGGTACGCAAGTTTTACGTGGTGGTATCGCGTAACGGCGGAAAGGCACGATGAAGGCCGGCCGGCATGGCGGCATGCGCCGGCTGCTGGTGGCCGGGGTGGCGGTTGTCCTGCTTGCGGGCTGCGCCACTTCCCGGCTGACCAGCGCCAACTATGCCCGGATCAATGACGGCATGGACCGGGCTGATGTAGTGGCCATCCTGGGAGAGCCGGCTGAAATGGTCAGCGGCTCGCTGCTGGGGGAAAGCGGTGGTGGTGCCGTGTGGCGGCAGGGGGATACGGTGGTCGTCATTCAGTTTGCCGGTGACCGGGTGGCCGGCAAGCAGATCGTCAAGGGGCGTGCCATCGGCCTGCTGGACTGGCTGAAATGAGCTTTTCCGCCATGAACAAAGGCGACCCTGCAGGGTCGCCTTTTTGCCGTCATGCCTCGCCGTGCCGGGCAGGCAGGGCCCGCTGGGCGCGTTCTTCGCGCGGCGTGATGCCGAAGTGGTTGCGGTAGGTGCTGGAAAAGTGCGGACCGCTGGAAAATCCGCACGACAGGCCGATCTGCACGATGGACTTGCTGGTCTGCTGCAACAGCTGTCGGGCGCGGTTGAGGCGCAGTTCCAGGTAATAGCGTGACGGCACCGTGTTGAGGTACTGCTTGAACAGGCGCTCGAGCTGCCGCCGCGATACCCCGACGTAGAACGCGATATCGTCGGTCGACAACGGCTCTTCGATGTTGGCTTCCATCAGGCTGACAGCTTCGGTGAGCTTGGGCTGGCTGCCGCCGATGCGGGTGGCCAGCGGGATGCGCTGGCGCTCGCTGCCCGGACGGATGCGCTCAAGGCTGAAACGCTCGGAAATCTCGGCGGCAAACTCGTTGCCGTGCTGCTGGCCGATCAGCGTCAGCATGAAATCCAGCGTTGCAGCCCCGCCGGCGCAGCTGGCCCGCTGGCGGTCAATTTCGAAGAGGTTCGACGATACGATTACGTCATCAAATGCTTCGGAAAAGCGTGCCATTTCTTCCCAGTGGATGGTAGCGCGGTATCCCGACAACAGGCCGATCCGGGCCAGCAGGAAACTGGCGGTTTCCATGCCGGCAATCAGGCAGCCTTCCTGGGCAAACGGCATCAGTTGCTGGGCCAGCAGGTCGCAGTCGAAGTCGACGTTCAGGTCGTCGGCAAACACGAAAATGCCATCGAGCTTGGGAGCGAATTCGGGCGCCAGATCGGCTGCCAGGTCAATGCCGTTGGCCGCACGCACCCGGCCACCGTCCAGCGACAGCGTCAGGGTGTCGTAGAGCTTGCGTTCGGCACGGTCGTTGGCCGCGGCAAGCACGTCCATTGCCAGTGCGTAGCTCGACAGCGAGAAACGCGGCAGCAGCAGGAAGCCATAACGCCTGAGCGTTGGCGGCGCAGAGTCGGCGTGGAGTCGTTTGCGGAGCGGAATGGGCACGATAAGCAGCCAATCAAGCGAACCTGCACAGCATTCGCCGGGTAAGAGTAAACGGGACGGCAACCTATAGAAGTTTAACCTGAAATACCGATTTATGCGGAATTGTTCACAATACTCTGTTATGGCGCAAATTCATCCTTAATGATTGAGCATCGGAAACAGCCGGTACAGCCCGTTGACAATGACTTCTACCGACACGGCCGCCAGCACCATGCCCATCACCCGGTTGACAATGTTGATGCCGGTCTGGCCAAGCATGCGGCTGATGGGTGTGGCGGCACGCAAGGCTACGTAGCAGGTCACGGCGATCAGGCCGCAGGCCAGCAGCAGCATCACAAGTTCTATCCAGTCGTGCGAGGTGCTGGCATAGATGATGATGGTGGACATGGTGCCCGGACCGGTCATCAGCGGAATGGCCAGCGGCACGACGGCAATGTTGGTCTTGAACTCGGCTTCTTCCTGTTCCTGGCGCGTGGTCTTGGTCGGCGTCTGCTTGGCGTTCATCATGGCAATGGCGATCAGCATCATCAGGATGCCGCCACCGACCTGGAACGACCCGACGCTGATGTTCAGGAATTTCAGGATGGTTTCGCCCAGCAGGGCAAAGGTGACCGTGACGATGGCCACTGCTTTGGATGTGGTCAGCGCAATGCGCTGGCGCTCTTCTGCCGTCGAGTTGGGGGTCAGGCTGATGAAGATCGGAATGGCCCCGATCGGGTTGACCAGCACGAGAAGCGCAATGAATATCTTGAAGACTTCCATGGTTATCCGGAATTTCGCACAAACAAAAAAGCCCGCTGTCAGCGGGCCAGAAGGGATGCCAGTGTCCGCCGGTATATCTCTGACAGTTTTGGCACATCCTCCACTGCCACGCACTCGTTGACTTTGTGAATGGTGGCGTTGAGAGGGCCGAATTCAACGACTTCGCGGCACACATCCTTGATGAAGCGCCCGTCGGACGTGCCGCCGCTGGTATTGAGCTCCGGCATGATGCCGGTGACGTCTTTCACGGCTGTTTCAATGGCGGCAATCAGGTCACCGGTAGCAGTCAGGAACGGGCTGCCTGACAAGTTCCATTCCAGTTCGTAGTCCAGACCATGCCGGTCCAGCAAGGAATGAACTGCATTTTTCAGGCCGTCGGCAGTCTGTTCGGTCGAAAAGCGGAAATTGAACTGCACTTCGACCGTACCGGGGATGATGTTGGTGGCACCCGTGCCACCATGGATGTTGGATACCTGCCAGCTGGTCGGCGGGAAATGGGCGTTGCCTTCGTCCCAGCGGATGGCCGCCAGCTCGGCCAGTGCCGGAGCCAGCAGGTGGACCGGGTTCCGGGCCAGATGCGGATAGGCGATATGGCCCTGCACGCCTTTGACGGTCAGCTTGCCGGACAGCGAGCCGCGACGGCCGTTCTTGATGGTGTCTCCGAACTGCCGGGCCGAAGTGGGTTCGCCCACGATGCACCAGTCGAAGGTTTCGCCACGGGCTGCCAGGGTTTCGACAACGGCACGTGTGCCGTGTACGGCCACGCCTTCTTCGTCGGAGGTCACCAGCAGGGCGATCGAGCCCTTGTGGTCCGGATGTCCGGCAACAAAATCCTCGATGGCGGTCACGAATGCGGCCAGCGAGGCCTTCATGTCGGCTGCGCCCCGGCCGAACAGGTGGCCGTCCCGCTCGACGGGCTCGAACGGATCGGAATGCCAGGCGCTCAGCGGGCCGGTCGGTACCACGTCGGTATGGCCGGCAAAGCACAGTGTCGGGCTGTCGGAACCGCGGCGGGCCCAGAAATTGTCCACTTCGCCAAAACGCATGCGCTCGACCGTGAAGCCGATGCGTTCCAGGCGCGCGATCATCAGCTCTTGGCAGCCGGCATCGTCCGGCGTGGTGGAGTTGCGGCGGATCAGCTCGCAGGCGAGTTCGAGAGTCGGGTTCATGCGCCGAGGCTTTCGGTGTAACGGGTTTCGTCAAAGCCGACCAGCAGGCTGCTGCCGGTTTCCACGACAGGACGCTTGATGAGCGAGGGATATTGCTGCATCAGGCCGATGGCACCGTCGCGGCTTGCTGCGCGTGCCTTGTCGGCATCGCTCAGGCCACGCCATGTGGTGCCTTTGCGGTTGACCAGCGTATCGACCGGTACCTGGTCAAGCCAGCTTTCCAGTCTGGCGGTGTCGATGCCGGCTTTCTTGAAGTCATGGAAGCAGTAGTCGATGCCGTGGTTTTCGAGCCAGAGGCGGGCTTTCTTGACGCTGCCGCAGTTGGGGATGCCGTAGAGGCTGAGCATGATCGGGTCGGTTCGGGTTGGGCTGCCGGGCGGCAGCGGAAAGTGGGCGACTATAGCATGCAGACCTGTCGTTGTTATGTCGGTACGGCGGCGTGGCAGACAAGAAAACGGCCATGTGCAACACATGGCCGGGATGCCCGGAAATGCCGGAGGGCGCGGCTCAGGCGGTGGTTTCGTCCCTGAGGGCGCGGCGCAGGATCTTGCCGACGTTGGTCTTGGGCAGTTCGTTACGGAATTCTACGAATTTTGGAACTTTGTAACCGGTCAGGTTGGCCTTGCAGTGTTCGATGATGTC
>RRZT012905033.1_pt1 | contig 15512 bp, 12 predicted proteins | sample 2165551 | NCBI WGS metagenome assembly RRZT01 (sample SAMN10456910, study PRJNA506462) | wastewater metagenome | biome: wastewater; feature: sludge; material: wastewater sludge; isolation source: wastewater sludge with Escherichia coli K12::gfp cells carrying plasmid... | place: USA: Moscow, Idaho... | reverse complement strand
CCACGCGGAAACAAGCCTCTCGACGCGTGGTCGCCTGTTCCCGTAGTGCCCCATTGCGCCCACCAGGGTTTTTCGTTGCAATGACGCGGATATCTCGGAAGTCCAAAATTCCATATCCACATGCCCTATCCACATTGGTATTCAATATGCCGCCTCCACATCCGGTTTTCACGTGCCTAGTGCGCATCCAGTTTCAACGTTTCAGGGCGCCGTCCAAGCGTCACAGCGTGAAATGTATACGTGGGGACGAAGGGAGGCCCTGGGGTGCCTACCCCAGAGGCTCTCCTGTTCCCCACGCATACATTTCGTGAAACTGGAGGGGTGGTTGCGGTATTCCTAGGCGGGCTCGGCGTCGCAGACTGACTCCTGCGACGCGGCTGATCTTCGCTGGGTCGCCGTGGTCAGCATAGGTCGCCGGTAATTCGTCTCAACAATGGCGCCCTAGGTAGACATCGGCGACCTTGGGTGAGTGGAGCTGAAGACATCGGCGACCTTTGAGGGGGTGTACCGCTCCCTGTTTGCCACGTCTTCGCGCGCATATCGTCGAAGGTGTAACCCTGAGAACGAAGCCCATGGAGGATTGCCATGTCGAAGAAAACACTACTTGCGCCAGCGTTTCTGGTCTCAGCCGCACTGGGCGGATGTAGTTCTGCTGACACAAGGACAACGTAGAGCCAGAGCTCATCACCGCAAAGCATCAGCCAGCCGAACTCGGAGGCTCGCCAATCCGACGCTCCGACCACTCAGCAGCAAGGCGGTGCCGACGGCGTCGGAGTGTTCGACCTGACCGACGGCACCGTCTACTGAACAGCGGTGAGGAGATGCCGATCCTGGGAATCGGTACGTCCAACCTCTCTAACGCGCAGGCCGAGGAGTTGGTGTATCACGCCCTCGATGGTGGCTTCAAGCCGATCGATACCGCTCGCATCTAATCTATGGGAATGAGGCAGATGTGGGCTGCAGGATCGTCCGCCCTGGTGTACCGCGCGAAGACATCTTCGTGACCACGAAGGTCTGGACGTCCGACTTCGGGAATGCGGCCGACACAATCTACGGGTCCCTAGAGCGCGGCGAGTGCTTTTCGGCTTTCTGATTTCGTCAGGGGCGGTGGAGGACAGTTTCGAGGAAGAGCTCGAGGACGTCTTCAGGTCTGCAACCAACCGCAATTTGCACTTCCGGCCAGGGCTCCCGATCGTGGTCAACCTGGACCGCTCGACGATCGACCAGCGTTTGACCTCTTCCGATGCCCGGTGCTAGTTCCACTTGGGTGGGGTGGGTTTCGAACGTGAATAACTCTGGAGCGACCAGAGCGCACACTGCTCCCGCGTCACCAATGATTGGGTTTGACCACGGCTGCCCGGTTGCCTCATCTACTGCCTCAAAGCCAAGCAGTTCACCCACGGCATGAGCGACAGGATCGCCGCTTTGCTGCAAGTCTTCAATCTGCTTGTCACTTGCGCGAACCTGGAAGAAGACGTCCAGCCCGTACATCGTGAGCGGAACACCGGAGTTGAGGACGATGTGGGCCGCCTCGGGGTCGTGCCACACGTTGAACTCTGCTGCCGCAGTGGCATTGCCAATGCCAACCGCGCCGCCCATGAACACGATCCGCTCGATATGGTCCACCACCTCGGGATAGGTCCGTAGCAGTAGGGCAATGTTAGTTTGGGGGGCTAGGGCGACGATCGTTATGGGCTGATCTGAACTCATCAGAGTGGAGCGCAACAGCTCGATAGCGCCACGATCGTCCAGTTTCCGCCGCGAGGGTGGCAGACTCACGCTCCCTAGCCCCGACTCTCCGTGAACCTCGGACGCGGAACGTGCCTCTTCGATCAGAGGTCGGCGCGCGCCGATCGCAACGGGGATGTCGGGTGCGTGGATGAGGTCGAGGACGCGTAGCGTGTTCTCACCAACTCGATCAACAGAGGTGTTTCCAGCCACACAGGAGATTGCCTTGATGGCGACCTGTGGATGGCGCGCGGCGAACATGATGGCCATCGCGTCATCGATTCCAGTGTCGACATCCAAGATAATGTTGTGCGTCATTGCGTCCTCGACCGTTCCCTAGATTGACTCTTGGGCAAATGATAGAGGATCTGGGGCTATGCGAGCATCGTGTAGTCGGTGTACCCCTCGGCCCCGCCACCGTAGAAGGCGCTGGGAATCGGAGTGTTGAAGGGACCGCCAGAACGGACTCGGACGGGCAGGTCGGGATTGGAAATAAAGAGTGCACCGAAGGAAATCATGTCGGCTGTCCCGTCCTCGATCAGTTCGAGGGCGTCCGGGCCGGTTGGGTTTCCGAACCCGGTGCGCGGGTTCAAGATAAAAGTGTTGGGCCAAGCCTTGCGCAGCTCCAGGGTGAGGTCGCGTTCTGACTGCTCGCCAATGTGGAGGTAGGCGAGGTCGAGCTCCCCCAGTTGCTCCACAAGAGGCACATATGTCGCGGCAGTGTCGGGGTCGTCAACAATATCGTTGATGGTTGAGCCGGGGGAGAGGCGGATCCCGGTCTTCTCCGCCCCGATCTCGCTGGCCACGGCCCGAGCAACTTCGAGGGCGAAGCGACGGCGGTTCTCTGCAGATCCTCCCCACCTGTCGGTGCGCTGGTTCGCGTTCACGGAGAGGAACTGCTGGATGATGTAGCCGTTGGCGCCGTGGATTTCCACACCGTCGAACCCGGCGGCAATGGCATTCTTGGCGGCGTGGGTGAAGTCGGCAATTGTCGACTGTATCTCCGCCTCAGTTAGCTCATGGGGAGCCTCAAACTCCTGTAGTCCCTGAGGGGTGAAGATCTTGCCTTGAGGCTGCACAGCCGACGGACCCTGGGGGACCATCCCTTCGGGAAGAGTTGCGCGGTGACCAATGCGACCCGCGTGCATGAGCTGAGCAAAAATAACGCCCCCGGCCTCGTGAACAGCGGTTGTCACCTGCTTCCACGCTTCAACCTGCTCGGCTGAGTGAAGACCCGGCGTGTTCGTGTAGCCCTGTCCAACCGCAGAGGGCTGGATTCCCTCGGTGATGATCAGTCCCGCACCTGCGCGCTGTGCGTAGTACTCCGCCATCAGGGGTGTGGCGAGGGCGCCCTCGGCTGTCGCGCGTGAACGCGTCATGGGTGCCATGGCGATGCGGTTCTTCAAGTCGATGTCAGCCATGCGATAGGGCTCAAAGGCAAGGTCCGTGGTCATGTGAATCTCTTTCTCGGATGTAGCGTGATGGTTCTGGCTCCGAAATGCCAATACCTGTTCAGACAGGTAAACCGTACACCGTTCATGCCTTCCTGCAAACACAGCGCCGTAGTTCGAACCATCACACTAAATAGGTGCCACTTGCACAGTTAGGTGCTCGGACAGTAAACCGTGGACTGTGGAGGGAGATGCAAGTAAGGTGGCAGAACCATGTACGAAGAGACAGCTCCTAAACTTGACGACTGTGCAACAGGCTCACCCCAGGAGCAATGCGCTGTCGACTCGGGCAACCTGACGCAGGCCATCATCGGTGTTGCGCGACTCCACCGCGTCCTCGCGGGCACCCTGCTTCGCAAGGTGGGGCTGCACCCCTCGCAAGAGCTGGTCATGATGCGCCTGTGGGTGGAAGGGCCGCAGCGTCAGGCTGACTTAGCCAAAATGCTTGGGACAGATTCGGCAACGATGACCCGCACAGTCCAGCGTCTCGAGGCCGGAGGGTTTGTGCGTCGCGTTCCCTGTGAACATGACAGACGTGCAACCATAGTCGAAGCGACCCCTGCGAGCCTTGGTGCAAGGGAGGACGTTGAAGCATCGTGGCGGGAACTCGAGGACTGTGTGACCCGCGGCCTCAGTGAGGAGGAGCTCGCGTCCATGCTGCGTCTTCTCGGCAAGATGCAGTGCTCTCTGGCAGAGGCTATCGCGAAGTCCCGAGAGTTCACTGACTGACGGTCGCGCAACCGCGCTCCATCTGCCGTGCGCTGCTGTACGGCTAGGACGTCACGAGCAATCACTACCGGACATGACTGTCCGGTATGCGCTACGCTTCCACCGTACTGACAAAACAGGGCGGTCTTCGCGCGGGTGTCAAGAACGCCATGCTTCGAGGTCGTCACCCATAGGGTTGATGTCTCCAACGCTGAGTCGGTAGCCGAGGTCGCAAGGGCTGCAGATGCCCTCGGACGTGTGAAGTCGGTAGTTCACACTGCGGGGCTATCCCCGGCGCAGGCATCGGCCGACGCAATCCTTCACGTTGACCTGCTTGGCGTTGCGCACACTCTGGATGAGTTTGGCAAAGTGATCGCCAAGGGTGGTGCGGGAATTGTTATTGCATCAATGGCCGGTACATTCATGGCCGGGAAGCTGCCACCCGAAGTGGAGCTGGCTCTGGAGCGAACCCCCACGGAGGAACTCCTGGACCTTCCCATACTGAAGGCGCCGCAGTTCCAGGACCCGGGTGCCGCCTACTCCCTCGCAAAGCGCGCCAACCAGTTGCGCGTCCAAGCGGCGAGCTTGGCGTGGGGCCATCGCGAAGCTCGGCTGAACAGCATTAGCCCGGGCATTATTTCAACGGCGATGGGTCGCGAAGAATTGGAGGGAGAATCTGGTGGCGCAATGCGCGCGATGGTTGCCGCGTCGTCGATCGGGCGCACGGGGACATCCTCAGAGATCACGGCGGCTGCGGCCTTCTTGCTTGGCGCGGAATCCTCATTCGTGACGGGCACCGACCTTCTGGTCGATGGAGGTGTTGTTGCGGCGGTTCGTTCCGGAGTGCTCAAAGCTGGGCGCGAATAGGTACGGCCAGACACGCGCGAAAACGCGGCCGTTCCGCGGGCTACTATACTGGCGCGAGTGAACGAACAGGCTTCTCCAACTGCCGTCCGACCAGTACTTGTCGTTGACTTCGGCGCCCAGTACGCGCAACTTATCGCGAGGCGCGTCCGCGAGGCGGGTGTGTATTCCGAGATCGTTCCGCATTCGATCAGCGCGTCGGAGGTCGCCCGCATGCGACTCCTGGCAATTATCCTTTCCGGTGGCCCTTCCAGCGTGTATGCCGAGGACGCCCCGGCATTCGACGCGGGGATCCTCTCCTTGGGCATTCCGACGCTGGGGATTTGCTACGGGTTCCAAACCATGGCAACCGCGTTAGGTGGTGAGGTTGCCCGCACGGGGAAGCGTGAGTACGGTTCGACGCAGCTGACCTTATCTGGGGCCGCCGCGTCCTCGACCGTTTTCGAAGGGCAGCCCGGGAGTCAGATTGTTTGGATGAGCCACGGGGACTCTGTTAGCAAAGCTCCCGACGGTTTCGAAGTCCTTGCGTCCTCGGATGCCACCCCCGTGGCCGCATTCGCAGATGAGGAACGGGGACTCTACGGCGTGCAGTGGCACCCTGAGGTGGTGCACTCTGAGCAGGGTCAAGCCGTCCTCGAAGCATTCCTGCATGAGGCCGCGGGAATCGCACCCGAATGGAATCCCGACTCCATCATTGAGGAGCAGGTGGAACGGATCCGCGAGCAAGTTGGCGACGCCCAAGTAATTTGTGGGCTGTCTGGAGGGGTCGACTCCTCTGTCGCCGCCGCCCTCGTACAGAGGGCTGTGGGGGAGCAGCTCACCTGTGTCTTCGTCGACCACGGCCTGCTCCGCAAGGGCGAACGCCGCCAGGTTGAGGAGGATTACGTAAAGGCAATCGGGGTCCGCCTGGTCACGGTGGATGCGAGGGAGCAGTTCCTACGCCACCTCGAGGGCGTGACGGACCCTGAAGAAAAGCGCAAGATTATTGGCCGCGAGTTCATCCGAGTGTTTGAGGAAGCCGCGGCAAACCTCGTTGCCGAGTCGCGCCAAAACGTCGATTCTGAACCGATCAGGTATCTCGTTCAGGGAACCCTCTACCCGGACGTTGTCGAATCCGGTGGTGGTTCAGGTACGGCCAACATCAAGTCCCACCACAATGTTGGAGGCCTACCAGAAGACATGACATTCGAGCTGGTGGAGCCATTGCGGGCCCTATTCAAGGACGAAGTGCGGGCAGTCGGACGCGAGCTGGGGGTCCCCGAAGTGATTGTCTCGCGACAGCCATTCCCGGGTCCCGGCCTCGGCATCCGCATCATTGGCGAAGTGACTGAGGAGCGGCTCGAGATCCTCCGGGAAGCGGATGCGATTGCCCGACAGGAGCTCACCGCAGCCGGCCTCGACGAAGGAATCTGGCAGTGCCCGGTTGTCCTGCTTGCTGACGTGCGGTCGGTTGGCGTTCAGGGGGATGGTCGCACGTATGGGCACCCGATCGTTCTGCGTCCGGTCTCTAGTGAGGATGCGATGACGGCGGACTGGACCGAGCTACCCGCCGAAGTAGTGCGGAAGATATCGAACCGCATCACGAATGAGGTGCCGCAGGTGAACCGTGTGGTCATTGATGTGACGTCGAAGCCCCCGGCCACCATCGAGTGGGAGTAGAGCTCTCCAACGTGATCAACCGGGGGCGGCAGCTCGATCCTGCAATTGCGTGGTGTAATTGCACCATGAGCACTTCCTCAACGCAGCATGCCCCCACCGCGAAAACTACCTCCTACGTTGTGGGTGCCTACGCGGCATCCCCCGCCCACGGCACCTGGCACCCCGACCTCGAAGAGGAGTTCTACTCTGGACTGGCGGCCATGCCACGCGTGAACGCCCTCGAAATCCCCTGGCTTGGACGTCTTCACCCCCACGATGACCAGTGGATACTGACGCACTTTCCCGCGCGGTTCACGGCTGTCGTGACGGGTATTGGGAACGTCATGTCAACGGCGGACGAACTCGGCTTGGCATCCCCCGACGAGGACGCGCGCAACAAGGCGCTAGCTACCACGAAGAAACTTCTTGGTGACGTACGACGCTTCAATGATGAGGTCGGACGGCAGGTGGTGTCTGCGGTAGAGCTGCATTCAGCGCCGCGGGGAACCGGAACTGCTGACGCGCTTGCCGCCGGCCTTGCCGAGGTCGCCACGTGGGACTGGGATGGTGCGCAGCTCCTGGTTGAGCACTGCGATGCGTTCATTTCCGGTCAGGCTCCGGAGAAGGGATTCCTCCGGCTCGAGGACGAAATCGCGGCGATTCGTTCTTCGGGGGCCCCCGTGAAGATCAGCATGAACTGGGGGCGGTGCGCCATTGAGCTGCGCGGAGGGGAGCAGGTTGCAGGCCAGGTTGGCGAGGCCGCTGCCAGTGGATTGCTGGATGGAATCATCTTCTCCGGCGCGGCAGATCGTGAGGGTGAGGCGGGATACGCCTGGATTGATGCCCACCACGCATTCCGGCGTTCGCCACAGCACCCGCTGGGAGACCCGACCTCGCTCTTGACTGAGGAGAGGGTTGCGGATGCGCTTCGTGCGACCAGGTCGGCGGGCGAAGACAATGCTCCACATTGGTTGGGCGTCAAGGTGGGTTGGGCGCATCCCGGGGGCACGGTTGCTGAGCGTCTTCAAATGGTCGCAGACGCCCTCGACGGGGTAGAGCGGGCCGCGCGTTCATGACGCCGCGACGCGCGCTGGTATCTGGCGCTTCCAGTGGGATTGGGCGCGCCACGGTGCGCGCCCTGGTGGGCGACGGGTGGGAGGTCGTGGCGACGGCCAGGCGCTCCGACCGGCTCGAAACCCTTGCTGACGAGACCGGATGTGAAGTCTTTACAGCGGATCTAACCAGGGACGAGGACGTTGCGGCCCTCGCAGAGTTTGCCGGATCCACTGGGCTTGATGCGGTGGTGAATGTTGCGGGTGGTGCCCTCGGTGTTGATCGGATCGACGAGGCCGACACTGAGCGTTGGAAGCGCATGTTCGACATAAATGTGATGGCGACCCTGAAGCTCACTTCGGCGTGCCTGCCACTGCTTCGCAGGAACGGGGGAGGGTCACTAGTCTTTGTGACCTCCACAGCAGCGCACGGCACCTACCCGGGAGGGGGTGGTTACGCCGCCGCGAAGCATGCAGAACGGCAGATTGCCACGACGCTGCGCCTCGAGTTGGCAGGCGAGCCGATCAGGGTCACGGAGATCGCTCCGGGCATGGTGAAAACCGAAGAGTTCTCCCTGGTGAGGTTAGGAGATCCGCGGGCAGCTGAGGATGTGTATGCGGGAGTTGAGGAGCCACTAGTTGCCAGTGATATTGCGGAGGCAATTCGCTGGAGCCTCGACGTACCGTTACACGTCAACGTGGATCTGATGGTGCTCCGCCCGGTTGCCCAGTCGACGAACACGGACGTGGTGCGCAGGCAGCTCGCGGTTAGGGATGCGGTGGGGCTCTAGAAACCATGTCGTCAGAGGGTATTTTCATACGGAATCTGCCGGATTGTTCGAGTTGGAGAAAGATCGTACATTTCAGCGAGCGAGTTTGATCTTCTGGTCATAGGGTTGATTAGTGGGAGTGATTTTTGTACTCCCTCACCACTTGCCTACCTGGGCTGTGAACCAACTTTTGGAGGATTCAAAATGGCAGAAAAAGCTGCTGAGTGGGAAAAGAAGGTCGTCGACGCTGAGAAGCATGCTTCGAAGGTCTACGAAGATGAGGTTGCTCGCCTTGAGAAGCAGGTTGAGCACACGGACAAGGCTGAGGCTCGCGAGGTAAAGCGCGTTGAGCGCGAAGTTGCTCTCGATGCGGCATTCGCAAAGCACCACATCGAGTACTTGGAGAAGGTAGTCCTTCACGAAGCCAAGCGTGTTGACCACGCCTACGCTGTTCTTGCTGAGAAGCAGGAGAAGGGTGAAAGCGACAAGGCCATTGAGCGCGCAGCAGAGCACGCAGTCAAGGTCGAGGACGACGCAGAGAAGCACATCGCCAAGGTCATCAAGCGTGTTGCCAAGCACCTGGAGCGTGACGCCAAGGCAGCAGCCTCACACGTTCTCAAGGGCTTGGACAAGCTTGGACTTGATGAGGAATACCTCGGCAAGGATGTGGAAGCTGATGCAGATCGTGTAGCCAAGGCCCTGGCCAAGGTTGTCGACAAGGCTGAGGCCTAAAGCAAGGAGTTGCCGCCGGGGCAGCGAGGTCCCGGATGGTTGACATAGGAGGGTGGGCACCGACTTAGGTCGGTGTCCACCCCTGTCACTTCGTGAGATCGCTTACCGGCAAGCGTGGGTGACCCGAAACCTGGAACGCCCGTGCGTTGGCTAGGGCTCGTGCGCTTATACTTTTTTCGCCGCAGGGCGCAGAAATGCGGGTTGTGTTCGGAGCTCCGGCGGTGGCCGCTGCACACGCGGGCTGAATCCAGCGAAAGGATCACGGAATGCTGCAAGGTGCGGACGTACTCTTGGCATACATCAAGGACCAGGGAGTGCGCAACATTGACGTGCGTTTCTGCGATATCCCAGGCGTGATGCAACACTTCACTATTCCGGCGAAGTCTTTTGGGCCAGAGGTCTTCACAGAGGGCCTCAACTTCGACGGGTCGTCAATCACCGGGTTTCAAGAAGTTCACGAGTCGGACATGGTGTTGTTCCCCGATCCGGCAACTGCCTACGTAGATCCGTTCCGTGAGGTGAAGGCACTCAACATCGCGTGTTTTGTTCACGACCCAAAAACAGGTACTCCCTACTCGCGTGATCCCCGTGCAATCGCGAGGAAGGCGCAGAAGTACCTGATGTCAACAGGCATTGGCGACACCGCATACTTCGCCCCTGAGGCAGAATTCTACATTTTTGATGACGTCAGGTTTGAGACGAAGCCTCAATCTTCCTACTTCCACCTCGATTCGCACGGCGCATCATGGAACACAGGACGCGAGGAGGGCGGAGGGAACCAAGGGTATAAGACACCTTCCCAGGGAGGGTACTTCCCGGTGGCTCCCACCGACCACTTTGATGATCTTCGCGACGACATCGTGGTTCATATGGAGAATGCCGGACTGGAAGTTGAGCGTGCTCACCACGAGGTGGGGACGGCCGGGCAGAGTGAGATCAACTGGAAGTTCGACACTCTCCTCAAGGCAGCGGATGATGCCATGACTTTCAAGTATCTGGTCAAGAATGCGGCCTGGCAGGTCGGCAAGAGTGCGACGTTTATGCCTAAGCCCCTCTTTGGAGAGAACGGGTCTGGCATGCACGTCCACCAGTCAATCTGGAAGAACGGCAAACCACTCTTTTATGACGAGGGCGGATATGCGGGTCTATCGGACATGGCCCGCTGGTATATAGGTGGGCTCCTGAAGCATGCGTCGTCCCTGCTTGCGTTCACGAATCCGACCGTGAACTCGTATCACCGTTTGGTCCCCGGTTACGAGGCTCCGACCTCGTTGGTTTACTCCCAGGGCAATAGGTCAGCAGCGATTCGCATTCCCATAACGGGGACGAACCCGAGGGCGAAGCGTGTTGAGTTCCGGTGTCCCGACGCATCAGGGAACCCCTACCTCGCGTTCTCCGCAATGCTCCTGGCTGGAATCGATGGAATCCAGAATCAAATCGAGCCGCCTGCGCCAATCGATAAGGACCTCTATAACCTTGCGGACGAAGAGAAGGCGAAGATTGCCTCCGTGCCCGCGTCCCTTGGTGAGGCGCTTGATGCTCTGGAGAATGACTTCGAGTACTTACTGGCTGGGGATGTCTTCACCAGCGATCTGCTGCAGATGTGGGTTGACCTGAAGCGCGAAGAGATCCATTCGATAGGGACACGTCCTCACCCCATGGAGTTTGATTTGTACTACGCAATTTAGAGGTTCCGATAATGCAGTTGGGGGTCACTCAAACTCAGGTTTGAGTGACCCCCAACTGTGTCAGGCTGTGAACGCTAGATCGAGGTTTGCCCGATTGGCTGCATCGGTCGGCCAGTCGCGTCGAGGTCCCACTGGGTTCCGACCTCGGACGACAGAATTAGTATTCCTTCTACTAGACCCCAAATCGCGGACACCCAGGACAGCAGGCCAAACGACAAGACAGTTATTAGCAGCTGTGCGATTCCCTTACCCGTGTAACCCAGATAGAAGTTGTGTACGCCGAACGAACCGAGCAGGATCCCAAAGAGACCTGCAGCGAGCTTACTCTTCGTACTCCACGGCACTTCTTCAACGCGTACTTGTTCATAGGTTTGGCCGGGGTAGGGCTGATTGAATGGTTGGCCCGGCTGCTGGTAGCCCTCCGTATAGGGAGAGTTGGGTTGGCCAGAAGGTGCCCCTGTAGGCATTCCCTGCTGCGGAGGGGGAGGAACACTCTGTCCAAAAGGTGGAATTTCAGACGCTGGTGGAGGGGTGAAATTCGTCTCCACCGACTCCTCGGCGTAGACAACACCTTCGGGTGTTGCCAGAGGCGTGAATGCGACGGTCTCATCCACTACGACATCGTCCTTATCGTCGGGTGAGAATCGTTCGCCCGGGTTCTCTTCACTCATTTTTCCCTGCTTTTCGTTGGTAAGACACGTGTTTGATGTGTACAGCCTAGCCGGGGACGGTCTCTGGGCACCATGGGGGAGCACCCCCAAAAAACCCCTAACAGAGCCAAAAGAAGCGCCAAGCATGACGTTCAACTAGAACTTGAGCGTTGAAACTCCGACCTCCTCGATGTCAAAGGTGGAGTTCGAGCCTCACACAACAAAACCCTGCGCGGCGGGATGTAACCGTGTTAGCTGATTGCTGGTGAGGCGCACACTCATTTGGTTGAGGGCGTTCGCACCGGGAAATGTAGTCGACAGTCAGGAATATGGGTGCTTCGCACGACCAGCAACCATGCAATGAAATCAACCGCGGTTACCTCCGCAGGGATCCTCTCACTCGTAGCAACTCTGGCGTTTGCGGGGCCCGCGCTTGCGGCTCCATCGTCTGAGAGTTCGGAAGATCCTTCGGGAAGTACTTCGACAGCTGCGGTGCCTGAGGTCAGCGATGACGTACAGACAGGAACAGGTGGCGCTCTAACCACGGAACCAGGTGGTTCCGTGACTGAATCCGAACAGGACCTCTCTCAGTCCGACTCTGAGGAAGTGGAAGCGCCCGAGCTGGAGATGAGCAGGACGCTAACCACGCCCGCCCCGACCTCGTCGGAATCGATCCCGGTGGACACGTCCGCGTGCGGGGTAATTCCACAGGGGGTGTTCTCGGGCTCTGTGAGCGGTAGTGAGCCTCGTATTTCGGGAGCGACGCGGTATGAGACTGCGTCAAACATCGCGACAACGGTCTCTAGTGTCTCTGTTGGTGAGGAAAGCGCGGTGTTCATTGCTACCGGCACCGACTTTGCGGATGGTTTGACACTTGGCGCATTGGCAGCGCACTCGGGGTGGCCACTCCTCTTGGCCCATTCCAATGGTCTGGACGCGTCTGCGAAGAAGGTTATAGCAGGCTTGCATCCCACACACATTTACATAGCGGGGGGAACGGGCGCGGTCTCCACTTCCGTGGAGAAGCAGATCATTGAGGCTACCGGACGTCCCGCAGAAGAAGTGACAGTGAAGCGTTTTGCTGGTGCTGATAGGTATGAGACGTCTGCGGAGATTGCCGAGTGCTTCCCCGAAGGTGCCCCTGCCTTTGTCACAACCGGAGCGAACTTTGCCGACGGGGTCGTAGCGGGTGCTCCCGCTGCCAAGCAGGGTGGGCCTGTCATATTGACAGCCACGAACAAGATCAATGCGAGTGCTCAAGCTGCGCTTGAGCGCGTCAGGTCCTCGTCTGTAAGCCTCATTGGGGGCCAGTGGTCTAGCGCCGAAATTTCAAAGATCAAGAAGGCTACTGGGGCAACCAGTGTCGCAACCTACTCGGGTGCAGATCGCTATGCAACTAGCGTCAAGGTGGCGAATGCGTTCTACGGAACCAGTCCCACGACTGCAACATTTGCCACGGGGACCACTTTCCCTGACGCTCTGGCAGGTGTCTCGGTTGCGACGGTAACAGCTTCGCCAATTGTGCTTACAACACCTACCTGCCGGCCCAAGTCAGTTGAAGCCTTGAGCAACACGGCTAAGACAAAGGTAATACTGGGTGGGACCGGCGCTGTCAGTAAGGCCTCTTACACCACAACTTGTGTGCCGAAGCCAGCCGCACCGACGAAGACATTGTTATCCGTTGCGAAGCAACAGGTAGGAAAACGATACGCCAACGGTGCAACCGGACCGAATGCCTTTGATTGCTCTGGGTTGACCCAGTATGTCTACCGTCAGATGGGAGTCACAATTCCGCGCACCACCTACGAGCAGCTGGCAAAGGGGAAGCGTGTGACCACCCCGCGCGCCGGCGATATTGTGGTGCTGGGCGGCGGCTCTCATGTAGGGATCTACGTGTCACCAGGAGTCATGATCGACGCGGGTAACCCCCGTGTTGGTGTCTCGCAACGTGCCATCTATGCAACACCAACCGCATATCTGCGTTTTGGCTGAGGTCGAGTCGCTCTAGAGCCGTAGTCGTTGATGGCGCCCCTCCTTCGCGGAGGGGCGCCTGGCGGTTAATCGGCAACGCAAAAGCACCGATGTGTTCGCACGAAGCGCAGCGTAATCGCAGAAGTCTCGTTTCGGTTACGAAGTAGCAGAATTGACAAGTCCAACCGGCGGATCGCCTGAGGGTCTACTACTTTAGGTGTGTTAGCGAAGTCGCCAGCCGAGCCCTCGTCCTCTATTGGTGCGTGCAGCGCGGCCTCGGACGACTACAAACAACTATCTGAAAGTAGTACTAATGCGTAAATCCGTATTTGCCGGCGGCGCCGCAACCGCGGCGGCACTTGCACTTGTGCTGGGTGGCTGCTCCTCCGGCGGCACCACTACCGAACCCGAGTCGACCGATCAGAGCGGCGATGCTGCACCGGTTGAGGCGACCGAGGGTGAACTGACCGTTTGGGTTGATGAGACTCGTGAAGCTGCTGTGACGGCGGCTGCTGAGCAGTTCACCGAAGTAACTGGGACCAAGGTGAACTTGGTTTTGAAGAACTTTGATGACATCCGCGCAGACTTCACCGCACAGGTCCCAACAGGTAAGGGCCCTGACATCACTGTCGGTGCTCACGACTGGCTGGGTGAACTGACCGCAAACGGCGTTGTTGCACCCATCGAACTTGGTGACAAGGCTGGCGACTTCGAGGATGCTGCGATTTCCGCATTCACCTTCGATGGTTCTCTGTACGGCATACCCTATGCCATTGAGAACATTGCGTTGATTCGTAACGTTGCTCTCGCTCCGGAAGCGCCCGCTACCTGGGAAGACGCAATGGCTGCGGCAGATGCTGCCGGCACCAAGTACAAGTTCCTCGTGCAGATGAATGGTGAAGAGGGCGACCCCTACACCTTCTACCCGCTGCAGTCCTCTTTCGGATCGACCGTGTTCAAGCAGAACGATGACGGCTCTTTCACGAATGAACTGAACCTCGCCACCGGTGGGGACGAGTTCGCACAGTTCCTGGCAGATAACGGCCCCAAGGGAACCGATGTCTTCAACCAGGACCGCACCTACGACATCGTCGTTGACGCATTCGCCAAGGGTGAATCGCCATTCCTAGTCGGCGGCCCGTGGATGCTCGATTCCTTCGGTGACGTTGAGCTGTCGATTGACCCCATTCCTTCTGCTGGTGGCCAGCCTGCAGCACCGTTCGCAGGCGTCCAGGGCTTCTACCTTTCCGCTCAGTCGAAGAACCCGCTGATTGCTACCGACTTCATGGCTAACTACCTCTCGTCTGAAGAAGCACAGATCGCCATGTATGAGGCCGGTGGGCGTCCGCCAGCACTGAAGTCCGCTGCCGCAGTTGCTGCGCAGGACCCGATCACCGCTGGCTTCATTGCAGCGGGTGCTGATGCACAGCCGATGCCGTCAATCCCTGAGATGGCTGCAGTGTGGACCCCTTGGGGCCGCACCGAAGCTCAGATCATTGCCGGCGCGGTTGACCCAGCTGAAGCATGGGCCAAGATGATCACTGACATTCAGGCAGAGATCGGCTAGTCACCTGTGACCCAGCGGCTCTCTGCCCACGGCAGTCCGCTGGTCGAAGTTCTGGCTGGAAGGCGCGGAGGGGCTTCCCTCCGCGCCTTCCCCATGGGCTGACTATCAACGCCCAAGCTTTGGCGTTCATCAAGCCAGATGATGCCTTTGCGACTATTATTTTCATGTAACCCACCACTTGATTAAGTGTCATTTTTGCCTGATCAAGGCCATGAGTATTCAGTAAAGGTGCTGAATTACGGAGGAAATATGGGCACTGTCCAGACGTCGGAGTCTGCGGCTGCCTTGGAAGTGGACGAAGTTCGCACTGCCAAGAAGAGTCGCTTTCGCCTTCCACCTAAAGATCCAGATGTAAACCGTTGGGGTCCGGGCTTTGTTGTGAAGCTGATCTTGATGGCTTTTGTAAATGCCTTTGGTGTTTACGTTATATTCATGAGTTTTACGAAGAGCTCATGGGGTATTTTTGCTGCAATGTTGGCGCTGGTCCTGTTTGCTGACTGGGTGTATTTCTCGGGTCGTACGATTCCGCTGAAGTACATCCTGCCTGGCCTTGCCTTCCTTCTGGTTTTCCAGATCTACACAATCTTCTACACCGTGTATGTCTCATTCACGAACTATGGGGACGGGCACAACTCCACTAAGAACGCCGCCATTTCCGCCCTGCTTATGCAGAATGAGAACAGGGTTCCAGAT
>RRZT010070037.1_pt1 | contig 15515 bp, 9 predicted proteins | sample 2165551 | NCBI WGS metagenome assembly RRZT01 (sample SAMN10456910, study PRJNA506462) | wastewater metagenome | biome: wastewater; feature: sludge; material: wastewater sludge; isolation source: wastewater sludge with Escherichia coli K12::gfp cells carrying plasmid... | place: USA: Moscow, Idaho ... | reverse complement strand
GCCCCATTCGGGTGTGGGTGGCTGCGGGCCAATCCCCAGGAAGCTCAGCGCGGAGACGCCCATGATGGCGCCGCCGAGGCTGATCGTCACCATGTAGGGGACGACGCCGAGCGAGTTCGGCAGGACATGCCGCAGCAGCATCTTCCAGCGCGGCAGGCCAAAAGTAATCGACTGCTCGACGTACTCCGAGAGCACCACCGACTTCGTCTCCGCCCGGATCATGCGCGCGAACGTGGGGATTCCGGCCACGCCGAGCGCCACGATGAGGTTGGGAACCCCGGCGCCGGTCAGGCCCACAATGATGAGCGCGAGCAGCACCGACGGGAACGAGGAGAGGACGTCGATCGCGCGCATGAACGCGGTATCGATAACCCGCGAACGGGCCGTACCTGCCAGCAGGCCGATGATCGCGCCAAAGAACAGCGAAATCAACGTCACCGCGATGCCGATGCCGATCGAGTAGCGCGCACCGTAGACGATGCGGGCGAACAGGTCGCGGCCCAGGTAGTCGGTTCCCGCGATATGTTCAAGTGACGGCGCCCGGTTCACAGCCAGCAGGTCCTGCTGGATGGGATCCGCGCTCGTGAAGAGCTGCGGCAGGAGGCACGCCAGGGCGACGACGACGAGGTACACGCCCGCGAGCACAACCCCGGTCCGCTGACGCTTGAGAGCATCAAAGAAACGGGCGAGAGGGCCACGCTGAGTTACCGCCCTAGTATCAGGCTGAGTTACCGCCCTAGTATCACGCTGAGTTACCGCCCTAGTATCAGGTGCCGCGGCTTTGGCGGTCTGCGTTGTTGTGGCGCTCATGACTTCTTCTTTCCCAGCGCCGTCCGGATGCGCGGATCAATGGCGATGTACAACAGGTCGATCACAGTGGAAGCCACAACAAACACGAGGGAGCTGACCAGCGCGATCGCGAGGATAACGGGCAGATCCTTGGCCCAGATGGCGTTGACAGCAATCTGGCCCAGGCCGGGACGGCCAAACACCTGCTCGGTGATCACAGCTCCGCCCAGAAGATTTCCCACCATCATGGTTCCCACGGTGACAGCGGGGATGCTCGCATGGCGCAGCAGATGGCGCCGCTTGACGCTCGACGGCGACAGTCCGCGGCTGCGCGCCGTCATGACGAACGGCTCGTCCAGCCCTCGCCCGATTCCCTGCCGGAGTATCTGCGAAAGGTTTCCGCCCTCGGGGATACCAATGGCAAGGGCCGGTAGCACGAGCGAGATGAGGCCCGCCGCACCCGCCACGGGGAACCATCCGAGCTGGAACGAGAAGATCGAGAGAAGCAGAATTCCGAACCAGAACGGTGGGGTGGAGAGGAGGGTGAGCTCGCCACCTTCGTAGATGGAGCGGATGACGGGATGGCTTGTCGTGGAAATAAAGAGAGAACCAACAAGGGCGACGACGACGGCAATCACCATCGCCGCGACCGTCAGCTGGATTGTGTAGGGGAACTGCTCGGCGAAGATGTCGTTGACGCTGCGATGTTGGGCATACGAGGTTCCGAGGTCACCACGGAGGACCTTGCCGAGGTAACCGAGGTACTGGATGATAACCGGCTGGTCGAGGCCCCACTCGCGAATGACCTGCGCGCGCAGTTCCGCGTTAGCACGCTCGGCTTCCGTCAACAGGTTGTCGATGATGCTGCCGGGGGCCAGGTGAACCGCGATGAACGTCAATGTGACGGCACTCCACACAACAACGACGGCCTGCGCCACCCGCGCGAGAAAGAATCTTCCGATTGCACGGAGACGTGCCCGACGCTCATGTTCGCCACCCGCACGCACGTTTGAGCGATTGCTGTGGTTCGCGCCGTCGTCGTTCGAAGGATTCACAGCAGTTGGTGGGCTGGAGGTTGCCGCGCGGTCCGACTTCTCGTTGACCGCTGAAGCAAGTGGTTGGGAGGACACCGAAGTTCTCTTTTCTTGGCGTATGTGTGGCAAGCCAGGATGTATTTCAGCTAAATCTCAACCGGGGATGGCGTTTGCTGAGGGGATTCTCTGCCTCCGTGGGCAGAGAGTGTGCGGTGAGACCAGAGGCAACCGTTCACCGAGCGCTGGGTCTTGTCCAGTGCGTGCGCGCACGCGGCTCAAGGCGAATTAGTGGTTGTTGGCGCAACACATTCGACACTGGCAACGAAGGATGGGAGCGTTCCAGACGATGGCATGACGCGAGGTGTGAGCCTGTGCGGACTGATGATTCAGCATCGAGGTTCACCCCTTCCTTTGTTTCATAGTTTCCCACCCTGTTAGTGGGTTGTCTCGACTCTAGCAATAAACCTACTAGGTTTAATAGAACTGTCTCAGACTGTGATCGGACGGCAATCAAAGCTCTGGGGTCAATTCCAGGTTTGCTTATTAGACTGGAGGCATGAAACTGCTTGTCCGCGCCCTAGTCAACGCCCTCGGATTGTGGGCCTGTGTTCATATAGTCTCCGGTATTACCGTCACCGGCTCAGCCGAACACGTCTGGCTGTACTACGTCCTAGCCGGTGTGGTGCTCGCAGTCGTCAATATCTTCGTTCGCCCAATCGTCAAACTCTTCGCCCTTCCGTTGTATGTCCTGACGCTCGGACTGTTCTTTGTTGTCGTGAATGCGGCAATGCTCGGACTCGCCTCATGGATTACTGACATTTTCACCATGGGATTCCATGTGAACGGATTCTGGGCTGCGGTGTTTGGCGGCATCGTCATCGGTATCGTCAACACCGTGGTGGATCTGTTCCTTCCCGAAAAGTACCGTCGCCAGCCGTAGGTCACGATAACCTCGGGTGCCATCTTGAGATCACCGTAGGCGCGTCATGGCACCCGTGGAACAATAGCCGCATGAGCTCTGCACGATCCGCCAGCCAGACCAGCACCCCCGGGGCGAGCCCACTCGCCGCATTCCGTTCCTTCACGGACATCACCCCAGCGATCGCCCTCGGCCCGCTTGACGGCCGGTACCGCGGCGTCACCGCCCCGCTCGTCGACTTCCTCTCCGAAGCCGCCCTCAACCGCGCCCGCGTACACGTGGAGGTTGAGTGGCTCATTTACCTCGTCCAGAACGAGGTTCTGCCCGGCACTCCTTCTCTTTCCGACGACGACGTTGCCTACCTCCGTAATATCCCCGCCACGTTTGGTGCCGAGGAAATTGCCGAGATGGCCGAGATCGAGGCCGAGACCCGTCATGATGTGAAGGCCGTCGAGTACTTTCTCAAGCGTCGCCTTGATTCGGCGGCGCAGGCCCTCGGCCACGAGACCTCCCTGACCCAGATGCACGAGATCGTACACATTTTCTGCACCAGCGAGGACATCAATAATCTTTCGTACGCCCTCGTCATCAAGGGTGCTATTGAGGAGGTGTGGCTGCCTGCGGCCACCGCTCTCGCGGATCAGCTCGCGGATCTTGCCCGCGCCGAGGCGGACCGTCCGATGCTCTCGCGCACGCACGGACAGACAGCCTCGCCCACCACTCTCGGCAAGGAGATGGCAGTGTTTGCCGCCCGCCTGCGCCGCCAGCTGCGCCGCATCGCAGCCTCCGATTTCCTCGGGAAGATCAATGGAGCTACCGGTACTTTCGGTGCCCACGCGGTTTCAGTTCCGAGCACTGACTGGCCCACAATCTCCCGCGGTTTCGTCGAGGGCCTGGGCCTAGAGTGGAACCCGCTAACCACCCAGATCGAGCCGCACGATTGGCAGGCCGATCTCTACGCCGATGTCGCTCACTTCAACCGCATTGCCCACAACATCGCCACCGATTTCTGGACGTACATCTCCCTCGATTACTTCCACCAGAATCTCGCGGCGCAGGGCTCAACCGGTTCCTCGACCATGCCCCACAAGGTCAACCCCATTCGTTTTGAGAACGCGGAGGCAAATCTGGAGATTTCCTCGGCCCTCCTCGAATCACTGGCTGCCACGCTCGTCACTTCGCGCATGCAGCGCGATCTCACCGATTCCACCACCCAGCGCAATGTGGGCGTGGCTCTCGGCCACTCACTCCTCGCTATCGACAACCTACGCCGCGGCATCGCCGGCGTGGACTCGAACCCGGCGGTCCTGGATCGCGATCTTGATAACGCCTGGGAGGTTCTCGGCGAGCCCATCCAGCAGGCCATGCGCGCGGCTGAGATCGCCGGCGCCACCGGTATGGGTAACCCGTACGAGCGCCTCAAGGAGCTGACCCGCGGCCGCAAGGTGACGGCCGCGGATATGCGCGAGTTCATCAAGGGTCTTGGTATTCCAGCAGAGGTCGAGGAGCGTCTTCTTGCGCTTACCCCCGCAAACTACGTGGGTATCGCGCCGGAGCTGGTGGATTTCCTGGACTGATTTGGGCAGTCCTTGTTGGTGGTGAATGCTGGCCGTCGGCGGCTGTGTGATATGCACTCAGCCGTGGCGCAGCACATACCCCACATTCATTGCGTCATGTATTATTCATTACAAATTTGACGTAGTCAGTGGTTAAAGAACTGACAAACAGTGAACTCTCTGCGTCCCCAGAATCTTGGAGGATTCTTGGAGGAACACTTGAGACAATAACTGCGTGCCACCGGAACCTGTCCAGGCACAACACTTCTCGTGCACTAAAGGAGAACGATCCTGCTTTCGACACTCGCTGCCGAATCCACCGCAGCAGCCGCAGCTCAGACAACCCCGGAGCTCGGCGGAATCGCTGGTTGGGCAATCAGTATCATTGACGCACTCGGAGGCCCGGGAGCTGGATTCCTCATTGCGCTGGAGAATCTCTTCCCACCCCTGCCTTCCGAGATCATCCTGCCACTTGCCGGCTTCTCCGCCGGCGCGGGTGCGGGTTTCACCCTGCTTGGCGCGATCCTCTGGTGCACCGCAGGATCGCTTATCGGTGCCTTCGCTCTCTATGCGCTTGGCGCACTCCTCGGCCGCGAGCGCACCCGCAAGATCCTCAATGCGCTGCCGTTGGTAAATCCGAACGACGTCGTCCGCACCGAAGCCTTCTTCGACAAGCACGGCGCGTGGACCGTCTTCTTTGGTCGCATGATCCCAATTTTCCGGTCGCTTATCTCGCTACCCGCTGGTGTCACGCGGATGAGCCTTGTGAAGTTCACCCTGCTCACCACCGCGGGCTCCCTCATCTGGAACACAATTCTTATCTACGCGGGCTATGCGCTCGGCGCGAACTGGCACGTGGTAGAGGGGTACGTGGGTATCCTCTCGAAGGTGGTTATCGCCGTCGTCGCCATTGCTCTCGTTGTGTGGATCATTTTCCGAGTCCGGCAGAATCGGACAGCCAGAGGGGATGCCAGCACCCACCTCTAAGCCGCGCGCGAACTCGCCACGCAAAAGCGCTCCCCAATACCCTGGGCTGGTTCAACGAACTACCCGCAGCAACTAGGGTAGTAGAAGCATTGTGCGTGCGGCTCGGTGGCTGGTCTGCTCCTTCGGGTAGGTCAGTTGAGGTTCGTGGTCCGCACCGATTTCGTAGATTTCACCCTCTGCGGCCACTGAAAGGGCATTTGTGAGCGTCGTATATCAGCTGGTAGTTACGTCTGGCCTCGCCGAGTCGTATCTCAAGAATGGTCTTGAATTTGTTGGCGGCTTCGCCGTTGAGGCGAGTGAAGTCTCAGACGTTACTGAAGTTGCCGATCTGTTGGCGCTTCTGGGTGCCAACGGCCCCGGCTCCCCGTTCACGGCAGACCAACCGCTGGACGTTCTACAGGTCCCGACCAATCCTTTTATCCAGACACGTCTGGCCGTGGGACCCCTCCACGAGCAGGCATTCCTTGGCGGAATTGTTGAACCACCGCCGTTTGATGGTTCTGGCATAGCCCGTGGTGGCGGAGTTGAGACCCCGCTCATATGGGTGGAGCCCACCCGCCTCACCGCCGGATCGATGCTCTGGCGTTTCTTCCCGGGTTCGGCGGAGCCGGAGCTGCGCGGCGTCTACCACGGTATCGCGTGGGGCTGGGAAACCGTCAAAACCGGCGCTTTCAAGGCCGCCGTACCCTCCGTCTACATGGGTCCGGTCATGCTCCGCGAGTGGGGCATGTGCCCGGTTGAGGTAGAGATGGACGAGGAAACTCATCAGCCTGCCGCGGTCACACTGGTCTCGCCCGCCGAACCGCGCGGCGAGGAGGGGTTCGAGCAACTCGGATCCGGGATGTGGGGCAAACGCATCGAGTATCACTCCGATCTCGATATCTTCGAGAACCAGGGCATCGCGCGCTTCAACAACGTTCCGGTTCGGGTTGTTGGAATGGCTCAGGGTCAGGATGGCAAGGTCTCCGCTCATGTCGCCTCCATGGTGCTGGATGGTCCCCTCACTCAGGGTCTCGGTTTCAACCGTTTCTCAGCGGCGACGGCGACAGCCCTCACCAGCGTTGAAAACCTCACCGGTTATGCAACCCGCGAGGGACGTCCAAAGAACTGGGACATCTCTGAGCGTCCGGCCATCACCGCACACCCCACCCAGCCGCGGCAGAATGATGATCCCCGGCAGATCACCTCCGATATCTTCGGCATGCTTGCCGCTACTGCTCCCCAGGGTTGGAAGCAACTCAACCTCTACATCCAGCTTGTGGCACAGGTGGCTAACTTCGCCGCCGCGGCGATGGTTCCGGAGGAGGATGCCGGGAATGCTGAAGCAACGCGCGAGTCCGCGTTCGGTAACGTCAACGCCGAGGCTGAGCCGCCCCTGAAGACGGTGACGCTCAATGTACTTCCCACCTCGATCCTCCATTATGTAGCCCACTTGAAGAAGCTGCTCTACAAGCCGGAGGTGGGAGCACCTTACGTCCTCAAGTTCACCTTCTCCTCAGACGGCCAGGCGAACCTCACGATGAACACCACTGACGAACCACGTTGGGCAAGCCAGGTCCCCGCAGAAATATGGCAGGCAGATCTGGAATCGTTCCCCCGCACGGATGAGTACATCCCGGAATGGTTGCAGTCACGGCTCCAGGAAATTCCCGCGACTGAATAGGAGGTTACGGCGAAAGGTTCGGGCCTTACAAGAAGAGGTTCGGGCTCCACAAGAAACGGAAGCCCACACGGGTTGCTTTCTCCTATTCGCCCCCACATCAGCTGTCGGAACAGCCCCGTAGAGTTGAGTTCATATGGAAGGAGGTCAAGATGTCGAATAGTCCAGCTGGACCAGCCACTCGCCGAGAGGTCATGCTGGTTGACGAAGTTGTACATTGGGTTCGGCGTCCAGGTGACCTCGTTTCCGCAGTTCTTGCACTCATCGGTATCGGCCTGGTGATGTTGCTGGCCGTCTACGGGTCGGCCACAACCCTTGCGGTAACCCGCGATGTCCGGACCGCAACATCCGGAATTCTCGAGTCAATTCTTCTTATGCCGATCACGGTTCTGGAAGGCTTACTGAGCTTCTTCTTACCTTTGGCCGTCATTATCGATCTCATCTGGCATCAGAGATGGCGAAGTTTAACCTCGGCCCTGGGCAGCGCCATCTCCGCGGTGGGCATTTCGTATGGATCGCTCTGGCTTTTCGAACGCTATTTTCCGCTATCGCCGATCACCGGCCAGCTCTCTGATTCACTCGCCGAACAATCGATCATCAACCTGCTCCCCTATGTTTCCGTCATCGCCGCACTGCTCACGGTGGCGGGTTCAGGACGAATTTCTCAAACCACATCATGGGGGTGGCCGCTTCTCTCGGTCGCTCTGGTGATCTCCGTATTGCAAGGAAACCAGACGCTTCCGGGTGCTCTTATCACGGTGTTCCTCGGTATCTTTTGTGGCCAAATGGGCCGCTACATCGCCGGAGACCTTCCCGAACGCGCCACGGATCTCGACCTCATCCATCTGGTGAGGCGATCCGGCGTCGACGCCACCCATATCGTCCGCATTGATGAGCTATCAGAAGACGCCCAGCTGGCCGCCTGGACCACTGCCACCGAAGCTCCTCTGGGATACGTGGATCGCTACGGCCTTTCCCAGATCCGCAGCATCATCGATAATGCCGGTGCCGCACTGCGCCAGAAACCAACTCCATTAGCATCCACCACGCCCGCCGAGACTCCCACCAACGGTGAGCAGGGCGTCGTCGTCGAACCTGATGAAGTGAAAACTGATGGGGCGGACGTCGTCGAAACTCTCGACGAACTTGCCGCGTTAGGGGAGACTCTCGACGAACCTACGGTCAGCGCCTTGACCATGGATGTATCCATTGACGCTCTCGGAATGCGTGAAAGGTTCCTTGCCCAGTACCATCCCCCGCTGAGCTCGGATACGGCGCGCAATTACGTTGCCGTGGACTGCGAGGGGCGTGCATATCATGTGGCCCTCATTGATGCGGATCAGCAGATCATGGGGCTGCTGTCGACGATGTGGAACCGTATCATCCTCACCACCACCACGCGGCGTTCCAACCGCACCATTGAGGCTTCGGCTGAGCGGCTGGCGCTCATGGAGCTTTCTGCGATGCAGTCGCAGGTGTGCCCGGATCGTTCGCTGCGGATTGCTTCCTCGGACATGTCGATGCTGGCAGCATTCGAGCTCAACGGGGCCAAGGCGCTCAATCTCATCGATCCCGGCGACGTCTCGGACTCCGTCCTCGATGGCGTGTGGGGGCTACTCCAGAAAGCCCACAGCCGCGGACTTTCTCATGGGGATATCCGTGAGGGAACCCTGGCGGTACGCGACGATCAGGTGGAACTGCTCCACTGGCACAACGGTTCCGTGGCCTCCAGCGAGGTGGCTCGCAGAATCGACATGGCACAGGCCATGGGGGCATTAGCGGCGCATCTTGGTGTTGAACGCGCACTGGCGTCAGCCCAACGTTGCCTCCCCCTCGATCAACTCATCACGATGGCACCCATCATGCAGAAAGCCATCCTGCCGCAAGAGACACTTGAAGTTCTCTCTGACCGCAAGCAGTTGCAGTCGGTGCGCGATGGCTTGGTAGCGATGGTGCCGGAAGCTGGCGACGTCGAGCCAACACAGCTACGTCGCTTCTCGCCCAAGACGGTCATCACCGTGTCCATTGGTCTGATTGCCGTGTACCTGCTGCTCGGTTCAGTCAACTTCGACCAACTTAAGGAAACCGTCTCGCAGGCTGTTCCGGGATGGATGATCTTCGCATTCGTCGCCGGTCTGTTGACGTATATAGGTGCCGCCATCACGCTCAAGGCCTACACCGCAGAGAAGATCTCACTCAAGCAAACAACACTCGTTCAGGTGGCGGCATCGGTGGTCACGTTGGTTGCTCCCGCGGGTATTGGACCGGCGGCACTCAATCTTCGTTTCCTTCAGAAGAACAAGGTCTCCACACCCGTGGCGATCGCAACGGTCTCCTTGGTGCAAGTGGCACAGTTCGTCACCACGATCCTGTTGCTCGTCTTTCTGGGCCTCGTCACCGGAAACATCGGATCATTCTCCGTGCCCTCGGGAACGATCGTCGTGACGTTCCTCGGGGTCGCCCTTGTTGTTCTTGTGGTGCTCCTTATTGGCCCCGCACGCCGCTGGATTCTGGCAAAGATCCAGCCAACTATTGATCAAATTTGGCCGCGCTTGGTGTGGCTGGGAACCAACCCCAGCCGGGTCGTTTATGGATTCCTCGGGTCCGTGCTGCAAACGGTTTCCTTCGTGGCGGCCTTCGGTGGCTCCCTCGCCGCTTTTGGGTACACCTTGCCGGTTGTCACTCTCGCGGTCACCTACCTCGTGTCCAACTCCGTCGGCTCAATCGTCCCTTCCCCCGGCGGTATCGGACCTGTTGAAGCCGCCCTCACCGGTGGTTTAACGCTCGCCGGTGTGCCCGCCTCCGTCGCCTTCTCCACCGCAATCCTCTACCGGCTCTTCACCTTCTGGGGTCGCGTGCCACTGGGCTGGTTTGCCTTGCGCTACTGCCAGAAACGAGACCTGGTGTGAGGCGGCAGGACTCGGCGCGGCAGGACTCGGGGCAGCAAAACTCGGGGCAGCAGGGTTCCGCGCCGCTCTCCCTGACCGAAAATATCCGGCAGTGGCTCGGTCAATGGCGTCCAGATCCAGTTGCCTGGCTTATCGCCGCCGTCGGAGCGGCGTTCTATATCTCGTACTCCGTGGCCCAGTGGCGGGGCTTCGTTGTGCCGTCGTGGGATCTTGGGATTTTCACCCAGCTCGCACAGCAATATGCGCACGGCAACGTGCCCATCGTGGATATCAAAGGGCCCGGCTATAACCTCCTGGGCGACCATTTCCATCCGATCCTGGTGCTACTCGGACCGATCTTCCGAATCTTCCCCTCGGGTCTCACATTGCTCGTCCTGCAGGGGCTGCTTTTCGCATGGTCATCCGTGCCGTTAACCCGGTTGGGGCGAGTTCGACTGGGGAAGGTATGGGGCTCGCTACTCGGCGTGGGTTACGTGGCCAGCTGGGGGATTCTCAGCGCGGTGGCCTCCCAGTTCCACGAGATCGCCTTCGCTGTTCCACTGCTGGCTTTTGGCCTCGTGCATTGGCTCGAAGGCAAGACAAAGCAGGCGTTTATGGAGGTCGGACTGCTGGTCTTCGTCAAAGAAGATCTCGGCCTGACCGTCGCAGCCTTCGGCTTCGCTCTCTTGTGGATCGAGTGGGGCAAAGTAGCCGCGAGGCTAGAAACGGCGGATCCTCGTCCCTTCCCCCTGCGCACCTGGCACAGTCTCCGGGCCACCTGGACTGGCAAAGCAGCCACGCCCGGCATCGCCCTAGTGGTGTGGGGAGTGTTCTGGTTCATCGCTTCCATCGCGATCATTCTTCCCCTTCTCAACCCGCACGGCGGATGGGACTACACCGACCGCCTCTCAGACGCAGAGAACACAGCCCCCAGACTTCTTGGCTTCCTTACCGGGCTTTTCGGCCCCGGCGAAAAGATCGTCACCGTGCTACTTCTTGTGTTGGGCGCGGGCGTCGTAGGGCTACGCAGTCCGCTCATCTGGCTCATGGTGCCCACACTCGCATGGAGATTCGTCGGGAACGTTGAATTCTACTGGGGCTGGTCCTGGCACTACTCGGCAATTCTTATCCCGATGGCCTACGCCGCACTCGTCGACGGCATTGGTCGCACGAAAGACTCCCCTCGCCTCCGGCCCTCGTGGCAACGCCGCGTGGTCCCGGCTGCGGTGCTCTGCACCGTCCTCTCCAGCGCCGGCATGTTCTGGAACGGCCCCATGGGAACGTATCTGCGTGGAACCAATGGATTTGACACCGTTGACCAGCAAGCTGGACGCGCCGCGCTCGAAGCTGTCGGAACGGGCCGCGCCGTCGTCGCCGATCTCCAGCTGCTCGCGTACGTGGTTCCGGGCAACACGGCCTACTGGGAAGGAACGGTTGCGGACGCGGACATCGACACGGTTGCGGTTGGGCCCGGCCACGATGCCACCCAAGACCCCATGGGTCCGGAGAACTGGGCCGAGCAACGCTTCGGGGACACCTGGGAAGTCACTTTCAACGAGGGTGGTTTCCTGGTGCTTGAGCGCAGCGCTGGCTAGTTGCCCTTGGGGCACTGTCATCGTTCACAGAGCTCAGCGGCCGTTCACGTAGCGAGAAAGACGAGTTTCGCACCGGAACGGACCTGCGAAAAAAAGTGTGACGTGCGACAATCGGAACCATGAACGAACGAGCTGGACTTCCCGCACTTCCCGAAGATCTCATCGACGTCGATGAGGTTCTCTCCGCTTACTACAACATTGAGCCGGACCCGGCTAACCCGCTGCAAGCCGTTGTTTTCGGTACCTCGGGCCACCGCGGTTCTTCCCTTGATGGTGCCTTCAACGAGGCACACATCGCCGCTACCACTCAGGCCATCGTGGAGTACCGCAACGCCCAGGGTTACGACGGTCCGATCTTCATCGGCCGTGACACCCACGCACTCTCCGAGCCGGCTGAGAAGACGGCCGTCGAGGTTCTCGTAGCCAACGGCGCCGATGTCCGCATCGACTCCCGCAACTCCTACACCCCCACCCCGGCTGTTTCGCTCGCCATCCTCGTGGAGAACGGCGTCGGCTCCGAGGGCGGCTTGCGTCAGGACGGCCCGGGCCTCGCTGACGGCATCGTCATCACCCCCTCCCACAACCCTCCCCGCGACGGCGGCTTCAAGTACAACCCGCCCACCGGTGGCCCAGCCGATACGGATGCCACCTCGGTGATCGCGGCCCGTGCCAACGAGCTCATCGCCGCAGGCTGGAAGGACATCAAGCGCGTCCCCTACGAGGAGGCCGTCAAGCAGGTCAAGGGCTTCGACTTCCGCAAGCTGTACGTTGACTCCCTCGAAGAGATGATCGATTTTGACGCCATCCGTGAGGCTGGCGTACGCATCGGTGCTGATCCGATGGGTGGCGCCGCAGTCGAGTACTGGGGCGAGATCGGCAAGCAGTACAACATCAACCTCACCGTGGTGAACCCCGAGGCAGATCCGCGCTGGCCCTTCATGACCCTGGACTGGGACGGCAAGATCCGCATGGACTGCTCCTCTCCCTACTCCATGGCATCGCTGCGCGAGCGCATGACCCCGGATGCAGATGGCAACGTCCCGTTCGACGTGGCCACCGGCAACGACGCCGACTCGGATCGTCACGGCATCGTGACCCCCGACGGCGGCCTCATGAACCCGAACCACTACCTCGCCGTGGCCATCGAGTACCTCTTCACCCACCGTCCCGGCTGGGGCGAGAATGCCGGCGTGGGCAAGACTCTCGTCTCCTCCTCGCTCATCAACCGCGTGGTTGACGGCATCGGCAAGAACCTCGTGGAGGTCCCCGTGGGCTTCAAGTGGTTCGTGCCCGGCCTGCTGACGGGTGAAATCGGCTTCGGTGGCGAGGAGTCCGCAGGAGCATCCTTCCTCCGCAAGAACGGCGTTGTATGGACCACGGACAAGGACGGTCTCATCATGGATCTTCTGGCTGCCGAGATCATTGCCGTGACCGGCAAGTCCCCCTCGCAGCTGCACGAGGAGCAGGTTGCCAAGTACGGCGCCTCCGCCTACGCCCGCATCGATGCCGCCGCTTCGAAGGCAGAGAAGGCCAAGCTTGGCGCTCTCTCGCCCGAGGACGTCACCGCCACCGAACTGGCCGGTGAGACCATCCTCGACAAGCTGGTCGCAGCGCCCGGCAACGGCGCCAAGATCGGCGGCCTCAAGGTGGTCACGGAGAACGCTTGGTTCGCCGCCCGCCCCTCCGGCACCGAGGACGTCTACAAGATCTACGGCGAGTCCTTCAACGGCCCGGAGCACCTCGCTCAGGTCCAGGAGGAGGCCAAGGCTGTGGTGTCGGCGGCCCTGGGTAGCTGACGTAGCTATGGATGTTGGTCGACGACGGCGCCCCGGCGATAGTTACCGACTAAACATCTGAATAATGAGGTGGTGCCTAGGTTGTTGCGCAACAACCTAGGCACCACCTTTTGTCCGGAACGCACAAGTGTCCTGGTGCGGAACACACAAGGACTTGGGCGCACGACATCTTGAACGCGAGCACGCGACGAACCTTAACTCGGACTTCAGTGCGGACTTCAGTCCCAGGCGCCTACCATTGTCCTGTACCGACTCTAAGGAGAGAGCATGTCTATCCCCACCCCAGCCAAGGGCGTCGCAGATATCGGCGTTACTGGTATGGCCGTCATGGGCTCCAACTTGGCCCGCAACTTCGCCCACAAGGGCTACAAGGTCGCTATTCACAACCGCAGCGTTTCCAAGACGGAGAAGGTCTTCGCTGATCACGGGAGTGAAGGCGAGTTCTTCCCCGCGGAGTCCATGGCTGACTTCGTAAACTCCTTGTCCACCCCGCGCGTGGCCATCATCATGGTGAAGGCCGGCGCCCCCACGGATGCCGTCATCGAGGAACTCGCCTCCCTCATGGATGAAGGCGACATCATCGTGGACTGCGGCAACTCGAACTACGAGGACACCCGCCGCCGCGAGGAGTCCATCCGAGCGCGCGGCCTGCACTTCGTTGGCTCCGGCGTATCCGGCGGCGAGGAAGGCGCACTCAAGGGCCCGTCCGTCATGCCCGGCGGCACGCCCGAGTCCTACGATCGCCTCGGCCCCATGTTCGAGAAGATCTCCGCCCAGATCGACGGCGTCCCCTGCTGCACCCACGTGGGCCCCGACGGCGCCGGTCACTTCGTCAAGATGGTCCACAACGGCATCGAGTATGCGGACATGCAGCTCATCGCCGAGGCCTACGATCTCATGCGCAAGGCCCTTGGCATGAGTGCCACCGAAATTGGTCAGGTCTTCGAGGAGTGGAACAAGGGCGAGCTCGGCTCCTACCTTATCGAGATCACCGCGGATGTTCTCCAGCACATGGATCCCAAGACGGACCAGCCGTTCGTGGACATCGTCCTTGATCGCGCCTCCCAGAAGGGCACCGGCACCTGGACCGTGCAAAATGGCGCCAAGTTCGGTATCCCGGTCACCGGTATCGCCGAGGCCACCTTCGCCCGCTCGCTCTCCGGCTCCGTGCCGCAGCGCCTCGCCGCGCAGGAGACCCTTGCCCCGCACACCGCCGAGATGCCCATCGAGGATCGCGACGCCTTCATCGAGTCGATCCGTCAGGCGCTGTACGCCTCCAAGATGGTTGCTTACTCGCAGGGCTTCGAGCTGATCCGCGCCGCTTCGGATGAGTACAACTGGAACGTGGATCTGGGCGCCATGGCTCGCATCTGGCGCGGTGGCTGCATCATCCGCGCCGTGTTCCTCAACCGCATCACCGAGGCCTACGAGCGCAACCCCGAGCTGCCGCTGCTTCTCGCGGACGAGTACTTCGCGGTGGAGATCGCCAAGGCCGTCTCGGATTGGCGCCTCATCGTGTCCTACGCGGCACTGAGCGGCATTCCGATCCCGGCATTCGCCTCCTCGCTGTCCTACTACGACGGCGTCCGCTCCGAGAAGCTGCCCGCCAACCTCATCCAGGGCCAGCGTGACTTCTTCGGCGCCCATACCTACAACCGCACCGATCGCGACGGCACCTTCCACACTCTGTGGAGCGGCGACCGCAGCGAGGAGCAGCAGGACTGAGCCTTGGTTGTGAGGCTGGCTACTTGAAAGCCCGGTTTTGAAAGCCTGGTTCCCAAGTTTGCGAGTCTCTTGAGTTCGCAAGTCTCTTAACTCTATGAAGGGTGGGTCTTATTCGGACAACCGAATGAGACCCACCCTCCCCCATTCACCTACGCCTTTCAGTAGAGTAGTCCCGTGGCACTCGCAGACATCGCACGCGCATTCGAAGACTCGCTCAACAAGCGCGGTATCGTGCGCCGGCGAGAACAGGGGTGGCTTCCCCGAATCTTCCCGTTCACAGGCTACGGCTCCGCCACCTCGCTCTACGTCCTCGCCCACGCGGTCATGGCGGACCCAAACAGCGAGCAACCTTTCACGCTGCCTTTCCTTCCCAAAGCCACTCACGGGCTCCTCCCCAAGGGCAATCGCCCTGTCTCCAGCTTCCTCGATGCTCACGGCCCCGCCATCGACACGATGGACGACATGGTGGAACGCGCCTCCGCCACCGCCGAGAAGGCTCAGCGGGGATGGCGCCAGTTCTTCACCACCCAGGTGGGTTTCCTGCCCGTGACGGTCGAGATTGCGGG
>RRZT011960958.1_pt1 | contig 15517 bp, 16 predicted proteins | sample 2165551 | NCBI WGS metagenome assembly RRZT01 (sample SAMN10456910, study PRJNA506462) | wastewater metagenome | biome: wastewater; feature: sludge; material: wastewater sludge; isolation source: wastewater sludge with Escherichia coli K12::gfp cells carrying plasmid... | place: USA: Moscow, Idaho... | reverse complement strand
TGGTCGATCATATGATCGACGTGCGCAGGGCCAGTTACGCCCTGCGAGATGTACAGGTGATTCGTTTCCGGCGCAAGCAGCTGGAGCGCTTTCGGGTGGGTGTGCCGCACGGGTCACGGATTTTTGTGAGCGACGATCTGCGCGAGTGGATGTGGATCGACTCCGCCGGAAGCCAAAATGACGGCGAGAGTGAACTTGTTGAGGTGCGCGTCGTTGGTGACCCGCAGCCATGGCATGATCTCCTCGCGGACCTGATCGGCGGGCAGCCGATTTCCTGCAGCATTTTCCCACGCGGAGACAGCGAAGGCTTCTTCGAGCTACTTGACCAGCAGGAGACTCAGATTCGTATCGCCGCCGATCTGGCACGTGTTTCTGCACTTCCCGAGGCTGACCGCCCCCTCAATCGGGCCCTTGCGGGAAATCTTAAGCCCGACCCCACGATCATGAAGAAGCCCCGCAAGGGCAACGTCAACCTGCGTGGTATGGGGGCTGCGGAGATTGGTGGCTATGTCGAGTCGATTTTGGATTCGTGGTCGCGCCACCAGGTCGCAGTGTTTCCGGATACGGATGTGGAGGCGTGGCGCCGAGAGGGCTTGGCGCATGTGGAAGCGATGTTGCATGACGGCGTCGCTACCCCTGGCAACGAGCTGCTCTCGATACACACCGACTCGGAAGCAGTAGGCGGTATCTGGGCCGAGGCGGATGGCCAATGTGCCACGCTGCGTTACCTGTACGTGTACGGCCCGTACCGCGGAAATAACTATTCGCGGGAGGCGCTTATCGTTCTCGCGGAGCGGTTGCGCAACGAGGGCGTGCGCCGCATCCGCGCCGAGATGGCGCCCAGTCAGCGGCACATTATCGAGGTGTGCCTGTCCGTGGGATTCAAGGTTATTGAGAGAAGAGTGCGCATTTCGGCGTGAGTGCGCTGGGTACCGGGTTTCGTGTGGGCGCGGCTTCGTGGGTTTTGGGTTTCTTAGGACGACGACGGCGTGGGTGGGCCTGGCGAGATTGTGCCCGGCTAAGATGACGGCGCGTGTGGGCCTTGAAATAGTGAGCAGTGGGGTGGTGAGATTCCACTGCGCTGCTCACTGATCTCGATGCATTGTTATATGTCGATCACCAATTGGTGATCTTGTTTCGTGTTGATCATGTGAAGTCAGATGATCAATAGTGCGAGTAGTGCAAGCAAGACGATTGCTGACACGGCGGCGAATGTGAAGGCTGGTTTTGGTGACGGTGCTGGAGCGTCATCTCCGGAGGGCTTGAGTATGGAACGCCATACTCGAGCGGCAATGGCGAATAGAGCAAATGTGATGACCCAAGCAAACCAAGGAAGACTCTTCCCTTGAATGCTGTACACAGCAAGCAAGCTGAGGGTCATAGCTGCTGAGTGGATCAGCGGCTCTAGAACCTGCTTGATCGGCATTCTCATTCCTCAGTCTTACTCTAGGCCCGCCGCGATCGCGCGCACTGCGAGTTTGGTTCTGGATTCACACTTTGTGATATCGAATATACGTGATGCGTATGTTCGGATAGTTGATTCTTTACGCCCTAGCTGAGTAGCTATCTGCTGGTTAGATAGGCCGACAATGAGGAGTGAGAAGATCTCTCTTTTGGTGGAATCCAGCGATTCCACTGCCGCTACAAACTCTTTGTCCTGCTCTCGGCGGATTGCTTGATTTCGGTACGTGTTGAGGAGGATGTTGGTTGGACGTGAGCCCATGACTGTCTTGCCCGCAAGTGCGTCCTTGATGAGTGCTGGCAATTCGTCCGGGGAAATATCTTTCGTGAGGAATCCTGCAGCTCCCGCCGCAAGAGCCTGCCCCAACCGGTCTTCTTTCTCGAAAGCGGTCAGGATAAGCACAGGAATATTGGGAAAGTCCTCTTTGATTTTCTTTGTTGTTTCAATGCCGTTGAGGCCGGGCATCTCCACATCAACAAGAACCACGTCCACGGCAGTGGTCCTCAAGACCTCAAGGAGTGCTTCTCCGTCAGGGACAGTGGCGACCACATCAATGTCTCCTGAAGCGGCCAATGCCCGTGAAAGATGTTTGCGGACTACGGAATCGTCGTCTGCCATGGCTAGCTGAATCACACGCGCTCCTTTACTTGCTCAACCAGATGTGCAACCAGCACCCACCGGTCTCCCCTACGGCTTGCTTCCAGGAATCCGCCTGTATTTATGATGCGATTGCTCAAGTTTTCGAGGCCAAACCCGCCCGAGATCTCGCCATGGTCCTCGATGTGCTCTGTGGTGCACTCGTTGGCGATCATAATGTCGATAGCCGCTTCTCCCGATGTCTCTATCGAGATGGACGCTCCCGAGTCGGCCTTTCCATATTTCAGGATGTTCATCGAACTTTCTTGGATGATGAGTGCGATGTTCTTCTTCAAATCGGTCGAGCAACGAGCGTCAAGATTCTCTGGGAATTTAGAGGAAATCTTGATGTTTCGTCGAGACAACATGAGGCTGCATTCTTTTATAACAGAGGCTATCGTCGGTTCAGGCCCTTTAATATGTTGAACTTTCGTTGTTGCTATCACGGCGCGCAAGTGTTGCAGGGTCGAGCGGGATGTATTTTCTAATTCCCGTGCTGTTTCTGCGACCTCTGAATTGTCAATTGTCGTGGCCAGCGAATGGCTACTCAGGGCTATCCGCACGAGATCGGCGGCCAATGTGTCATGTAAGGTAGCTGCTAGGTCTTGCCGGATTTCCTTCTGTGCTTGTACTGCCAGTTCGAGGGCCTCTTCGGCTGCGATTCGTTCTTCTTCGGCAGTAGCTCGTTCCTGTTCGGCGGCAGCTCGTCTTTGTTCTTGAAGATGCGCACGGTGTTCAAAATGTCTTAATAGGAATCCGCCTACAATAGCAATACTGCTTCCCAGGACTACTCCACGGCTATCTGCCATAAGCTGGTCAGAAGCTGCCAACTGTGTGGTTTGTGGTATGAGAAGAGCCAAAACTGCTGCTAGCCACCAGTCCCGCGAGATCCAGTCAGCAGCAACTGCAAAAATGCCGAGGAACATGAGGCTCGAATTAATAGTGTTGTCTGGAAAGAGGACCGTTAGAGTAGCAATACTAATGACTATTGTTCCCCCAATTGCGGGGTGCCATCCCGTCAGTGCCAAGAAGATCGCGCTTGGCAGGACCCATACGATGGCTAAACTAAAGCTCTGGTGATGTATGGCAGCTGACCATAAATCGAGCGTTAGTAATACTAGCGAAAAGGCTAAGAAACCAACTCTACGCATGAAATTAGTTGTCAGTGACCGCGGTTGCTCGGCGATCTCTTCACTCCACATTGAATCATCTCAGCTCACGGGCGACATTCTGGGCGGTTCGGAAAAATTATGCAATACCAGCTATTGACTGCATTCGTTGGAATTAGCTGTTCATCAGCATCTATGGAGGTTTTATAGGAGGAGAACAAACGAACGTTCTCGCTGTTTACTGGCCCTATTGCTCCACCGGCAAGGGATAGTGCCATCAATAGAGCACTTCCCATTCCGATTCCAGTTCTCATTGTTGTCCCCTATGACCAAATATGTACATATTTTTCCAATATCCACTGTAGATGGGTCCAGTCAGTATGTGCGACCAAATCGCCAAAAATCAACAAAGATCGATAGCTCAACGATCAGGATGCGGGTTAGTTTGGCGCGATGGCGGGCAATATTTATGTTTCCCAAATCGGCCAGAGGAGAAGAATAGATCCTATATAGGGTGCGAGAACGAAGAAAGTTCGCTTCCACCACGGTGTATCTCCTGGAGATTGCCGTGCCGTGAGAATCATTGATATGGCAAGGATCAAAGATGATAGATACTGTACGAACATCCCGAAATAGAGTGGCATACACGAGGCTACTTCGCAGAGCATCGGCTCCCCTTCTTCACGAGGATGGAAGGTGCCGCCTTCGACCATGACAGTGTAGGCGTACCAAATCGTCAATGGACGAAGTTTCAACAATGTAATGCCACCGATAAGCAGGCCACGATCGTATCCGTTGGAAAATGTTCTGAATCGCGTAACGAATAGCGGGCCAAGGATTGATCCGATGAATTCGGTGATAGGAAGAGGTCCCACCATAAGAATCACGGATGTCATGCTTTCGTTGGCTTCCTACGGATAATCCCAGCTATGGGGTATATGCACGCGGAAACATCTCGGTAGACCTCAGCACCGATTCCAACAGGATCAATATCCCTGCAAAGAACCTTGGTTTATTACCGAAGACCCAGACCTTTGGTGGCTCTGCTGTCCGTGAAGTTATCGAGCCACCCTACTATTTCGGAGACTTGAGATAGTCAGAGTACCCCAAGGCCATTTCGACGGTCTGAACGGGGCTCATAGTCCTCCTTCGCCATTGGTCGGCTGTCACTGATTGCCTTGTGGAGCTGTCATATAGCTCTCCAGACCCGCGAGGGGTAGAAGGCTGCTGCAGGGCCGTGAGTGTGGTGTTTAGTAAAGGTTAGGGAGCGTATGGATTATTGGGGCCTATGAGGGGCCATATCTGTGTTGCCCAGATGGGCCACAGTAGAAGGATTGATCCAAGGTAAGGAATGAGTACTGCGGTGACGCGTTTCCACCAAGGGCGGTTTCTTGAATAAAAGACCGCGACAATTATCATCGTAATGGCCAGTACTAATGAAGGAAGATATTGGAGAAGGAGAGCGAGGTTGAGTGGTGGGCATCCTGCCGGGGAGCAGAACTTCATAGCGCTATTTTCGGGAGAACGCCATCGGCTGGGGTCGAGTAAGATCCCGTGTGCCACCCAGAGTGAATATGGTCGACTGATTAATAGCAGGATGCCGCACGTGAGGAGGCTGGAATCAGTCATCAGCATGGTGGCAGGCTTAATGCGAACGATAAGAAGTGTTCCCAGTACGGCTAGGCTCACTTCCGAGGCCGGCAAAGGACCCAGAAGAAGGGGAATGGATGGGAGTTCAGCATAAAACTCCCATGGGTAGTTCCAAGGCCAAGCATACGCAAAAGGAATGAGATCGCTCGCTGCAACGACCGACCCCCACATGACAAACAGACCAAATAAAATTCTACTGAGATACCCAAGCAACTGAAGGCATCCGGATTCCGTTGGATGTTCAAGTATCTCTTCGTCTTGGATCAAGGGAACTCCCGCGGGCAAGGGCAACTTTCGCTAGGAGACCAAGCTTTTGACATGGCCATTCTACTACCTTAATCCAGCCATGTAGTCTGCGTATCCTAGCGCCATATTCTTTGCTTCAACCTGCGAAGGAATAGAACTTGTCTTTGCCAAAGATTTCAGGACTTTTACTTTGAACCAGCTGCCTGCAAGGGGGATCTCATTTCCATCAAAGAGTATTCCAGTATAAGCATCGACGATCTTCTGTGCTGATGCCTGAAATCTTACGTCGTAGAAAGATTTGATCCTGTCGTTCTGGTTCTTTGCAAGAAATGATCGCATTATTCCACTCACGGACTGATTACCTGATGTAACAGCTTTTGCGAGGAGGAACGCATCTGCATCTCCAATAACATCTACCTTGGAAAAGCTCCCCGTGGAGATCCCGATGTGATCACGAGTCCAAGTACGGAGATTGGTTGGTTTTCCATCATCAACATATTTTCCCCAGAGAGAAAGTAGATCCATTGCCCATCCTCCGAGATCTCCGAATGTGTAGGAGGCTGTTGGGAGATTTGTGACTCCCCAAAAGCGGTAACCCAAGTAGGTAGCAGCAAAATGAGGTGCATCATAATTGATCTCGCCGCTGTTGTTGATCATTTTGAAGACCTTGGCTGGAGGAAGTGAGTATGATCCATCCCATTTCTCCAATTTCTCAGTAGCTGCAACGGCGCCACCAGCCACTCCGGGTTGAGTGGCGTTGGAAGGCCATGGCGTGTAGACCAACCATGCACCAGAGTTGACTGTCCCCCAATAAGCTATGTGCCTCAGATAATGAGCGACAAAGTCGGAGATATCACGCTCCGTTACTGGTTTTGTCGCTATCTGCTGGATCTGTGTCTCTGCTCGGCAGAACCATTCGTAAAGTGGGTGGAACCCCGTTCCGAAGACATCACGTTGTGGGGGTTGGGTCAGTGTTGAGGGTTCGAGGCCGGGAGGGGCGGTAACTTGTGCAATGTTGACTGGCGTTGCTTTCTTGGATACGCGCGTTCTGTCAATCGTGATGCCACTACCGGCGTGTACTCTGTCGACTTCTATCTGGTTGTAATGCCAGTCAGCTGGCATAAGTTGCCCCATGTTCCCTGAGTAGGCCCACGATGCTCCGGCGACGAAAGAAGCCATGGTGAGCTTCTTTTCAGCGAGGTATCGACAGACGGATCGTGTGGCATATACGCCAACCCTAATCTTGGTGTGGAGCGACTTTGTAACGACCTCTGTGACTCCACGGAAGTAGTCCTCTACCTTGCCAAGATCTGTTGCTAAAGCATCGAAATCGACACTGAAAAACACCACAGTGTTGTCGGGCAGATCAAGTGTTTTGGCCCGCTCCAATGCCTCAATACCATGGGCTTTGCCGTTGGCTTTCGTCATGTGTGAGACATTATCGTTGTAGCGTTGGAAGATGGGGAACAGTGTGAGCTTTCCCTGCTTCATAGCCGCGATGTCAGTTCTGTTAATGAACTTTCCTCCACCAACCAGGTATCTTCCCGCCGACCGGTATCCACTAGCAACCAACGCGGTTGCAGCAGCTGCCTTGAGTTGGGTGGAAGTGTCAAAACCTGTTGTCTTCAGACTGATATCACCACACGAGACGAGAAGATTGCACCAAGTGGTGTAATTGCCTTTCCCGCTCTTTGTCAGCTCCATCAGGCCTTGAAATGTTGAGGTTGCGTTCTTCGTTGATGTATCAAACGTACCGCTAAACGAGTTCGTGTAACCATTCATGCGCAGAATACCTTGATAGAGCCGCACATAGTTATGGTCACTATCAACCATGCCTTCAGAGACCGGGGCATATGTCTTAAGTCCATTGCGGGTTCCGGGTCCAAAGAAACCATTAGCTGTACCGTCAGCTATGCCGAACTCGTATTGTAAAGCGTACAGCATCGCAGTGAGTACCTGCCGCGAGAAGACACCATCAGCAGGGCACAAGTCGAAATCTCGGCGGAGAGAGTACTTACCGTTTAGCCAGCGTTGAACTGTCCTAATTCTTGCCGTTCCTCCACTGGAGGTTAGCGTTACATAGGCATCCATGGACATGAGGGATGCCATAAGCTTGACATCGATCAACGCTGTGGAGGTACTTAGCCCCAGATCCTTGCGAACCTTGATGATCTCGCTTTGCATTTCAGCGAACTTGATGGTCGTGGTGTTCAAACTGACACCCCAGTAGCCTTTGCACCAGAGGCTTCCTGAAACGAGCTTCAAAAGCCGTTGATTCGTGGTCTTCACGTCAATACGACCAACTTGGGAAATAAATCGCGACTTGGTCAGATCCCCGAACCCAGATGTTACGGGTGAGATTCCCAGCTCATGCTGAAGACCCCTGCGTAACCCATAGATGGTTTCCCATCCGGTGACTCCGTCTTCCAGGAGAACATCCCAGCCAGCAACATTACGATATGTCTTATTTAGCCAGACTTGTGTTTCCAGAACATTGGCATCCATATTGCTATTTCCATTCCAATAGAGATTAAAATTGGGACTCTTAAGAGATGGCTAGACGAAAAGAGGCCGTGCCATCGAGAACCGATACTTGTAATTAAGATGTCAATCACATGTACGGATTCGGTAAAGGACTCCTAGTTCGAGGATCCGCTAAATTAGAATTCCATGGTTGCTCTGTACCTACGGCTTGTTAAACGCATGCTTCTTGGTTAGCTGAGATCGGAACAGGTTTGCTTGTGATAACTTCGAGCTGGCTTCAGGTCACCATCGGCGAGGGGGTGAATGATTGTTTCTTGGATAGTGTCGACTGAGCTGACGTAGTCTCGCACGTGAGGAAGATCTGGGAATGAGTTCAGGTGGTCAAGAGCCGCCTGTCGTGCCTTCTTATCACCCGACTCGTTTGACTGTAAGTACTCGTGAAGCCATGAGCACTGCCACCACAGTGCTATGTCGAAGAAGAACATGCCTTCAGAAACCGAGATCTCCACATTTTTACTGTCCTCGAGATCTGCGCCTTGAGCTTCCATCTCTGAGACACCTTTCGGTGTTTTGCGTAGCCTCAGGGATTCTCCAAGTTCATTACTTGCTTCGATAACTTCTGTGTTGGAGAGATTCGGTTCAAGATCTAGGACCGTCTCGGGAATTCTGGCACCCGCTGGGAATGGCTGATCGAAGAGGGTGACTTCCTCTGTAGCAAGGTCAAGAACTTCGCTTGGAACACCTGGAACCTCCTTCAGCTTGATCGTAGTGTCTGACTGTTGAGCTGATGGCTCAGAGATACTTCTGCTGTCTCCCACGCTGCTACACCCGGTGATTAGTAGTACTGCTACGAACAGGACAGCCAATGGCGATACTCGACCATGCATTATGATTCTCCTCATTGACAGGTACCTACGCCGGTATTCAACGCTGCCTGTTTGTAGTTCCTTATGATTGCGGAGTGCCGAGTAAACCTTGCGGTCACTCAGCAACTGTTGAACCACGAAACTGGTACGTCTCGTGAGTTTTTATCGTTTCTGTTTGTTGGATCTCCCTTGAGGAGCGTGCTGTCAACCAGTGGAAATTGGTGAGGACTAGTTGTGTGTGAGCGATACCCTATCGCTCACACACAACTAGTGTCGGCTGTATCAATCTTGTTACTCGTTTCCGGAACAGACTTTGAGGTACTGCCGGGCAGGGTCAGTCTCACCCCGAGAAATTGGTGAGATTATGTCCTCCTGGAAAAGATCAACGTCTGGCAGGTAGTCCCTGACTTTAGGGAGATCGGCAAAACCCTTAAGATTTGCATACGCCTTGTCGGCGTATGATTTGTTCCCACTGTCAAATGCCGTGAAATATTCACCGAGCCACGAGCAGTGCCAAGAAAGGGCTTGCGCATTGAAGAAGGCACCATCAACGACCACGACATAGGTATCTTGTTCTTGGCTCTGACCGCGCATTTGCGAAGGTGCAACTCTTTCCTTCTTTGTAAGTACCTGAGTCTGATTGGCATCGAAGAGTGGGGGATTCTTCATGACTGTTGTTCCAGCTATCTCAGGAATCAGGTCTATTCCAGACGAAGGTACGGATGCTCCTTCGGGGAACTTCCCTGTGAACTCTGACAGCTCACGTTCTGCCTGCTGTTGAACTGGTGTAGGCACCTTCTGTGTGGTGAATGAGGAACCTTGACCGGATGCTTGAGCTGAGGACAACCCGGCCATACCAATACCGACGATAAGGATAGTGGCGGTGGTGGCAAGGGTAACAACTGACTCTTTCCTACGGTGACGTGACATCAGTACTTCAACCTCCCATTAAATTCGACAGTATGGTAGGCATTCAGCGTTCCGCACGAACCTCGGTTTGCGTATCTTGTGACCCGAAAATATCGTGGGCTGATATTTTGAGGCGAGAATGCCAACGGACCCACATGGTTTGCTGGATTCGTGAAGGACACGTTGTTCGTAAACGAGGTAAGTGAAGGAGCGGTCCTGAGTGACAAGCGCAAGACGGGGCTGCAACTAGCATTGGGGTCGAGCGATCCATTGGCGTAGTACCATCCTCCAGAATAGTTCTCATAACTGAAGGTGATTGCAGCGTTGGAATGGTACCGGTCTGTCGTGTAATAGACCGTTCCCTGGGCAGATCCGCTTCCCGAAATATTTGCGTAAGCTTGCGGGCTAATGCTTTGGTTGAGACTTGCTTGAGCGTTGGACACAAGCAAGCTGGTCAATGTCATCAGTAATACTGTGATCACTGTTGCTGTGCCGGTAGTGAGACGGCGTCTCTGCATCGTCGTTGATGGTTTCATCCTGATCCCTTTCTGATCGTGAGCGGGTACAAATAGCCTTTGCATAAGGCCATGGTTACGGATTGGTAGGAACACAAATCTCTTGTTGTCTGCGGCTATTGACGTAAGAACTCATTTGAAGTGTCTAGTACTTTCTTCGATGATCGTGCTGTCAATGGTTGAAATTGGTGAGGGTTACTCACGTGGTATGAGTGTTATATATGGACTAACGCCTTGGCAATCGATCAATGTTGATGCCGATGCTTCTTGCGAAGCATATTGGGGTCCCGCAACCAACCCACAGTGCGTGTGACAGCGATGGGAACTGAATAGTCTTGTCCTGGATTGGTAGGCAGAAGATTCTCTCGTGGTCTTTTTGGATAGGGCTAGAGCTACCTCGTTGTGGGGACAGCTCAATGGCAAGGATTACCGTAAACCGCATACTTGCGGAGTTCTTGGAAGTACCGTTGTGGCACATGGTCACCAGGATGATGGCTAAATTTCGTTGTCATGAAGCCTTGTGAGGAACTGGAGAAGGATTGTCTGAAAAATCAACAAAGATCGATAGCCTAACGCCAAGTATGTGGGCTAGTTTAGAGCTGATGAGAAACAGTGAAACAAGTTTCTTCTCTATTGATTCATTTACTTTTCATGACTTTATGCAAAAGGCAGAGATGACACCTCTGTAATGGCTCGTTGTTGCGCCAGAAGTGCAGTCGGCTATTGGAGTGGCGGAGTGTGCTGCTCCGGGTCTTGTCAAAGCAAAGCCATTGGCATCTAGATTCACATGGAAGGTTATTAAGAACGCAATGTCGCGTTATTTACTTCGAGGGAGAAGTGATGTTTGTTCAACGCAAACTCTTGATAGGTGCTGTTTCTGGTGTCATCTTGGTGGGATTATCGGGTTGCATGACGACTGACGCTGCTCCTGAGGCCCAGTCTTCCGCTGATGAGGTGGTCGCCGGCCTAGTTGATGCTCTTGCTACTCTGCCACCAGAAGGCGATGCCACTACTTCTGACGACAATGCGGCTTTTGACTTGGAATCTGCGATGGAGTGCATCCCTGTCGCAGATATCTTCTACTGCTCGCTGACTGGATGGGCATACGAAGAGCCATCTGTTGCGCCGTACGATGACAAAGCCTTCAATGAGGTTGGCGGAATGAATGGCCGACGGACCCGTCAACAGATTGAGTCCTTGCCCCTCGAGGAGCAGGTTGAGCTTGTTCGCGTAGATCTTGAGAATGCAGTCTCTTCCGTAGGGAAAGTTCTTGCCGACCATTCAATGATGAATGGTCGAACCCTATCTCCTGAGCTTGTAGAAGGGCTTCCGGGAGCAGCTGAGTATCTGGCTGATTATGATGGCTAGTCAGAGTTCTCCGATGTCTGACCAAACCTTCGAGTCTGTAGTGGGTGAGGACCAGTGAAAATGTTGCGCCGTAGAGCGGCATCGTTGGTGGTTGTCGTTGCCTGTCTGATTAGCGGGTGTTCGCCTTCTTCTCCCGTCAGTAATGATGTCTCGCCATCAGAGAGTGGTGAGTCACCACAGGCGCTGTCAGAGGAGTCGTGGCCGACATTTGGTAGGCAGGAGATGGACTCCGTAGACGTAGATGTTGAGCGGACTTTGATGCTCGAAACTGCACTGCCAGACTATGCGTCCAATGTGTTCGGCGAGGGCGTATCTGCTGTGTGGGTCGCGAACGACCCTGACGTGGTTGAGCTCAAGAGCGATCTAGGGCTTGGCGGCGATCCCGTCTCTTGGAGTTATACGACGCAGCATGATGGTCTTCATGTAATGAAGGTTGAGTTCGCTTCCCCAACTATCGCGTATGTTGTGGAAAGCCCCACGATTGAGCAGATGACGCTGGAGGGGCCAGGAAGTCGTGTGATGCGGCTGGCACTGGACACTCAGAATGTCGATGAAGTTCAAGCACCAACGGGAATGCATTGGAACCCGTGGAGCGCTCGTCTAACCACTGGGCCCTCAGGGACATATGCGGTTGCTCGGTCAACCCCGGAATCCCGTGATTGTTTGGTCCGGATCAATGACTTGGATGTGGAGGTGGTTGAATGTTTGGATCAGCAGCAAATCTCCTTCACCAAGTTCAGTCCCGACGGCATGGGCGTATTGACCTTCCCTTGGGGAGAAAACATCATCGATTGTCGCAAGCTATGGAACATTCCTCTCGATGGTGGCGAGCCTTCCCAAATTGGTCCTGAAGATGAGTGCCTACGTTATGACGGAGTCATGCTTGACGGATGGGATATTTGGACGCAGATCAACCCGAAAATGCCCGAAGCATTACCGTTATCGGCGCTCCTTGCTGATGGACCCGATGGTCAACAACTCGTGTTTGGATATGCCGCTTCGGGATCGTTGGAGGTATGTGGTGAGTACTTAGAGGTTCCGCGGGTAGGTTATGGTCGTTGGGTTGGTCGGGTGTCCCAGCGGTGGGTGGTCCAAGCGGTGCGGATGAGGCGTCGGATCACGATGATAGCGTTGGCCAGAGCGATGAATGCCTTGATGACACGGGTACGGCGTTCGGTGCAGTTGGCAAGCTTCTTAAAGCCTCGGTTGTGCCAGGAGTTGGTACGTTCGATGACCCACCGCCTTCCGGCTTGGAGCGGGAATCCCTTCTGACTGATCACACCCTTGCAGCCCAGTTCCTCGAGCAGGTCGCGGGTCTTGGCTGAGTCGTAGCCGGCATCCAGATGCACGGTGATGTCCTGGGGTAGCCCCACTCCCAAGCCGAGATCGAAACGACTGAGCTGTTCTAGGGTAGGGCGCAGCAGCGGAGAGTCGTGAGCATTGGCTGGCGCGACCACGCAACCCAGAGGGATCCCGGCCCCATCAGTGAGCAGCGAGCGTTTGGTGCCCTGTTTGCCGCGGTCTACGGGAGACTTCCCAGCCGCTTGGCCACCGCACGGGGCTTTGACGATGCACCCATCGACCGCGATGTTTTCCAGGTCCAGCCCGACAATCTGGTCGTGGGCTTCCAGACAGATCTGTTCCAACTGTGTGAAGAGCCCGATGTTGATCCACTCATCGCGTCGGTTGCGGATCGTGGTGGCTGAACACGTGCTGTCACTGATCTTGTCGTAGGCCACGCCCAGTACGAGGATCTGGACCAGCTTGTCGAGGACGACCCGGTCGGGGATGCGTGGGTTGTGACAGCCCAGCGGGTGAGTGTCGATGTGTTCGGGGATCAGCGCGGCGAACTGGTCCCATAACGGGTTCATGATGAAAGATGGTAGTGCAGGCACGAGTACCTCGGGGAAGAAGCGGCGTCAGATACCACTCTTCTACCGATACTCGTGCCTGTCCTATATCACCAACACACACCTACCCGCGGAACCTCTTATACTGGCAAAAGGACACGCATAGCGAACACGAAACAGGTGTGGGTGACTATAAGACGATGCGATGGAAGCCAGGGATGGAGCATGCCGAGGCCCTGTGGCAAGACAAGGATGGCGACGTGGAGGGTTACCCATACACCGGTTCGCCCAAGTGTGTTGATGGCGTCGTAAACATGACTGAGGTTGACTTCGAAACGGATGAGCAAAGTGACCAGCTTCTACGGAGCTACAAACTCTCCGTGAATGCACAATCCTAAAATATGCCGATGTGCCTGAGACATACCCATAGGTGTGCTTCAGGCACATCGGCATGGTACCTCTCGTGGAACTCCTGCCGCCGCCCAAAGATGGCATGCTGAACCAATCTCCACGGGATAAGTTATCTACGTATTCATCTGGCTAGGCGCTGCTGCTAGATGCCGACCAGATTCAAAGTGAGGGGTTGCAGTGACCAAAGAAAGTTCGGCCTGGCTAAGGTCTGAGGTCAGTGGAGGGATAAGAGCTATAGACACAGCGTTTGGATGCTTCGGGTGAGTTTCTTTAAGGCTGTACGGCAGACGTTATTATTTGCTTTTGTTGGTGCCGTGTTTGCAGGGAACATCGCGGGACATCAATACTGGTGGGTTGGTTCTCTCCTCTGTGTCTTCTTTCTACTGCCTGAATATGTGGAACTCTTTCAGGCTTACAGGAAACCAAAGGTCAAGTCCTTTTGAGTGGTGTAACGGTTCGGTTTTCTTCTTGGGTTGATGGTTAGTTGTCGAGTTGGGTGTAGACCCGGTCTCGGAGTTGGTTGATGGTGGTGGTCAGGGTCTGGTAGGGGTCGGCGAGGAAATCTACCCAGCACTGCTTCGTGCGCTCGATGTCCCCACCCAGATAATTAATGGTGTTTGAGGAACCCGCGGAGATGCCCGAGACGTGCGGGAAGACGACGCCTTCCTGGAGGAGCTTGACTACCACCGGCGACGTTCCACTCGCACGCATTCCTCCGCCCTCGAAGATGAGTGCGGTCTTATCCAGCGACGGCATGGTGGTCCTTTCGCGGCGGCTACTAGGGTTGGTCTTGGGTTTCCCCTGACTTTTGCCCAACAAGTCTAGTTCATTCGGGGAAATACGGAACGGTTTGGTGCGATTTAGGACGCGCGGGTGAGGATATGGGTTGCGAACACGGAGGCAACTCACGGAATCAGAGCGCCAAGAATTTTTAACTCCGTCAGCGTGCCCGGTCCGTACCTATTGCACACATAGGGTCTCCTCACGAAGTTGAAATTTGGATGGTGACTCATGTGGACAGTCGCGGCTGTCCTGTGGCTGATATTTGCTCTCAAATCAGGCTTGGGCTGTGCGAGGCGTACAGGCCGATGCTGATTTCGAAGCCAAAAGTTTGTTGCCATGATTCGCGACGTTAGATATCTACCTGTTGTCCCCTCGTGATGGGAGAATAAGAGCATGGCCACCGCTGTATTGCTTGATAAGGATGCTATTGCTCGTGCATGCGAGCAATATGGTGTTGCGCGTTTACGCGTGTTTGGTTCAGTGCTCACCGAGCGATTCGACCCAGCTCGTAGCGATGTCGATTTCCTAGTTGAATACAAGCCCGATGCGGAGCGGACATTTCATGCATTGTTTGCTCTTCGCGACGAACTTCAACGTATTGTGGGGCGGCCCGTTGATCTCATTGACGTGAGGAACATCCGTAATCCCTACTTTGCACGGTCAGCATACAAGTCAGCGGAGGATGTGTATGAAGGCTGATATTGCCGCCTACCTGTGGGATGCCACGACAGCCGCGACAAAGGCAAGAAGTATCGCAGAGGATCTCACGCGTTCTGAGTATTTAGATGACTGGATTCGTCAATCGGCTGTCGAACGTCAACTGGAGATCATTGGCGAAGCGCTGAATCGAGTTCGGAAGAGCGATTCTGAAACGGCACGGCGGATCCCGCATATCAATGCGATTATCGCAACGAGAAACGTTATTGTGCACCGGTACGACGATGTTGATCATATACGCGTCTGGGCGATGCTAGAGGATGATATTCCCCTTCTCATACCTATCCTCGAAGCCCTGCTTGCCGAGTGCGATTGATATTCGGAGAGTCGCTTGTTCTGGGCTTGAGCATCCTACTGCGCACCACGCGCTAGGCTGGACGGCATGAGTACTTCACCTTCTGCGCGCGGCGCGGCGGCCGCATCCACGGCTGGCAGCGCCTTTAACGCTGGTAGGAGTTCCGGGACTGGTAGCAGTTCCAGTACTGCTAGCACCTCCAAGGCCTGCACCACC
>RRZT011101348.1_pt1 | contig 15518 bp, 15 predicted proteins | sample 2165551 | NCBI WGS metagenome assembly RRZT01 (sample SAMN10456910, study PRJNA506462) | wastewater metagenome | biome: wastewater; feature: sludge; material: wastewater sludge; isolation source: wastewater sludge with Escherichia coli K12::gfp cells carrying plasmid... | place: USA: Moscow, Idaho... | reverse complement strand
GAGCAAAGCCTTAACTTCATCTAAAAGAGTGTTCATCATGCTGCCCTTTATGTCCTGCAGCACCTTGTCCACGTCAAAAATAGAAGCGCTTGCATCGAGTCTGGAAGAAGGCTTGGCCGCGCTTGGGTTTTCAAGGGCGCCGGATAATGCACTTTTCTTTTATCGCAGCATGTATCCCCATGAGGTTCAAGCGAAGATAGAAGTGATCTCTCTGCGCTTTGAGTACGATTTAAAAATGTGCCGGATAAGTGTGAGCGCAAAATTTCCCCGCCTCATTGAATTCTTAGCAGAGGTTCTGCCCTTTACGTATATCAAAGAATCCGCATGGGCTGTGCCGGATTACCTATCGCACATTGCTTGCATGGTTCGGCTTCAGAGTGCGGATGCAAACCATGTATTACCATTCCCTACTGGCGTGCGATGGCAAAAAGACGGGAAGTTACGATGCGCACGATCTGTGCCGGTTGAGCGTCTTGGGGCGTTTCTTTCATCCGTCATTCAGCATCATGCAATGTCTGTATTAGAAGAACGTTTAAATCTTGCTGCTTTAGCCACGGCTAGCAGCAAGCCAGGGTATGAGGAAACAGGTATTGCAGGCGCCTGGGCATTGGCTGCCCGGCTTGCGCTAAAAGATTTCAATGGCGTGGAAGACGCCTTTAGAAAACACCCTTATTCGCTTGGTGTGAATAAGATGCGGTTTGAGCATGCCAAGACATGGTTACTCGAAAAGGGATTTTTGATATCCGATGTCAATTGGTCGCAGGAAGAGGCTCAATTATCTAGAGCGGTATATACCCTGCCTTGGCTGACGGAGCCGCTAATTTAAGGCGCTTAGCCAGCGCACGGTCAGAAAATGGCGCACTATTTAAGATAAATGCCGGGCTGTAGGTATTTTTTTATGCTTGCCTGCAATAAAGCATTTTCTGACTGAACTTTTTGCCTCGGCTTTATTTAAAGGCCATGTGACGTGTTGTTTTTTTACGTTAGAGGATGATTTGGATAAGCGATATTTGCGAAAAGGCACGGCACCTGTATTTAAGCAAACAAGCTTTAATACAGGTGCAGTTAAAGGAGGAACTACAGCAGAGGGGTGATTACACTTCGACGGTATCCGCCAGCTCTTGGAAAGCCGGGATTTGATCAAAATTCATATAGCGGTAGATCTCTTTTGCTTTTTCATTCACCGCATTCACTTGCGTGAGATATTCCTCTGGCGTGGGAATTTTGCCCATCAAGGCACAAACCGCTGCCAATTCTGCAGAGCCTAAATACACTCGCGTATCAATGCCTAAGCGATTCGGGAAATTACGCGTGGAAGTCGACATGGCCGTGGAGCCTTTCTTCACTTGCGCTTGGTTACCCATGCAAAGAGAGCAGCCGGGCATTTCCATCCGCGCGCCAGATTTGCCGAGCACAGCGTAGTAGCCTTCTTCATTTAGAATCATGGCATCCATTTTTGTGGGGGGCGCAATCCAAAGCCGGGTTGGGATATCGCTTTTGCCTTCTAGCACTTTGCCTACCGCCCGGAAATGACCGATGTTGGTCATGCAGCTGCCGATAAAGACTTCATCAATCTTGTCGCCCGCCACTTCAGAGAGCAGTTTGACGTCGTCAGGGTCATTGGGGCAAGCCACAATGGGCTCTTTGACATCGACTAAATCAATTTCAATCACCGCAGCGTACTGCGCATCTGCATCGGGTTGAAGCAGCGAGCCCTCTTTAATCCATTTTTGCATGGCTTGGATGCGTCGACGCAAAGTTCGGGCATCTTCGTAACCATTGGCAATCATCCACTTCATGAGTGTGATGTTGGAGCGCATGTATTCCACAATCGGCGCTTTATCTAAGTGCACTGTGCAGCCAGCAGCTGAACGCTCAGCCGAAGCGTCGGTCAATTCAAAAGCTTGCTCAACTTTCAGATCGGGAAGGCCTTCAATTTCTAAAATACGGCCAGAGAAAATATTTTTCTTCCCTTTTTTCTCGACTGTGAGCAGCCCTTGTTTAATAGCGTAGTAAGGAATCGCATTAACCAAATCTCGCAAGGTAACCCCGGGTTGCAGCTTGCCTTTAAAGCGCACTAAAACGGATTCTGGCATGTCTAGCGGCATCACCCCGGTGGCAGCGGCAAACGCGACAAGACCAGAGCCGGCCGGGAAGGAAATGCCGATGGGGAAACGCGTGTGGCTGTCGCCGCCGGTACCGACCGTGTCAGGCAGCAGCAGTCGGTTAAGCCAAGAGTGGATCACGCCATCGCCGGGGCGCAGGCTCACCCCCCCACGATTGGTGATAAAGCCGGGCAGTTCGCGATGCATTTTGATGTCCACCAGCTTTGGATAAGCCGCTGTGTGGCAGAAAGACTGCATCACCAAATCGGCTGAAAAGCCAAGGCATGCAAGGTCTTTGAGTTCATCGCGCGTCATGGGGCCGGTGGTGTCTTGGCTGCCGACGGTTGTCATGCGGGGTTCGCAATAAGTGCCCGGGCGGATGCCTTTGCTCTCGGGCAAGCCACATGCCCGCCCAACCATTTTTTGCGCCAAGCTAAAGCCTTTGCCAGAATCCACGGGTGCTTCTGGCAAGCGGAATAAGGTGGAAGGTGGCAGCCCAAGTGCTTCACGCGCTTTGGCGGTGAGGCCGCGCCCGATGATGAGGGGAATACGTCCCCCGGCCCGGACTTCGTCCAAAATCACCGGCGTTTTAAGCTGCGTTTGCGCAATCTCTTGGCCATTTTTGTAAGCTGTAATTTGTGAGTTGGCATGGTTGATGCTGAGTTCAATCTCATCCCCCATATTCATCTGGCTCACATCTAACTCAATCGGCAAAGCACCGGCGTCTTCCATCGTATTAAAGAAGATGGGCGCAATTTTGCTGCCCAAACAAACCCCGCCAAAGCGCTTATTCGGCACAAAAGGGATATCTTCCCCGGCAAACCACAAAACAGAATTGGTGGCTGATTTACGTGAAGAGCCTGTGCCCACCACATCGCCCACATACGCCACTAAATTGCCCTTGGCGCGCAAATCTTCTAAAAACTTTACCGGCCCCCGCACGCCGGGTTCCTCTGGCGCAATGCCTTCACGCGGGTTTTTGAGCATCGCCAGCGCATGCAGCGGAATGTCCGGCCGGCTCCAAGCGTCTGGCGCCGGGGACAGATCATCCGTATTCGTCTCCCCCGTTACTTTAAACACGGTGATTTTCAATTTCTCTGGCACAGCCGGGCGAGAAGTAAACCACTCCCCATCCGCCCAAGACTGCATCACGCTTTTCGCGTTCGCATTGCCCTTGTTGGCCAGCTCTTTTACGTCATGAAAATAATCAAACATCAACAAAGTGTTTTTGAGCCCCTTGGCTGCAACCGCACCCACCTCATCATCGACAAGCAAATCAATCAAAGGCTTGATATTAAACCCGCCAAGCATGGTGCCAAGAAGCGTTGTGGCTTCGGCGCGTGAAATTAAAGGGCACTTCAACGAACCCTTTGCCACACCTTCTAAAAAAGCCGCTTTCACTTTAGCCGCGTCATCCACCCCGGCTGGCACGCGATGGGTAATGAGCTCAACTAAAAATGCCCCTTCTTGAGCCGGTGGATTTTGTAGTAATTCAACCAAATCCTGGGTTTGTTCTTTTGAGAGAGGCAGCGCAGGAATCCCTAATTGAGCACGTTCTGCAAGGTGTTGGCGATAAGTTTGTAGCATAGCAAGCCATCCTTTCAAATAAAATAAGTCTTATATAAGACAAAAGACATGACAGTGAAAGTTTAACACAGCTGATTTACTTCATGTGAAGTAAGCGCAATTTACGGCATGCAGGTTCTAGAAAGCACTGGCTTTTGGTAAGTTGAAATCAATTTATATGAGTAGAAAGGGCTTTCGTTGGTTGAGTAAATAGAATGAACTTCTTCAAGAAGCAACACGATAGTATCGAATATTGTTTACTATCGTGTTTTCACTTAGGCCACGATATCATTACGATAAAACCTCTATCGATCATATCCGCTATTATCGCCTCACCCGCACCTATGGAACAGTAACCCCAACATCAAAATAAGGCTATTTAAATGCAAAGATGAAAACTTCAATAATGAAGTTTTTAATATTTTAATATTACAAACAGGAATTAAAATTTGCAACCTAATGTTATGTTTTAAACTTAAAATCGTTCAGTATAATATCAGGATAATAATATTAGTTAATGGGTTAGAATAGTTTTTTCAAAAAAACAAAGACTTGTTTAAAAATTATTGAGGTAATCTAAATGTCCGAAATTTCAATCCGAAGTGAAGCAAAAAAAATGGTTCGGCAATATAACAAAACGAAATCGAGCAACGTTAGATCGCTCACTAAACGTACGGATTGTGGTTATTTGAACCAAAAGAAGTATCAGGCATTTAAAAAAGCGCTTCAAGCCCTGGAGTTTGAGCATTTGTGTGAGACGTTTTTTCCTACTCAATGCAACGCTAGACTATCTCCCGGTATTTATCCGCCCATTGTATCTACAATGATTTCCCTTGATGGCTTTAGTGCTGCAAATTACCTTCAAATTAAACCATGTTGGTCCGTGCGCTTAGGTCTCTTTGTCCAAGATTTAAAAAATAAAAAAATAGCACAAGCCTTTAGCTTGTTTACAAAAAACACAAAAAGTAAATACGTTTGTTCCTTTCAGACGGAATTAGCAAATGGTCAGTTTTTAGAGACGACTAATATGCCTAAACCAAAAAGTAATACAGTGCCTCCGAGCATTAATCAACAATTTTTAAGTCCTGATACCGACTATCAAGTACTGTGGAAACACCATCGAATGCGAGTTGAACGAGTTATAAATACCCCAACTTTTCCACAACCTATTGAAATCAATACGGTTGGGGATTTTTTAAAAAGCCAGCAACATTATGATGATGAGCTTTCTTTTTATCTTGCTGCAATAGCTTGGGCACATAAAAAAAGATTTTCGGATGCACTCAGACAAAATTGGGAGCTACCAAAACTTTTCTATACAGAAGCACTTTTTATTTTAAATAGAGAAAAGACACAAAAAACTGATTAACGATTAAAAAGGTAGCGCCTTAATATAAAAATAAAAAGACGAAAAGCCAAGCAAAAATAAAATGCTTGGTTTTTTGTATTTGATTGAACTTAGATTAAGCGATTTTCTAGGCTTTACCTGTCAGTTTAAGAAACCGCTCCATTAACTGCTCTTTTGTTTCAACGCGATTACCATCTTTCGGAATACAATCCACAGGACAAACTTGTTGACACTGGGGCTCGTCAAAGTGGCCAACACATTCTGTGCACTTTTCCGGATCAATTTCGTAAATTTCATCGCCTTGAGAAATGGCGTTATTGGGGCATTCTGGTTCGCAAACGTCGCAGTTGATGCATTCATCGGTAATGATCAGGGCCATTGCTGATGTCCTTTATTGCTAAAAAATGGAAGGGCTGTATTCTACACTGCTTTGGGGGATTCAAGCTTATTCTTCAAACAGGCTTGTACATAGGATTGTACAAATGGCGCCACATCGCCCCCTAAACGCGCAATTTCCCGCACCATGGTGGCAGATAGGAACATAAACTCTTCGGCAGGTGTTAAAAAAACGGTTTCAACGTTGGGATCAAGCTTCCGATTCATCCCGGCCATTTGAAATTCATATTCAAAATCAGATACGGCCCTCACGCCCCGAATTAACAGACGGGCGTTATGTTGCTTGAGAAAATCTATTAATAAGCCTTGAAACCCTAAAACCGTAACGTTTTTGTCGTGTTTGAGAACTTCTTTTGCAATCCGAACACGCTCTTCTAAATTGAAGATGGGATTTTTTGTACTGCTTCGCGCAACTGCAACGATGACGTGATCGGCTAGCTGCCCGGCACGGTGTATTAAATCTTCATGCCCACGCGTGAGTGGATCAAAAGTACCGGGGTAAACGGCAAGCTTGTGTCTCATACTGCAGCCTCTTGTGTAATGCGTTGAAAAAGATGAGCATGCACTTGTCCCGCTTGTTTGAACTGCACACTATTAAACCCAGGCGGGCAAAGCAGCTTTTTTTCTGCCTCAATATATAGATACCCTTGTGGTTTTAGAATACCGCTTAACCCAGGTAAGAGTTTTTCTACCCAGCCTTGGTGATAAGGGGGATCTAGAAAGATTAAATCAAACAGTGTTCCCTGCATTTGTGCGCTACGTACGTATTCCTGTGCGTTCATCCGGACGACTTGTACTTGATGTGCGGCTAGATCTTGTTTACTGAGATGAAGGTTTTGCAACGCTTGCGGATGGGTGTCTACAAGCACGACAAGTTGGGCACCTCGTGAGGCGGCTTCAAACCCTAGTACCCCGGTCCCTGCAAATAGGTCTAATACTTGCCAGTCTGCAAGATCTTGCCCAAGCCAATTAAATAGGCGCTCACGCATGGCGTCTGGCGTAGGGCGCAAACCGGGTACTTTGGCAACGGGAAGAAGGCGGGAGCGCCATGCGCCCCCTACAATTCTGATTCGACTCATGTTATTTGCTTGACGGCGTACTCGCCTCCACCGGGGTTGCAACATCGGCTTCTCCACCAGCAGTCACAATAACAAAGTGGGCCGGGTCGATGCGACGCTTAAAAGCATCTTGCACCTGAGACGCAGTGAGTTTAGCCACTTCTTGCGGATAACGTTCTAACCAATCCAAGGGCAAACGGTAAAACGCAATAATGTCTAAATAGCTGATGAGCTTTTTGTTTGAATCTAAACGCAAACCAAATCCATTAACGTAATTATCTTTGGCCGCCTTCAACTCCTCTTGTGTAGGACCTTTATTAATAAATTGCTGCAAGGTCTCTAAGCTGACGCGTAAGGCTTCATCACGCTGCGTCCCTTTGGTTTGCAAATTAATTTGAAAAGGGCCAGGAACGAGTAAAGGTTCTAAGCTACTGTTTACACTATAAGCAAAACCTCGTTTTTCACGGACTTCTTTCATCAAACGAGAAACAAAACCGCCACCGCCTAAAATATAGTTGCCAACCAATAGTGAGTAATAATCGGGATCTTCACGACTCATGCCGGGCATCCCTAAGATGATATGGGTTTGGTTAGAAGGATTGGCGATATGTGTTTGGCTCTGCTGAACAAGTTTGGGTGAGGGCAATTCTGTGGGTACTTTTTGACCTTTTGGCAGAGCATTTGAAAGGCGTTCAGCCAGAGTAGTGGCCTCTTCGCGGCTGAGTTTGCCGACAAGCGTAATCGTGGCTTGTGCTGCACGATAACGAGTTTGGTAAAACTGCGCTAAATCTTCACGAGTGATCCGTGCAATGCTTTCTGGCGTATCAATCTTGCCATAGGGATGTTGCGCATAGGCCGTTTTCAGCCAAGCCTGTGCAGCCAGCGTGCCGGGCTTGGTAAGCGCTTCTTTTAACGCCACGATTGTGCGGTCTTTTTCGCGAGCCAAAATGTCTTCAGGAAAACTCGGTTGCGCAATGAGAGTTTGTAAAACCTCCATCGCTTGTGCCCGCTCGGTTTCATAAGACAATGTACGCAAACTAATAAAACTGCGGTCTTCATCTGCGCCAGTATTAAGCACAGCACCAACATCCGCCAGCTTGTCCGCAATTTGCGACTCTGACAATGGCCCGGCGCCGGCACTGAGCATCCCGACCGTTAAACTCGCTAACCCCATCTTATCGTCTGGATCATAAGCCTGCCCTGCCGGCCAGCTGATGTGAAGATCAAACATCGGCAAGGCGTTGCTTTCAATAAAATAAACGGCGCTGCCTTGAGATGTTTGCCAAGATTGAATTTTGGGCGCAGCCAAGCTGTGGCCGGAAAAAACGAGCAGCGTACCCACGCTCAGAAGGACGCTGATTTTACGTGCATAATGCATAAATATTTTCATCTTGTTATTCCCCTTAGCGTGTATGAACCGGCTTATTTGCAGTGCCTTGTGGCTTATTGCTAGGCAAGGGCTCTAACACGGTGACGGTTAAGGCATCATTGATAAAGTATTTTTGCGCAACGGCTTTGACTGCCTGCGTACTGACCTTTCGTAGCCCCTCTAATAGGGCTGCTTCGTCCTGCCAGCTATGCCCGGTACTTTCCAGGCTACCTATTTCCATGGCTTGTCCCATAAGCGAGTCTTGCTTATAAACATGTGCCGCCAATACTTGTGCTTTTACGCGTGCCAGCTCGGATTCACTGACGCCTTCTGCCGCAATGCGTGCAATTTGTTCGCGTAATGCGGTTTCAACTTCAGAAACGGTATGCCCGGGCGTGGGTGCGCCGTCCAAAATAAATAAGCTGGGCCCACGAGAAATACGGTCATACCCAGCCCCAACAGATACCGCGATTTTTTTGTCTTGTACCAATTCGCGACTTAAGCGTGCGCCTTCATAGCCATCGAGTATACCGGCCAAGATAGCGAGCGCATGCGTGTCTTCATCCGAAGGACTGCGCAAAGTTGGCGCCTGCCAAGCCAATGCAACATAAGGCAAATCTGCCGGGGCCTTCACAATAGAGCGCCGTTCCCCTTTTTGCACAGGTTCACTTCTATCTTTTTTTTCTGGTAAAGCACGGGCTTTGATCTTGCCGAAGTTTTTGCGTGCCAAATCAAAAACTTGCTCATGTGTTACATCCCCAACTACAACTAAAGTAGCATTATTAGGGGCGTACCATTGTTTGTACCACGTGCGAGCATCGTTTGGCCGCATTGCATCTAAATCTTGCATCCAACCGATCACAGGACGCCGGTAACTATGTTCGCGATAAGCAGAAGATAAAAGTTGTTCAATCACCAAGGCCCGGGGCTGGTCATCTGTGCGCATACGCCGTTCCTCTTTTACAACCGCCAGTTCTCGCACAAATTCATCATCCACCCAATTGAGATTGACCATTCGGTCAGCCTCAAGTGTCATCACGTCATTTAAAAATTTTGGTGGAATCTGCTGGAAATAAGCCGTGTAATCGTAAGAAGTGAATGCATTATCCATGCCGCCCATGGCGGATATTTTTGCATTAAATTGCCCAAGCGGCACGTGTGGCGTACCTTTAAACATCATATGCTCAAGTACGTGTGCCAAGCCGCTATGCCCATCGACCTCATCCATAGAACCAGCCCGGTACCAAACCATGCTGACGACGGAAGATGCACGGTGATCTTCTTTCACCACCACCTTCATCCCATTAGATAAGGTTGTCTCAAATGGATTTGCTTGTGCAACACCCGCACAAATTAAGCCTATCCCCAGGCATGCTTTTACAGTGGCTCGAACGCCCATATGCTCATTCCCTCATTCAACAAATTATGTTGCTGAAGTTTACAGGGAATCTGTCAATGGTGCTAAAAACGAAGGTTATGTTAATGTAAATGAGATGGTGTGAGCATTATCTGGATCAGGTGAAAAACCACAGCCAAGCCGACCGGAAGCGGGTAAAGCATACACATCCCCTTTTACGAACACTTCTGGTGAACCATCATTGCTTACATAAGTTCCATTTAGGCTTTTATCTATCAAAAAGAAAAGCCCATTTTTATATTCAATCCGTGCGTGCTGACGCGAAGCCTGTAAATTGCTTAAAACAATATCGTTTCCTAAATCACGTCCTAAAAGAATAATAGACTGCTGCGCACTCACCTGAGCTATGTGACTACCCATTTTTAAGCGTAAAACTGGCTTTTTTTCTGGGGCAGAAACAGATTCGGCACAAGTTTGGGGTTCAAGAATTTGAAACACATCTCTGTCTTTAAGTGCCGTTTCAACTTTTTTAGCTGCAGAAAAGAAGGGCTGCGGCGCAACTAACAAAGCTGTTTTGCTCGCTAAAATACGCCCTTCCCCGGCTTCTAAAGCTAATTGTTGCGTAACTCGCAAGATTTCATCTGACGTTGACACCGGCATTTTAAGCTGACCATAATGAATGCCAATACGCATTTGTAAGGGCAGCCCTTTTAGTTTAGGGAGGTCTGCTACACGTTTTTGGATATCTAAAGCAGCAATCAGACAGGTTTCTGGCCTTTCAAAAATGGCCCAAATCGTATTTTGTTTTTGTTCGACTATTTGGCCTGCACTGCCAATAATCGCTCGTTCAGTACGTAAAATCGCACGATTTATAACAAAACTGGCTTCATAAGCGCCGGAAAGTTCAACGTGGCGCTCAGTCTCAGCCACCCCGGCAACCAGACAATAATATGAATTAAATGCTTCATCCATTTGCAACCTCATTTTCCTTTGCACAAGCAAGAGGGGGCATAAAAGCAATGGTCTGAACACCAAGACTCGTCTCATGCCTCTCATGATCAAAAACGGTATCCCCATGGGTTGGCAGCACATCGCCAATTTTGAGGTTTTTAAAATCAAACATTTTCTCATCAGACAAATGCGAAGGCACAATATTGGATAGTGCCGTTTGTATTGAAGCCATGCGGGTTGGATAACGCTGCGCCCAATCGTTTAGCATAGCTTTCATCTGTTGACGTTGCGCATTTTCTTGCGAGCCACACAAATTACACGGAATAATCGGATAGGCCATTGCACGCGCAAATTTCGCAATATCTTTTTCTTCGCAATACGCTAAAGGACGAATAACAATGTGCGCCCCGTTATCACTCAGTAATTTAGGTGGCATAGCTTTTAGCTTTCCACCAAAAAATAGGTTTAAAAAAAACGTTTGGAGTATGTCATCTCGATGATGACCCAGTGCTATTTTTGTAGCGCCAATTTCTTTAGCTGTTCTATAAATAATTCCCCTACGCAAGCGGGAGCAAAGCGAGCAAGTGGTTTTACCTTCTGGTATTTTGTCCTTGACGATAGAGTAAGTGTCTTCCGTCACAATTTTGTACTCTACCCCAAGGGATTCAAAATAGCGTGGTAAAACATCAGTAGGAAACCCCGGCTGACGTTGATCCAAATTCATTGCAACAATGTGAAATTTTACCGGGGCGCGCACTTGAAGAGCCAGTAAAATGGAAAGTAGGGAAAGTGAATCTTTGCCGCCAGAGATACAAACTAAAACCTTGTCCCCTTCTTCGATCATATTAAAATCGCTAATAGCTTGCCCAGCCGCACGCTCAAGCTTTTTTTTGAGTTTCTGCGCTGTAGTAGACAGGGATAACAAAGCCATCTGATGAGCTGCTGTATTCACGTTTTTATGGTCCATAAGGCAGTCAATTGTTTCTATAAGTATAATTCTAGCTCTGTCCACGTCGATAATAATAAACGACTAAGGTTAAATTGTATCAAGACTTGCGCATAATGCCATGCAAGGCACAGTGGCTAATCAAGTTTAAGGTGACTGCTTTCACTTGAATTAGGTTTGAAGTATACCTGTGGTATCAAGGAACCGATCAGCATCGCAAGTAAGCCTGCCAGCATTCCTGCAAAATGTCCGGGCAAGAAAAAATCATTGCCCTCTGTGCCACTGGCTTTTGACGCAATTTCAAGACCAACCCAAACCAACAAACCAAAAATAATTGAAAGCAAAGCGCCTTGCGTGCTGGCTCGTTTCCAGTAAATGCCGAACACAAGCGGTATAAAAGCCGTTGCTAAAGTCACTTTGTAGGCGTTTTCTACCATTCTATGAATACTTTCATTGCTGCTTAAAGAGTACCAAGTAACCATCACCGAAAAAATCACCACTACCAAACGAGTCATCCACAAAAATTGATGATCATTCAAGCCTCGGAATGTGCTGCGTAGAATATTTTCAGAAAAAGTGACAGAAGGTGCAAGCAAAGTACCTGATGCGGTACTCATAATGGCAGAAAGTAATGCTCCAAAAAACATCACTTGTGCAAAAAGCGGGGTGTGCTTAAGAATTAACTGCGGCAAGATATGTTGTGTGTTTCGTGCCGAAACAAAACCTTGAACCATGGCAGGATCAATTAATGTTGCGGCATACGCAATAAATAAAGGAACAAAGGCAAAGAAAAAATACCCGGTTCCGCCCAGTAAAGTGCCTGCAACTGCAGTGGGTAAATTGCGCGCCGAATTGACTCTTTGAAAAACGTCTTGCTGAGGGATGGAACCAAAACCCATGGTTAAAATAGCTGCCAAAAATGCGATGAAGTCTTTAGCATTCATTTGGGGTAAAAAATCTAATTTACCTGCCTCATAGGCATGAGCTACGATCACCTGTGCACCACCGGCCATCCCAGCCACCAGCCAAGCAATATAAATCAAACCCGCCACAATAATCGTCATCTGCATAAAATCAGTTAAAGCAACAGACCACATCCCCCCAAACAAGGTGTAGCCTAAAACGATGCCCGCTCCAACTAACATGCCTACCTGATCAGAAATTAAACCTTGTGACAAAATATTAAAAACTAAACCTAAGGCCGTAATTTGCGCAGAGACCCACCCAAGATAAGACACTACGATAGCGACAGAGCATAAAACCTCAACGGTACGGCCGTAGCGAACCCGGTAAAAATCACCCAAGGTCAGTAAATTCATTTTATAAAGGGGGCGGGCAAAAAACAGCCCCACTAAAATTAAGCATAAAGATGCACCAAAGGGATCTGACCACAGTCCCCGCAAACCTTCACTCAAAAAGGTTGCTGAAGTACCCAACACTGTTTCAGAACCAAACCATGTGGCAAAAACGGTTGCCGTCACAACATAAAGTGGTAGATGACGCCCCGCAGCCACATAATCCGTTGTTGTTTTTACACGTTTTGCCGCATACAACCCTACACCAACGGACAAGGCTAAATAAGCCAAAACAAAGTAGATTAATAAGGTTTGATCCGACATATGCGTTTTTCCTTGCACAGCCCGAGGCATCACGATTAACGCCCCTACCATGAAAATGGGCGACCTCTTTTAGTCGCCCACCCTGCTGCACACAAACCAGTGCAACAACACGCGGACTATAACCTTATTTTTTTAATAAGGGAAAGCCCTTTTAGCTGTTTGTTGCACAGAGCGCACAGAAAATTTGATCCTCATTAATCGTAATTTTCTGATGATTTTTAACGCCTTTAAGCGTAAATTTCCAATCCTTACTTTTTACTATTCCTGCATATGTTTGAACCTACCTTACTTGTTGCTTTTTTTACCCTAACTGCTTTAGAGCTGGTTTTGGGGATCGACAACATCATCTTTATCTCCATTTTAGTTGACAAGCTCCCCAAAGAAAAACGTGCTTTTGCGCGCAAACTGGGGTTGTTTTTAGCGATGTTCATGCGTCTTGCCTTGCTCGCAGCACTTTCATGGATGGCAGGTTTAAATACGCCATTGATTACGATTATGGGCATGGGGTTAACGGGAAGAAGCCTTATCTTAATTGCCGGAGGAATCTTTTTAGTCTGGAAAAGTACTGCAGAAGTGCATCAGCTTATGGAAGGTGAAGAAGGACATGCTTCACGCGCTGTTAAGGCCAGTTTGAGCGCAGTCGTTTTTCAAATTATTGTTATCGACCTCGTTTTTTCACTAGACTCCATTATTACAGCCATTGGCATGGTTAACCACTTACCTGTCATGATGGCCGCTGTTGTTGCCTCCGTCGGACTTATGATGGTGTTCTCCGCCCCCATTGGCGAATTTGTCTCCGACCATCCCACCATTAAAATGTTGGCACTATCTTTTTTACTTGTTGTAGGCGTCGTACTCATTGCTGATGCCTTTGGTCACCACGTACCAAAAGGGTATATCTATTTTGCAATGGCATTCTCTGTGGCTGTTGAAATGCTGAATATTCGCATGAGAAAAAATATGACGAAACCCGTTGATTTACATGAAGCCTATACAAAAGAATAAATGAAGGATAATGGAGTGTGGGCCCCGCGAAGTTTGAATAAAACGCCTGCACTCCTTTTTGTTTCATCACTCATTATCCTAGCTGAAACTGAGTGAGATAAGTAAGAGCAGTGGTGCGAGATAATTATGGGACTTGCTGGGACTTATTACGAAGATATGGGATGCTTTTTAAAAAAACATTGTAATAAATAAAACTATGTTAATGCTTGGCTTATAGCTGACCGTTGCATTAAATCTCACTGCCTGAATTAAATAAATCGAGCTGTCGTTTTGCTATATCTATTGCTCGCATACGTTTTATTGTTTTATAAATCCAGACCGTCGAAAACCCAAACTCCTTTGCTAGTTCTGCATGATTATGACCATTGAAGCGAGCATAAATTTTTTCATGGACTTGAGTGGCCATGTAGCTGCGCGCCATTGGGAAATAAATGTTTTGGCCGCGCCAATGTTCCGACATTCTCATTGCACACTCCTCTCCAATAAGCTGGGCGGACTCTGGCGGGATACTTTCAAGCATTTCACTCATAATGCTAGAGACCGTACTTGCAAGGTCAGCCAACAACTCTGGGGCGGCAGATTTAAAATGATCCTGCATGCAGCCCCCCTGATTCTTCTCCCTTATCCTCTGGCACCAAATAATGATTAAGTCCATTATAAGCTGCATTCAAGGCATCAAAGCTTGCTGTACCTAGTGTCGGCGAAAAATAGCGAATGACTGAAGTGCGAGTAGCTTGTATATCCAATAGTCTTCGTGTTTTGCATACCTCCATCAGAGCATCAATCTGTGCAGGTAGTACACGCACAGCCCATTTTTTGAGTGTTTCTATCAAGATGGTTAACTGATCCCCATTCAACCAGCTTAAATCCTCAATATTAGTGACACGCTTAACGTAGGCATTTAGCGCTGATTCAGATGGATTTTTAACTGCCCCTATTTCATGCAGCAATAGCCACAAGGCTCGCACTTTACTGACTTCTCCGCCAGTGGCTAGCGGGCGAGCCTCTTTGGGTTGAGCGGTTTTAGGTTTTCTTATTTTAAAACCGGCTTTTTTAAGGTGACTAATGACGCGTTCCAGCTCTAGCGCTGTGCAGTCTTTTGTAGAGTCCGTGCGGTTTATTGTGACCTTTTTAATAATGGCGCGGTAACTGTCATCTTCCATGCCTAAATCACGCTTTGCAACATGGATGAGCTTAATTAAATTTTTTCCCTGTACATAGGGCATTTTATTGTTCATTAGTCTTACCCTTTTTAGAAAAGTGTCCCATTCATACGCAAGCGTATGTCATCAGGAACAATATATGCATCTTTGTTAAGCCCCCTTTTAAGCGCTCGCCATTTGCTATTAATGGTTGACGGGCTGACATTAAGCGTCGCAGCAAGGGTTCTGTCTGAATGCCCGTCAAGCATCAATATGAGCAATTGCAGTTGCTTAGGCGTAAGGTGACGTTTTTTCATGCGGCTACCTTAACGGGCTCTTCTTTCACCTCATACCAAAAGGTGTTGTCCTTTTTTAAGGAGGCTCCCACCTCTGCTAACTGTGTTTCATTGAGCTTTTGCATCTTTTCTTTATTTGGGGTCTCTTTCACGCGTATGTAGTTTGTCAGTCCTAGCGCTTTCAATGCAGTAAGTGTGTCTGCCATGCGCTTAATCACGACTTTTGACGAGAGCCTAAAACCCACCGAGCCGAAGGTAGAAGAACGGGTTTTTACTTTCATAAAGTCGGCCCGGTTTGCCTCACAGAACTCTTTAATTAATAGCTCTTTTTCGGCCTTTTGCTTACTAAAAGGCAAGGCG
>RRZT010533744.1_pt1 | contig 15524 bp, 15 predicted proteins | sample 2165551 | NCBI WGS metagenome assembly RRZT01 (sample SAMN10456910, study PRJNA506462) | wastewater metagenome | biome: wastewater; feature: sludge; material: wastewater sludge; isolation source: wastewater sludge with Escherichia coli K12::gfp cells carrying plasmid... | place: USA: Moscow, Idaho... | reverse complement strand
TAATTTTTATCAAAAAATTTTAAATATCAATAAAATGCCTAGAGAGGAGGGATTTGATAAAAAAATAGATATTTGTTTGAGTTCAATAAATTCTTATTTATGAATAATTAAAAATTATAATACATATTTACTTAGAAAAAATATATTATTCAAATTGCATGCAAAGTTATTTAACTATTTTTATATAAGTTCTTGATATAAAATTATCAAGAAAAAACATAAATATTTATAAAATAAAACTATGAAAAAAACTATAATATGTATTTTGTTTTTATTTTTAATATCTTGTACAAATGCAAAAAATATTGAAAATAATAATACAAATATAACCACAAAAAAAGATTTAGAAAATATTAGTTCTTATATTGAAACTGAAAATTTAGATAATGAAACAAAGTTAGAAAAAGTATCAAATGATATATTTAATAATTATAAAACTCTTTGAGTTCAAAATCAATCACAAATAGAATGTGAGTGAATTATAGGTTTTAGAAATGATATGTCAGAAAAAGAATTAAAAACTAGATCTGATTTTATTAAAAATTGTAATGATTTAAAACAAAAAGCACAAGAAAAATTACAAAAAGAAATATCAAACTTTACCATATCAAAATGTAGTGAAAAAATTATGTCTTTAAATAAAGATAATAAAGATATTCCTAAAGAATATATAAATGCACAAATTGAAACTTGTGAAATGAAAGTTGCACTTGATAAATGATGTAAGATATTGAAAGATGAAACAAAAATTAAAAAATGTAATGATTTAAAAGATTTTAAAGATAAGTATTTTAAAATCTTAGAGATAAATGAATTCGAACTTTGAAATTATATAAATTAAGAAACTGATTTTTAATCAGTTTTTTTGTTTTTGCTAAAAAACTTATTTTTCATATATTTTAAAAAATTTACTAATTAAATTGATTTAATTAGTAAATAATATATAATTATATAAATTAATTTTTAATTTATATAATTATGATCACAATAACTATAGATAATAATGAAATATCAAATAAATACTCTACTGATGAGATAAAAGTAAAATTTATTGAATTTATGAATATTGAATTTTCAAATGAAAAAGTTGAATTATTTGAAATTTCTGTTGATTCATTAAGTGATAAATCAAAAAAAAGATTAAAAAATATTAATAATTTAAAATTTATTAATTATTAATATGATAGAAAAAATTTTAATAAGTGATGATTTAATAGAATATATTGAATTAAGAAAACTCTCAAATCAATATTTAAAGGCTAAAAATTATATATTAAATTGAAATTTTAAAGCTGTTAATTTTAAGATAAGAGAACCCAAAAAAGATAAAATTTATTATTTTAGAATAAATAAACAATTTAGAGCATTAGCTTTGTTAGAAGATAATGTTTTAAAAATATTTGATATTGATAATCATCAAAGATAAATTTACATTTTAACCCTTGGTTTTTAAAAAACCAGGGGTTGTTTTTTTGTTTTTGCAATAATACTTATTTTTTATATAATACTTTAAATTAACTCCTAAATTATAAAAATGCTTTGAAAAAATACTATAAAAAACATAAAATCTCTACATTTAAAAAAGTTTAGAAATGAAGACTGACTTTTCTTAGTTGAATGACAAAAAAGTCTTCAAGAATTACTTAACTCTAATTTAGAAATTATTTCACTTTATATTACAGAAGAATTTTTCTCTAAAAATAGAGATATTTTAAGTGAAAAAAATTATGAAATTATATCAATTGAAGAACTTCAAAAAATCACAACTCTTCAAATAAATACTGACTGAATTGCAGTAGTAAAACAACTAGAAAATAAGTTTTTAAAATCAGAAAATGATTTAGTTTTAGTGCTTGATGATATAAAAGATCCTTGAAATCTTTGAACTATTACTCGTATTGCTGATTGGTATTGAATTACAAAAATAATTGCTTCAAATAATACAGTTGAATTTTATAATCCAAAAGTAATTATTTCAACAATGTGATCTTTTACTAGAGTTAAATTATTTTATACTGATTTAGTTGAATATTTTAGTGAAAATAAGCACAAAGTTTATGGAGCATTTTTAAATTGAGAAAATATTCATAAAACAACTTTAGAAAAATCTTGATATATAATTATTTGAAATGAATCAAATGGAATTTCTTGAGAGTTAGAAAATTTTGTTACAAATAAAATTACTATTCCTAGATTTTGAGCTGCTGAAAGCTTAAATGCTTGAGTTGCAACTTGAATAATATTAGATAATTTTTTAAGATAAATATTGACATTATTTATTTTTGGTTTATACTTGTTTAAATTATATATTTATTGTAATAATATGAAAAAAATATTTATTTTAATCTTTTTTCTTTTTACTATAGTTGCTTATGCTAACTATTCAATAATTTGAAATTGACCAACAGATTCAACTCATATTTCACATCTTATAAAATTTGATACTGAAAAACAAAATACTGTAGCAATTACTAATCCTGATGCATCTTGAAATAGATTGATGAGAGATAGTAATATGGCAATAACTAATATAAAAACTAATAGTTGAATTTTAAATTCAGATATGTATTGAGAATTTTATATTATAAAAGATAAGCCAATAGTTCTAACTTTGGATAAAAATAATACCACATGTAAAAATTTAAAATGAGATACTGTAAGTTATTATGAAGCTAGTTGATATTTTTTTAATCCATATTTTTGAAATTATGTTTTAGATTCAAATAATTCATATTTTTGTTGATGATTTGATACTTTTAAATTGGTTTGAAATATTTGATGAATAGGAGAAGTTACAATTGCAACTTCTACAGATATTGTTGAAAAAGTTAAAACTTGAGTAAATGTAGTAACTGATTGATGACAACAAATTTTATCAAATAGAGATGTGGATATTTCATGAAAAATGATAAATACACAATATTCAATAAATACTTCTAAAGTGACAAAAGATGATACAATTACTAGTAATAAATATTTAGTTGAAAATAATACAAAAATTGATTTACTTGAATTTAATAAAATAATAGAAAAAAATTTGTTATCAATAACTAAAAATATTTTACCAAATACAACAGATTACACTTTAAGTAATTTTAATAATATAAATAATAATAAATGATCATATAAAATTTCGTGAGAAAATTATTTTTATTATAAATATACTTGAGATTGAACATTTAATAATAGTTGAAATAAGTGAAAAATATTAACATTATGAGATTCTATAAATTTAAGTGATGTTAATCCTATAAAAGTTAATTGAAAAAATACATTAATATTAAATTGATGAAATTTGTATATTAATTCTGATATAGATAATACAGATGATAAAACAGATATATTAACAATAGTTGTAAAAAGAAATTGAAAAAATTGATGAAATGTATACATTAATCCAAATGTAACAAATATTGATGCTATAATTATTGCAGATGGAAGTATTATGAGTTTTGATTGAAATCAAATATTAACCTCAAAAATTGATGATACTGATATACTTAGAAGACAATTACTTATTTATTGAACTGTTATTTCAAAAAATAATTTGTGAGAATGAAATGATAAAGTTCCATATTGATGAGATAGTTATTCTTGAAATAATTCAGTTGATAATACTATGAAGTATAATTTATCATATTTAAGAAATTTTAGATTGGCTTTTTCACATCAAATAACTAGTTGACAAACATGTTATAAACAAAAAGATGATGTAAAATATTATATTATAGCTGTTGATAATACTGAGGATAATTGATTAAAATATGCATTTGCATGAAAAAAGGCTTGTTATAGTATTGATAATAGTCAAAGCTGATTAAGAACTACTAAAAAATTAGCACCGTTAGTTATTGAATATAATTCTTTAATAGCAACAAATCCACCTAAAATTTTATTAAAATAATTTATTATATAATTTTAAAATTATGAAAAAAATAAAATATTATTCAGTTTGATTAATTACATGATTATTTATAGCTGGAACTTTAACTTATGCTTCAAGTTCTTGATATATTGGGTCATTATTTGAGGAAATTTCTACAAATGTGTTTGTTATAAAAAATAATGCATTTAAAGCTAATTCTATTCATGCTGATGCATTACAAAAACTATCAATACAAACTGATAGAATAAAAGATTATGCAATTACATCAGCTAAACTAGCAACTAGTTTAAATTTACCAGCTGATACTAAATTAAATTGAGCTACAATTATGACTTCTGATAAAATAATACGGCATCCTAATGATGTTTATACTATTAGTTCATCTGCTTGATCTTGATATTGATATTTAGCATCATCTTGTCCTGGTTGATATACAAAGTTTACATTACGGTGAAATCCAGATACTGTAAATGAAAATCGGGTTCGTTCTTATAGATGTAACCGGACTTGTAGTTGAAAAGGATTGAAAATTCGTGATTGTAGATTTAAGAGCACTTGTTATGAAACATTATTTAAAAATACTACTTCTCATTGATGGGTATGTGTTTGAAGAAATTAATTATTAATTAAATTTTATTATGAAAAAAATATTACTTTTATTATTTATTTTTCTTTTTTCATGTTCAAAAAATATAGATAATGAAAAACAAATTGTAAATAATGATTTAAAAAATACTCTATCTTGAGAAGTTTCTATAGAAGAAAATAATTGAGAATTGTATAATTCAGATTTATCTGGTAATAAATCTGAAAATATAGTAAATAATCATACTGATTTGTGAGTTTCTAAAGACTTAAATAATGATTATGAAAAAGTATTTGAATTAATTAAAATATCTGAAAAAAACTATATTTTAAATTTAGATTGTTCTACTGTATTTACTTCAGTTGATTTAAATAAAAATTTATACATAAAAAAATGTGAAGATTTAAAAAGTAGTTTAAAATCTAAAGAAACAAATAAAATATCTAGTTTTTCTATGGATAATTGTTATGATTATGCTGAATATAAATATTCTACTTGAGTAGTAAATAAAAATGAAAAAGAAAAAACTATAAGTGATTGTAAGATGAAAGTTTGATTAACAAAATGATGTGATTTACTAGAAACACCTGAAGAAAAATCTCATTGTACAAAATTAAAAGAAATGTCTATTTATTTTAATGAATTAAAGTTATTAGATGATATTGATTTAAAAAATTATATTAAATAAGATAAAAAAAGAAACTTTGCAAAAAGTTTCTTTTTTAGTTTATTTTGAGATAACAGGAATTTCAAAATAAAAAGTAATAATTTTATCTTTAGTATTTTCAATATAGTCAAAAGTTCAATTATATGCATTAATTCTTTGTTTTATACTATACAATCAAGCTCAAGTTCATTTCTGTTTTCAATGAGTAAATCAATATTCTCAAAAATTATTTTTAATTGAATTATCTAATTTTCAAGGATTTGTTATCTCAAATCTAAAAGTTTTATTAATATCATTGTAAATAGCATTAATATTAATATTACATTTTTCATTTATGCATTTACAAGCTTCAACAGAGTTTTTAATTAAATTTCAGACTGCTCAATTGATTAAATTATTATCAATATTAAAATCTGATAATATGTCAATTTCTCAATCTTTAGTTATAGTTTTTCAATTATAAATAAATTCAATTTCACTATCTTTATTTATATCCATTAAATCTATAATATCTTTTTCATAATCAATTAGTTTTGGTTCTGGAATATAATTTCAAGACTCAAGTAATTTTGTGATTTTTGCATTATTATAGTGATTCATAATTGAATTAGCTGATTTTAAGATCAAATTAAATTTATTTTTTTTATCTTCAGGAATAATATTGATTAATTTTGGTAATAAAGATAATCAAATAATTGAATTTCAAATATCATGCATCCATAAATAAAATTCTTTATTTATAACTTCTTTTGCATTGTTTGTTAAGTTATTTATATCTTTTTTTAATTTATTATTTTCTTCTTTTAATTTATTATTTTCTTCTTCTAATTTTGTAATTTTTTCATTTTCTTCTTCTAATTTTTTTAATTTTCTTCTTAAAACATTATTTTCATTTTCTAATATATCTAAAGCTTTATTTTTAGTTTCTTCTATCATTTTAGATGGACTAGGAAAAACTGATTTTTTTTCTCATCAAACTTCAAATATTTCTACATTATCTCATTTAACTTTATTTCAATTATCTATTCAAGTTAAATTTCATTTTTTTTCTGCATTTTTAGGTGTCATATTAAATAATTATTTATAAATGTTATTTTCATTTTATCACAAAAAAGAAGTAAAGTCAAAACTTTACTTTCTTTTTCTTGTAAATTTATCTCTAAGTCTTTTTGCTTCTTTTTCTCATAATTTTTCAACTAATACAAAATCCATTTCTTGAGAAGCATCAAATAAATTCATATTTATATCAATTCAGTTTTCAGTCTTATAAACATAATCTTCATAATTTCAGTAACTTACTGATAATTCATTATCTTTTATTATCCACATTTTATTAGCAGTTTTATTTACAAAATATCTATCGTGACTTATAAATAAAACAGTTCAAGGATAAGTTGAAATACATTTTTCTAAAGCTTCTCTAGAATCATAATCAAGATGATTTGTTGGTTCATCTAAAATTAGTAAATTTGAGTCTATTCTTCATAAAATAGCAAATAAAACTTTTGAAATTTGTCATCAAGATAAATATTTTACTTTTTTATCTATTAAATCTTTATCAAGTAAATAATATTTTAAATATCAGATTAATTGCTCTTGAGTTAATGTCATATTAAATTTTTCAAAATTTTCTCTGATAGTTTTTTCCATATCAAGTTCCTCATGTAATTGAGAATAATAGATATAATGAATTCATTTTCATTTTGTAAAAATTCCATCTAAAACTTCAAGTTCTCAAATAATTGTTTTTATAAATGTTGATTTTCAAACTCAGTTTTCTCAAATAACTCAAATCCTGTCTTTTTTTTCTAAAGTAAGTTCTGAAATATAAAAAAGTGGTTCTTTTCTTCAGATAAATACATCTTTGAAGTAAAGTATTTTTTGGTTTGTTTCTTCTAAATAATCAAAGAAAAATTTTGGAGTTGGTGGAATATATGGTTTTTCAAGTCTTTCAAGTCTATCAAGTGCTTTTTCTCTTGATTGAGCAAAACTTGCTCTACTTCAAGCTCTAAATCTATTGATTAAATTTTCTTCTTTTTTAATATAATCTTGTTGTCTTTGATAATCAGCAATTTTGATATTTTCCATTTTTTCTCTCTCTTTTACATATCAAGTATAATCAGTGTGATACATTGTTAATTGTCTTTGTGGCTGAACTTCATAAGTTTTAGAACAAGTTTTATCAAGAAATTCTCTATCATGAGATATTATTAAATAACCATTTCACCATTTATTCTGCAAGTATGATTCAAGCCATTCAATTGATTTCATATCAATAAAGTTTGTTGGTTCATCCAAGCATAAAATATCAGGAGATTCTACAAGTATTTTACAAAGTGCTACTTTTGTTCTTTCTCAACCTGATATTTCAGATAATTTTCTATCAAGTAAATTAAGTATTCACATACCATTTGCTACATTGTGAATAATATTATTGTAATTATATCATCAAATATTATTAAATGTTTCAAGTAGGGTAGTATATGTTTCAATAATTTCCATATTTGAACTATCATTATTCATTTTTTCTTCAACAATTGATAATTCTTTTTCCATTGCAATTATATCTTTAAATCAGTCTTTTATTTCTTGTCTAACAAGTTTATTTTCATCATCTGAATATATTTGTGCAAGATAACCAATACTCATATTTCAAACATTTTCAATTTTTCCATCAAAATCAGTAATTTCACCTGTAATTATTTTCATAATTGTTGATTTTCAAACTCAATTTCATCAAACCAAAGCTATATCATCATTTTCATTTAATAGAAAATCAATATCTTTTAAAATAATATTTCAATCTACTTCATATTTGTCTATTTTTACTCTTAAATGTTTCATTTTTTCTTTATTTATTAATAATTTTTACTGAACCACATAGTTTTACCCCTACAGTTTTTTTATATTCTTTCTAATATTGGTGATTTTTAATCTCCCTTTTTCAAAGGGAGTACCCGAAGGGGGAGGGATTTCCTTCATTTTAATTCTATTAGTTTCAAAATCAAGTTTTTATTTGCATTTACAAAAAAAATATGATAGAATTTAGTAAACTTATATATTTATTATTTTTTATATGGCTAATTTTGTAACATATCAAGATGAATGAAATAAATTAAAAATTCAAAATTTATACAAAGTAAATATGTTTTTATGATTTGTATGGATTTTATTTCATTTTACAATCATTTATTTTTTCTGAATTATTTTACAATCAACTTCACTTGTTTGATTATTTTTATGAATTTGAAATTTTATTGCATTACTTGCTGATATTCCTGTTTGAGTTTTACAAAAATATATTAAACCTAAAAATTTTCTATATTTATCATCAAGTTTTTTTATTGTTGCTTGTGTGATTTTTTTGAGATTTTTAATATTAAATCAATGAATTGAAATTCCAGTACCTCAAGATTGAGAAATTATAGATAAAGCTAAAATATTAATAGATTGATTTTTATCTAATTGATTAAATATAATTTTGCTTGTAGTTTTAGTTTGACTTTATTGAATTATTAAAGAAGCAAATGATGTTACAATGCTTTCATATGTTTTAAATAACACAACTCCAAGTGAAACAGCTGAAGTATTATCTAAAAATAATATTTTTGCTTGAGTTTGATCAATGATTTGACTTATTTTATCAGGTTCACTTTTGGCTTTAAATTCAATAGTTGCAGTAATTATATTTTTTCTTATTACTACTTGATTTATAGTTTTTTTACAAAGATATTTTGATAATGGAGATGATACTTTAAAAGTTCAAGATTTATCAAAATTAAAAAACATTAAACTTGATAGTTTAGCATGAGATTTATCTAAAAAAAGAGATAATTTTGTTCAAAATATTAATTCAAAAACTCTAATAGAATTAGCTAAAAAACACCAAGTTTTGCTTTTAAAACCAATTGATTGATGTAAAAAAATTAATTTTAAAGAAGTAATAACAACTACAAGAGATGATTTTACAAGTTTTTTTAATATTTTATTTAAAACTCCAAATAAAGTAGTTTTATGGGTTTTATGATTAATTATGTTATATTGATTTTGGGACACATTTGTTGCTACATTTTTAATTGATTTTTTGAAAGAAATTTTAAAAAATGACCCTACTGATAATCCAATAAAAATGATTGGTTGATATTGACTTTTATGACTTATTGTAATTCCTGCTTTTGTGTGTCAAGATATGTTTATTAAACTTTCAAAAAAAATATGAGTTATAAAAGTTGTAATTATTTGAATAGCTTTATCAACAGCTTCAATGTTATGTTTTTGATTTTTTAAAGAATTTTCTTTTGTTTTAATTTTTGGACTTTTAAATAGTGTTTGATATGCTGCAACAATGCCTTTAGCACAAACTACTTTTTCTGAGCTTTATACTTTAGAATATGCAAAATATTATAAATTACAACAAGTTGATTCTACAGTTTCTGCTTGACCTTTAAAAATAGTATTAAACTGAGCAAATGTTATTTGACTTGTTATTTGATGACTGATAGTTGCAATATTAAGTTTTTCAGTATTTTTTGTGATTTTTGCACTTATTTTAGGTTGAATGCTTGGTTATACTATCAAAAAAATTAAAAGTATTTCTATTGATGAAAATGTTGATTTTTCTGAAAAAACTACAACTGAGACTGAAAATGATTTAGAAAATAATAAAAATACTATAAATAATACTCAAGTATCTAGTGAAACTACAATTTCTAATATAGAAAAAAATCAAGAATTAAATACTAAAAAACCTGAATTAGAAAAGCAAAAAGATGATTTTGATTTTAATTAATGTATTTTTTAAAATCATATTTTAAAAAGTCAATTTTCATTTTTTGCAATCATTAAAAATATATGATAAAATTTTAATGTAATAAAAAAACAAAAAATAAAATTAATAAAAACAAATATGGAAAATACAAATACAACACAAGATATTTTATCTTTACTAGATTGACAAGATGATATTTTTGAAAGTTTTTTACCAATTCAAGATGAAACTCAAAATAATCTTTTAGAAAAAGTTGAAACTTTAAAAAAAGAATATAACTTAAAAATTGATAATATTTTAAATTTAGATATTTTATCTTTAGAAGAAGATATTGTTTGAGTTTTTGAAAATACTACACAAACAAAAAATCAAAATAAATTTTTATGAGGATTGAAATTTTTTACAAGATACATTTTAACTACTTCAATTATTTTTTGAATTATGCTTGTTTGATTTAATTATTCAGCATATATTCAAAGAGCAATAAGTTATTTTAATCCAGAATTATTATCTCAATCAAAAGCTTCTCTACAAGAAAGTATGAATACAAAAGTTTGAAATAATACTAATACTTGAAGTGAAGATGTAGAAGAAACTTCTCAAGTTCAAAATGAAATAAATATGATGGAAAAAAATACTTTTCACTCAATGAGTAGTTTGTTAACAGAAGAAAATGTTTCAACTAAAGATTTTTCAATAGATATTGTTCCTTATGAAAATAGAATTATTATTCCAAAAATTGGTAAAAATATACCAATGGTTGAAGCTATAATCAGAAATGTTAAAAATGTTAAAGAATTAGAAGATGTATTTATGAAAGATTTAGAAAAATGAGTTGTTAGATATCCTTGAAGTGCTAAACCTGGAACTAACTGAAATGCTTTTATTTTTTGACATTCTTCAAACTTTCCTTGGATGCCAGGAGAATATAAAGATGTTTTTGCATTACTTGATAAATTAGAATTCAATGATGAAATTATTATATTTTATAATCAAAAAAAATATGTTTATAAAATTAGAGAAAAAAAGATAGTAAAACCTTGAGATGTATCAGTTTTAAAAAGAAATAACGATAAAGCAGAAATTACTTTAATGACTTGTTGGCCAGTTTGAACTACTGCTAATAGAATGCTTGTTGTTTGAGAATTACAATAATTTAATATTTAATTTCAAATTTATGAATACTACAAATACAATTCTTCTTGATTATGTTCATCAAAATTTTTGAGAAATACAAGATAATAATATTTGAATTTCAGATAATTATTTACTTATTCTACCTTTTATCATAATTATACTATTAATTTTATCTATTAATTTTTATTTTTGACCATATTTTATTTTAAAAAGTGAAGAAAATAAGGTAAAAAAACAAAAAGAGCAAAAAAAATTAGCTCTAAAGCAAATTATTTTACAAAAACAAATTGAAGAAGAAATTGAAAAAGATATAAAAAATGAATTAGATGAAAAAATAAGACAAAAATCACAATAAAACAAAAAATCTCCATTTGGAGATTTTTTGTTTTATTAAAAATTTACTTTTCTTTTGATTGTTTAAATTTTTTGTAATCAAAAAATAATTTTGTATAAAAAAATCAAATACATACTAAATAAAGTATTGTAAAAATATTTAATTTTAATTTAATAAATTGAGTAAAAATTATTCAAAATATAAAAGTATTTATTAAAGCTAAAGAAGCCCAAAACCTTTTATAATTTACTATATCAGGCAAGTATCTTTCAACAATTATTTTTAAAAAATAAACACTCAAAAACATAAATACTCATCCTGAAAATAATATAAATTCTGTTGAATGCATTTGAGTATATTTCATTTGCAATAGAGTTAATGCAAAATAAATACTTGATAAAATAAATCAGTTTACTAAAAAAAGTAGATAAAATAATAGTATTCTTATTGGTAAAACCATAACTGAATTTAATACATTTGGAATTCTATTTAATTCTGAAACAATATTTTCAATATTTGATTTTTTAGCTTTTATTACAAGATTTATAAAAGTTTTGTTTTTTTTGTATCAAAGTTTTAATATACTTACTTGTAATTCATCAAGTAATTTGATTATTAAACTTAGATTTGTTGATTCAATACTTTTTTGGTAAATTCTTAGATTATAGGTAAGAGTTTGAGGTTTAATTTTTATTAATCATAAAGTTGTATTTATAAATTTTTCTAAACTAATAGATCACATTCATATAAACATAAATAATTGATTTTGATTTAATACTCAAAACTTTTTTATAATTAATTGTCTTTTTTCCTTGTCTATATCATCAAAATTAGGTAAATTATATTTTTCTAATTCGTGATTTATTAAATATTCTCAAACATCAAGTAATTTATCTTTTGAAAATTCATTAAAAACTTCTTTTAATCAATCACGAGCAATTTTTGTTTTTACTTTTAAAAAATTATCCATTTTATAATTTAAAAAGACTTTTTTATCTTTTATTAATTTTATATAATCTCAATTTGATAATAGATAAAATGGGTTATTTTGAATTTTTCAGTTTATGTGAGCTCAATTAAAACGTAATCAAGATTCATAATCTTGAGAAAATGCAAAATCTATTAATGTTGCATTTTTAGGCAAAACTAGAGGTTTTCAATCAATAGAATAAACTTGAATATCAGTATTTAATAGAGAATTTTTAATTTTTTCAAGTAATTCTTTTGAGTTTAGAGTTTGTTTTTGGATATTTAAAAATTTATTCATCCATTCAGGCATATTTGAATAATCAATTCAAAATCATTTATATAAAAAGTGAGCAGCAACTCAAGATTTGTTTAAAATAGCCATTTCTTGAGTAAGTATTTGAAATTCAATATAATCTCATTTATCATCAGTTACAGTTGTATGAATTGCTTGGTATCCATTAGATTTTGGAACTGAAATATAATCTTTAAATCTAGATGTTTTTATATTAAAAATATTGTGAATAATTCACAAAACAATATATGCTTCGTCTTTAGTTTTAGTGATAACTCTTAGTCATAAAATATCATAAATATCAGTAATATTGATATTTTTATTTTGAAGTTTTTTGTAAATACTATGTAGTTTTTTTACTCTTCATTCAATATTTATAATTTCAAGTCAATGTTTTTTAAATTCATCTTCTATTTTATTATTTATAGAAATGATTTTTTTAGAGTTTTTTTGATAGTTTTTTCAAAAATATTTCTCAAGTTTTAAATATTCTTCTTCATAAGTATATTTAAAACATAAGTCTTGCATATCTCATAAAAATGCTCAAATTGAAAAGAAATTTACTACTGGTAAATACAAATCTAGAGTTTCATTTGCAATAAAAAATCTTTTTTCTTTTGTGTAAGCTCATAAATTTTGAAGTAGGGTATATCTGTCTACAATTTTTATAAAAAATATTCTAATATCATCTCAACTTGAAATTATATCATATTTTAATTTATCTATTTCTTCTTTATTTAATCAGATTTTGTATGATATTTCTCAAATATTTTGTAATGCTAAAACTATATTTATAATTTCATTAGAAAATATTTTAGTATTATTTTTAATAATATTTTTATCAATACTAAAAATCAAAGTAGAGACAATAGTTGTATCATCTACTTCAAGTAAAGTCAGGTTTATAGCTGTTTTTAATTGATGTTTTATTTTTTCAATATCTGTTTGATTTTTTTGTAAAAAACTAAAAGCATTATCAATTAAAGTTTTATTAAAATATGGATTATACTTGATAATACTATCTTGCAAATCTTGAAATAATTCAAAAATATTTTTGTTTACAATTTTCATAATTTTATTTTTATATTTTTAATGTAACTTCAGTAATTTCTCCTCTTTTTTTGAAAAATTTTGAAAAAAAGTTTTTTATACTATTAAAAATATTTTCAAAAATATTATAAATATCAAATAAAAAAGGTATTCTATAAGTTATATTTTGAATTTCTGAATATCAAAATAAACATATAAATAAAACAAAAATAAGTAATTTAGAATAAATAAAATAGCACAAAATACTTATTAAAGTTATTAAAAATCAATTAATAATATGATTTTTGTATTTTGATTTAATATCAATAATTCCTAGTAAATTTATTATTGGTAAATAATAGAAAAAAGTTGGAATTTTATTTATTTCTTGAGATAATTTAGAGTCAGATAAACTATATTTATTTTTAATATTTTTATAAAAATCTATTGTAGTTGTATTTAAGTCTTTAAATTCTTTTTTTAATAAAAAGTTAAGAATATATTTATTAAATCATCAAATTTTGTAATATAATTCTTCAATAGTTGGTATAAATTCTAAATTAAAAATGATGATATTTTCTTTAACTAAAAATACTCCAAAAAATACTATAAAAATAATGTATGCTAAAAGTAAAAGTAAGAAAATATTTTCATATCAAAATAGCATAATAATAGTTAAAAATACTGAAGATATTAAGTTTAATTTTATATTATTTTCAATAATTTTACTTGTTTTTTGTCATTTTGCTAAAAAACCAAGAACAGGAATTAATGAAAAAATAGTATAAAGTATTTCTTTTTCATCTAAATTTGTTGATTTTACATCATAAATTTTGTCTATTTTTGCAAAACTTCATATTTGTTTTATGCTTAATTCTTTTCAAGTTGATGCTTTAAAAATACCAAAAATTAATGGAGCTAATAATACTAGAAATAATATATTATGTAAAATAATATTTATATTAAAATCAAATAATACTATGTTTGCTAAGAATTTATAATGTATAAAAATTAAATAATTTATAAGCATTAAAATATGTATAAAAGAAGCAGTTTTTGCATGACTTTTTACAAAAGAGTTGTTTATATAAGGGTTTTTTGTTGGAATTAACATTAGTATTCACAACATAAAATAAGAAGAAATTGCATTATTTATAAATTTTTTTTCCATATTTTTTAAAATTAACTAGATATTTTGTAAAATTTGGTTATATTATATTATAAATATTTTTTAAAACAAATTTTAATATGAAGATTACACAAGTTTCTTATGATAAAACAATTGCTATTCAGAACAATGAGATATTTTTAGACAATATCAAAAAACAAGTTGTATTTGTTTGAAGATCAAATGTTTGAAAATCTAGCCTTATGAATGCTATTTTTGGTACTAAAGATTTAGTTAAAACCAGTTCAAAACCAGGTAAAACTAGACAAGCAAATTTATTTTTAGTAAATAATAAATTTCATTTTGTTGATTTACCAGGTTATTGATTTGCAAAAGTTTCTCAAGAACAAAAACAAGTTTTTGATAATTTAATTAGTTGGTATTTAGAAGAATTTAAATTCTACATTAAAAAATTAGTAATAGTTTTGGATAGTAAAATTGGGCCGACTCAAACTGATATTGACATGTTTAATTTTATTCAAAGTTTTCAAATTCCAGTAGTTTTTGCTTTAAATAAAATTGATAAATTAGGAAATAATGATGCTAATTTATCAAAAGCACATTTTGAAGAATTATTTTTTGGACAACAAGCTTTTATGACTTCAACAACAAAAAAAATATGAATTAGAGAGCTTTCAATTGAATTATTTGATAGTTTAACTAAAAATTAATTCTATTTTCTAATACC
>RRZT012117246.1_pt1 | contig 15527 bp, 12 predicted proteins | sample 2165551 | NCBI WGS metagenome assembly RRZT01 (sample SAMN10456910, study PRJNA506462) | wastewater metagenome | biome: wastewater; feature: sludge; material: wastewater sludge; isolation source: wastewater sludge with Escherichia coli K12::gfp cells carrying plasmid... | place: USA: Moscow, Idaho... | reverse complement strand
TGAGATGATAGGTAATATTGCCCATCAATGGCGACAGCCACTCTCAGCTATAAGTTCAACAGCGAGTGGGATGACCCTTCAAATCGAACTTGAATTAGCTTCGAAAGAGGAGATTTTAACTTCTTATTCAAAAATTATTGAATTTACAAACTTTTTAACTCAAACAATAGATGATTTTAGAGGCTATTTGAAAGAGGATAAGGAGAAAGTTTTATTTGATGTTTTAGATGTTTTTATGAGAAGTAAAAATATCATTGAAGCTGTATATAAAAATAATGATATAGATTTAAAACTCAAAAAGAGTAAATTTCGTTCTAATAGTTTTGGCTTTTCTAGTGAATTAGCTCAAGTGTTTCTAAATATTTTAAATAATGCAAAAGATGCACTTGTTGAGCATAAACAAACTGATAGAAGGGTATATATAGATATAGTTGATGAACCGCTTTATAATACTATAAAAATAATAGATAATGCGGGTGGAATTCCTGATAATATTTTGAATAAAATATTCGATCCATACTTTACTACAAAACATAAATCACAAGGGACAGGGATTGGACTTTATATGAGTAAAGATATTGTTGAAAAAAATATGCAGGGTGAACTAAGTGTAAAAAATGTCAATCTAATAATTGATGATTTAACATACCAAGGTGCTTGTTTTATTATATCTATTCCAAAAAACTAAATTATAGAATCCTAAAAAGATAAGTTAATACGATAAATTAACTTACCTCCAAATAAAAATTGCGGTTTATTTATTTAAAATTTCTAGGAATTCTTTTGGATTTTTGTATCCAACAATTCTTTTATTCTTAAGTTCCTCTCCATTTTTATCAAAAAAGATTAAAGCTGGTGGACCAAATACTCCAAATCTTTTCATCAACTCTTTATCATCAGGTGTATTGGCACTTACATCTACTTTAAGAAGTACATAACCATTGTTAAGCGTTTCTTTAACAGTTGCATCCGCAAAAGTAATTTTCTCTAATTCTTTACAACTTACACACCAAGAAGCCCAAAAATCAACAACAACAGGTTTATCTGTATTTTTAAGTATCTCATCCAATTCTGCTGATGTTTTTACATATTTAAAAGTTAATTCTCCACCACTTTTTACTGTAGCACTTAAATATCCTGCATATCCACCTATCACTATCAATAATCCAGCAATAACTTTTCCTACCTTATTGCCATTTTTGAAAAGGTAATAAGCACTTCCAAAACAAAGGAGTGCATACAATCCAAAAGTAACCATTTCAGGTAATAATCTATCAAGCATAAAAATAGCTAGTGCTAACATCACCACACCAAATGCTTTTGATACAGTTTCCATCCATCCACCAGGTTTTGGCATATATTTTCCTGCTCCTGCACCAACTAGTAAAAGTGGCATCCCAAGACCCAAACTCATCACAAATAAAGCAAGTCCACCAAGAACTGCATCACCTGTTTGACCGATATACATCAAAGCTCCAGCAAGTGGTGGAGCAACACAAGGTCCAACGATAAGTGCTGATAAAAATCCCATGATAGCTACACCAGCTACCCCTTGATTTTTACTTCCACCTGTTAAACTATTTATTTTATTTTGAAAACTTTGTGGAAGTTCCAATGAATAGTATCCAAAAAGTGAAAAAGCAAGTGCTACAAACACTCCAGAAAATATCACTAAAACTACAGGGTTTTGAAGCATCGCTTGGATATTTGCTCCAAATACTCCTGCCATTACCCCAGCAATCGTATAGGCTGCACTCATAGAAAGAACATACACTAAAGAGAGTAAAAATCCTTTTTTAGCAGACATTTTTCCACCATCTTGATTTGAATGTTGCACTATGATACTTGAAAGGATAGGCACCATTGGGAAGATACAAGGAGTTAGAGAGAGTAAAAGCCCAAATCCAAAAAATGTTGCAAGTATCAAAAAGATATTTCCACCAGATAAGATATCGGCAATTGAACTTGTTTCATCTTTTGATTCATTTGATGGAACTTTTGGTTCCTCTTTTGCAACTGCCCCAAAGCTTCCAGAATAACTATTTGAAAGTGGTGCGTAACAAAGCCCATCTTCTGAACACCCTTGATAATTAAAAGTAACAGTATAAGGATTTTCTCCACCAACCTCTTTTATAAGTGTCTTAGGAACATTGATAACAAATTCACCCATATGGACAATAAATCCATCATGGTCAACTGGTTTTTTTGTAAATACTTTTTTTGTAACATTTGTTTTGTTAATAAGTACTTCAACTTTATCATCATAGATATAGATAGTTTTATCAAGTTTAACATTGATATCTACACTTTGTTCAGCCTCTGTAACTGTAACTACAAAAGCCTTCTCTGGCTCTAAAAAGCCATCTTCATTTCCAAATAATGCACTCAGCATCAAAAGAAAAGTAAAAATCCATTTCATATAATCATCCCTTATAGTAAGATAAGGGATTATAGCTACTGGAAGCTTAAAAATTTGGAAAGCCTAAAGACTATTTTTTGTTTTTTAACTCTTCAATTTCCCTCTCAAAAATATCTTCTTGTCTCATGCTTATCCCTTTCATATGAGATATTGGAACACTAAAGACAATCCCATCACCTGTCGTTGTAATATGTAATTTTGCTACAACTTTTTTAATAATATTATTAACAATAAGAGTTGGAACAATAAACAATAAAACTTTATCACTCTCTTCATGTGAATGTCTATAAAAATTCTCTATTTCAGCTAATCCCATCCCGCTTGCATTTAAGATAGTCACACCACTAGCTCCTCCCTCTTTTGCAGCGTGGAGTGCATCATCTTCTTTACCTCTAGGCACTATAACTACAACAGCTGAAAAATCAAGTTTCATAGAGTGTCTTAACTCCAATCCATCAATATTGATAGTTGAAAGGCTCATATCATCTACACCCTCTAGTGAACCATGAATTTTTGAAAGTTTTTCATCTTTAGCCTCTTTTTCTATTTCAGCATCACCTTTAACTTGAAATCTTTCGACTAAAACTCCATATATCATAACAGTAATCATAGGAAAAAGCGAAGCAAATGCTATCAATCCAAAACCATCAATGAGCGGATTTCTTCCATCAATATTAGTAGCAAGTCCAATTCCTAATGCAGCGACCAATGGAACAGTAACAGTTGAAGTTGTAACTCCACCACTATCGTATGCTATTGGTATAATATGTTTTGGAGCTATAAAAGTGAGCAAAATCACTATAAAATATCCAACTATAATATAATAATGGATATGCCCACCATCAATAATTCTAAAAGCTCCAAGTGCTATACCAATAGCAACACCAATCGCAACAAATAATCGTAAACTTAAATCATTTATCTTTCCATCACTTATCTCTCTTGATTTTTTAGCTATTGCCATAAGTGCTGGTTCTGCCATTGTTGTTGAAAATCCAATAGCAAAAGCAAAAATATAAATAACCCACATAGTTCCAGCTTGTGTCAACTGGTAAGCCATAGACTCTCCAAGAGCAAATAGCCCCATCTCTAATCCTAAAATAAAAGAATAAAGACCGATTATTACAAGAACAAATCCCATTAAAACACTAGCTAAATTATTAATTGGTTTTTTCAAAATCACATACTGAAAAAAGAAAATCACCCCTAAAATAGGGATTACATCCTTAATAACAGCAAATAATCCATTTATTACACTTTCAACTGTAATCACAGTGGAGACTGAAACCTTAGCTTCAACAACAACTTGTGCAACTTGAGATACCTCACCAAAGTTATAAACATAAATCCCATACACCTGAACAAATACCATAGGGGTAAGGGAAGCAAAAGCAATAAGCCCAAAACCATCAATAATAGGATTTCTCCCTTTGATTGTTGAAGCAAGTCCGATTCCTAATGCAGCGACCAAAGGAACAGTAACGGTAGAAGTAGTAACACCGCCCAAGTCATACGCAAGTCCAATAATTTCACTTGGAGAAAAAAATGTTACCCCAACAACTAAAATATATCCAGTGATAATATAATAGTGGATAGGGTGCCCTTTTATAATTCTATATACTCCAAGTAAAATAGCAAACCCAACAGAAAGTGCTACAACATATCGTAAAATATCTGCATCAATTCTACCACTACTAATCGAAGCAGCTTTTTCAGCTATTACCACAAGTGCTGGTTCAGCTATAGTTGTCCCAAAACCAATCATAAAACCAAAAATCAAAATCCAAATAGTTGACCCAGTTTTTGCAAAATCTTTTGCAAGACCTTCACCAACAGGAAATATTCCAATCTCTAATCCATATAAAAATATAGCCAAACCAACTCCAACTATAATCATCCCTATAGTTGTACGAAGCCAATCTGCTGGAACTGTCTGTAATACAGCTAATTGAAAAACAAGTATTACCAAAATAATAGGTATCAAATCCCTAAAAGATTCTTTTAGTAATCTCAGAAAAAAATAAAAATGTGTCATCCAAACCCTTCACACAATAATTTTTGAAATAGACTCTAAGTCTAATTTATCAATCACAAAATCCGCCTTACTTTTATCAAAAATATGACCACTTCTTACTTGAATAGTGTTTCCTATCCCACTATTTATTCCACACTCTATATCACTCTCTTTATCTCCAATAATCCATGAATTTTGAAAATCAATCTGAAAATTTTGAGCAATCTTCTCTATCATACCTGTTTTTGGTTTTCTACAGTTACACTCAACCTCTGGGGAATGGGGACAATATTCCACTTGGGATATCTCTATACCTTTTTGTTGAAATTGTTCTATCATCCATTTTGTAAGATTCAAAAAATCTTCTTCTTGATAATATCCTCGCCCTATTCCAGATTGATTTGTAATCACAAAAAATAAAAATCCTAAAGATTTCAAATATTGCAAAGCTTCAAAAAGTCCATCAATAAACTCAAAATCCTCAATTTTATAAAGATAATCTTTTTCAACATTTACAACGCCATCTCTATCTAAAAATATCGCTTTTTGTTTCATACTATTTTGTTTTTCCCCTCATTTTTCGCATGATATAATTTTTTATCAATAATAGAAACAGCATCCTCTAAATCTTTAAGATTAAGATTTTCATCATTTGAATCAAGTGCCATCATCCCTATACTTACAGTTGTTTTGATACTGTTTCCTTCAAACTCTACTTCAAATTCTTCAAATGCAATTCGAATTTTTTCTAAAATTCTTTTCCCAATATCATAAGAAACTGCTGGAAATATAAAAATAAACTCTTCTCCTCCATATCTTATTATCATATCTGAGTTTCTCATCTGTTTTTTTGCAGTTTCTACAAAACCTTTCAACAGTTTATCTCCAGCAAGATGACCATAAGTATCATTTACCCTTTTAAAATTATCCAAGTCACTTATTGCTATCACAAAAGGTTGTGCTGTAGCGATAGAAATCTCATGTTGATTTGTATAAAGTTGAGCTAGTTTTTGTCTACTAAGAGCTCCTGTTAATGGATCTTTTGAAGAAGTTGAGTTGATAAGTGTATTATCTATCAAGGCAAGTTCAGTCCCTAAAATCAGTGATATCATCTCTGCTTTTTCAAGATAAGTTAAAATAATGTGATTTTCAACATTCTCTTTCTCCATATAACTTTTGATCTTGGTAGCCATAAGATGAAGATTTTGATGTTGTTTCTCTACCTCTTTGTATTTAGAGTTATTTTGAATAATATCTTTTCCACTGCTATGTAGCCATTGTCCAAAAGCACACAAATTATGGTTTGTTTCTGGAAAAGGATTATTTTTATCTTGCACAGATTTTACAAGACTTGATAGCCATAAAAGATGTGATTTATAGTATTGGACGATGTTTTTTTCGTAAATATCCTTTAAACTATTTATTCGTACATTATTTTTTGCAAGTAATCCAACTGTATAACTTTCAAGATAAATTTTTGCAATAACATCTTCGAAAATCAATTGGAGGTTATAGATACTGAGCATACTGTTTTTATCAAAATTTTCTAAAACAACCCCTACAATAATCTTATGAAGTTGAATAAATTCATGCACTAAAAAAACATATGGTAGATTTATTTTCACACTCTCTTCAGTTATTTTCTCACATATTTTTATACTCATTTCAAGTTTACCATCAAGAACACTATCAATTAATTGTGCAAATCTATCCTCTATAACTGTGATATCTTTTAGATTTGTATCTCTTGTTTTTACAAAATAATTATCTAAAAATAATTTTTTTATCGTTTCTTTATACTCATTTATTGTGAAATCCAATGTGATATCTTTTGTATCCATACACATCCTTCTTTGATTTTATTATCATTTTAACTAAAAAATAATTGTATCTTTATTTTATACCTTCCATTCTCAAAGCAATTAGTTCTAGTACGTTCCAAGAACTGTTTATTAAATATCCAAATAAGTTTTCCTACTAGTCATTAAAAAGTGTATAATTTAAACAAACAAAGGAGGATTGTAAAATGCAAGAATTTACAGAAATATATGAATCAAATGTTACAGATATCGAAAAATTTTTAACTGAAACAATTCAAAATCTAGGTGATTTATCGATACGAGAAAAAGAAAATTTTAAAAAACTTTATACTGTTTTCCCATCACTTGAACTTGTGTATGTTTGTGATAAAGATACACTTATCCAAATCTCTCCAAATATTTACAGAAATAAAATAAGTAATATTCCAAAAGGGAGAGATAGAAGTTATCTTCTTAAAAAAATGCAATTTAACAATACAAATATTTCTATAAGCAAACCTTACATTAGTAGTGCTACTGGAAAAACTTGTATTACAGTGGTTAAAGAGGAGGATGATAAAGTTTTTTTCCTCGATTTTACACTTATCTCCTTACTGGAAAGATTAGGACTTATTGAAATTCATAAAGAGTTTAACTTTGTCAGTAAAAGTTTTTATTTTATCGCTGCAAATGTGATGATGGTTTTAGCACTTTTTACTATTGGTTATTCTATTTTTGAATTTGCTGATAGCTTATTTTTTAAATCAGGTCTTTCAATCGAATCGATATTCAAACCAGTTATCGCCCTTACTTTAGGACTTGCTATCTTTGACCTTGCAAAAACTATTTTAGAACAAGAGGTTGTTTTTAAAAGTTATCTTAAAAATAGTAAAATAGAATACAAAGTTTTTACAAAGTTTGCTATAACTATCATCATAGCTTTACTTATCGAATCTTTGATGGTAGTATTTAAAATTGCAATTGATGATTATTCTCAAATGCTCAATGCTGTTTATCTGATATGCGGAGTCTCTTTTTTGATTATTGCTCTTGGAGTATTCATCTATCTTACTAAAAGAAAAAATTAATCTTTTAGTCGAAAAGATGCCAAAAAAGCGGTAAATAGTAAACTAATTGTAAAAATATACAAAACGGTATAACTTGAGAGGGATAAAATCACCCCTCCAAGGATTGAAAAAAAGATTCCAAAAGAGACGATATTGTTTTGCAAAGCGATATAAATAGGTCTTTTTTCTTCTGGTGCAATGTATAAAATAAGATTTTCAGAAGCGATTCGATTTCCATCAATCGCTGCTCCAACGATAAAAAATATAGCCATATAGATAAGTAAACTTCCGCCAATAAATGCCAAAGAGATAGCAACAATAAACATAGCTATTGTGATATTTGAGATTCTTTTATAAAATCCAAGGGAACTAAGCTTTGCCCAAATAATATTACTAAACATCGCCCCAACCATCTGAGCTGTGATGATCCAACCTATTGCAGTACCATCTAGCGTGATACTATTTTTTGCATCAATGATAATAAAAGGTAAAGCAAAAAGATAACTATAAGCAAAGAAAAAAGTAAAAATCTGTACTTGAAAAAGTTTATCACTTTTAAGAATTGCAAAAGCATTTTTCAAAAAAAGTTTAAAAGAGTTCTCTTTTTTGACAACCGTTTCTTTGATAGGTTCCTCCACCAATCCAAAGGCTAAATATCCACATCCCATCAAAAAAGTACTGATAATAAAAAGGAGTCCGTAACTAAATGGAGCTTCAAAATGCCCCAAAATATACCCTGCACCTGCTCCACTTAAAATTGCACCAAAAGCTGAAAAAAACTGCCTCACAGCCATCGTTTTTCCACGAAATTTATGTGTAAAAATCTTTGCTGTTATCTCTTTAAAATATATCATTCCAAATCCAGCAGAGAAAGAGAAGATAAACAAGCCAAGACCTATCGAAATAAGGGCTAACTCTTTGTATTCATCTCCAAAAACAATGATAGCAACCCCTATAAAGAACCAAGCAAAAAATCGCACAAAAAAAACTCTTCGCAAATATTTAAGCATATAAGGGTAACTTTGAGCATGAAAAGCAGCATAGAGTTGAATCAGTACAACTCCCCCTTTTAAAAGTGCAGAATAGAGTCCAACTAAGATAGAACCTCCACCAAAATGGGTCACAATAAGGGGTAAAATAGTGTGTGGTTCGGCGATAGTTGTACCGATGGAGAGGAAAAATCCGTGGAGTACATTTTTGATATGATTGAGTTTTTTATCCATAATCTTAGTTAATGCTATTATTACGAAACTGTATGTTTTTCAAATCCAAACCATCCATAAAGTCGTCTAATTACAATCATTAAGAATAGCCCATCAATCATACTTGCCAAGATAAAAGCGAAATACTCATTTTGAGTAATAATTCCATGAGAATACCCAAGCATAGAAATTGCAACTAAAAAAGTAAGTGGCATTGAATCGCTCAGTGCAAAAAGAATCGTTTTTTTCCATTTCAGATAGTTGTAAAATGCTACAAATGAACTGATAAATCGTATTAAAATAATCCCTAAAATTATATATAAAGCATGGTATAAAATATCTGCTGTTATCATACCAAGCTTTACAGTTGAACCTGTATAAATAAAAAATATAGGAACAAAAAAACCAAATCCTATAGAAGACAATTTTTCAAACAACTCCTCTTTGTTATGAAAGAAGATTTTTAAAAATAATCCAGCTGTAAATGCTCCAAGAACAACATCTATTTTAAGATAAATCATCAGGGCAATAAGGATAAAAAAGAGTGCAAAAGCAAATCGTATATCTCTATCTTGCTTATCAGCATCTGGCATTATTTGAGTCTTAAGTTCTGGATACCACCAAAAAAGAATTTTGAAAAAATTCAAAATTAAAACTATAGCAAAGATTACAATTCCAAGTGTTACGATAGAGCTAAAGAAATTAAAATTAAATCCAAATTCAAGCCAACCACTAAAAATAGTAAGCGCTAAGATACTAATAACCTCTCCAACAACACCAATAGAAAGTGCAAGATTAAGCCAAGTTTCATCTTTTCCATATTCTTTTAAAAGCATCATCAACATTCCCAAAGAAAATATCGGAAGTGCTACAAGATACACTACACTCAAATCAAAAGCAAAACAAGCAATAGCTGCCAAAGAATATAAAAAAGCGAAATAAAGGGTAACATTAAAAGATAGGTCTTTTCGAATAATCCCTACAAGTTTAAGATTTATCTCCAATCCAGCTAAAAACATAAGATATAAAAAACCAAGTTTTGAGATAAGTTTGAGCATCTCATCATCATAAATAAATCCATAAAATCCAGCAATCATCCCTAACATTATCTCAATAACAACAATAGGTGCTTTGATAAGATTTGCAATCATAGGGGAAAACATAATGATTGAACTGATTGTAATAATTAAGTAAATTTTTTCCATAGGTAAGGATTTTACTATAAATAGAGTTAATTTATCGTATAACTTATCACTAAACTTAACACTTCATTTTCACTTAAAATATTTTTTGGTGGAAGGAGTGGAAAGCTTTTTTCTATCGCTTCTTTTACTGAATTATGAAATATTTTATTTCCTTCTATTAATTCTAAGGATACAAGTTGTCCCACAGATGAGATTGTAAACTTTACTTTCATATCACATTCTATCCCTCGTCTTAGAGCATTTTGTGGATAATATTTATATTTTTCTATAGTATTTTTGACTAATGCAAAATATTGTTTCTTTTTAGCTAATGTTTCTTGCATATTACTTTCGTTTATTACCACTTTTTGAGATATTGATTCGCTAACTTGTTTTTGAATTGTAACTGTTTGAGTTATTGGTAAAGGTTGTTTTGTTACTACTGGATGATTATCGATGTCACTCTTTTGTTGTACTTTTGTTTCAACCTCCACCTTTTTTGTTATCTGTTCTATTGGTTTTTCAACTACTTTTTCAACTATCTTTTCTACTGGTTTTTCTACGATTTTTTCAATAGGTTTTTCTATTTTGGGTTCAACTTTCATTTCAGGCTGTTTAGTTTGTTTTTTTTGGGTTAAAATCTCTTTTTGCTCGATTTGAGGCTTTGAACTCACTTTTCCCTCTGTATAAATTGCAATTTTTATACTATTATCGATTGTTTTATTATTCAATAAAATATTTTGAGAGCTAAATAGTAAGGCTATAAAAATAAAAAAATAAAGCCCAAAAGAGAGTAAGAAAGAGTGTGTATATCGATTCATTGTTGTGTAACTATTGCTAAGTTTGTAAGGTTGGCTATTTTAAATCTATCCAAAAGGACAACAAAATATTCAAATTTTGCATTTTTATCACAACTTATTTTAAAAAGGTTCTCATCATTATTATAGTTTTGCAATTTTGCATCTACATCAGCTAATTGAACTTCATTATCATCAAAATAGATTTTATTCTCTTTTGTAATCGTTACTAAGATTTCTATTTTTTCTTTAGTATTGTTGACTGTTGCTTGTGCTTTTGGAAGTTCTACAGGGATATTTCCTTTTGCGATAAAACTAGCGGTTGTAAGGACAACCACTAACAAAACTAACATAATATCAATAAAAGGAACTACATTAATCGAATCAAACTTTTTGATTTTCACTTGTTTGCTATCTCCCATTTTGCAATGATTACTTCTATTTTTCTTGCAAGATGATTATAAAAAAAGATTGCAGGAATCGCAACAACAAGTCCCATCGCTGTTGCTTTTAATGCCAATGCTAATGAAGTCATTATCGTTTTTGCATCAATATTTCCACTCTCACCCATCATATAAAATGTGACAATTATTCCAACTACTGTACCTAAAAGCCCAATATATGGAGCATTTGAGCCAAAAGAATAGATAATATTAATATGATTTGTTAACTCTATCTCTAATTCCTCTTTAGTTGAAAAATTCTTAATATCAACTGATTTATAAAAAAGTAATCTTTCAATCCAAAACCAAACAGAGATAAAACTCATCAACCCCAAAAGCCCAATAATTCCATATTCAACAAGTTGCTTTAAAAATTCAATATCCATTCATAACCTTTTTTATTGTAACTACTTTTTAGAATTTTACTCTTAAATTTATATAACTATATCTTCCTGCTTCATTGATAAGCATCACACCATCACTTGTTCCAGCTAAAGTCAAATCTTTATAAGTATTTGTTATTGCATACGTTTTATCTAAAATATTATCCATTCCTACCGTTACATCTATATTTTTTGTAAATGTATGATTATATTTTCCATTGAGTATCGCCCAACCAGAAAGTGCTTGTTCACCATTTTCGCTATCATAATTTGACCATTTTTTTCTAGCTACCATCTCTAATGTTGCTTTATGTGTATTATTATCATACTCTAAAGCTACATTTGCTTTTAAAGGTGTAATATCTGCCATATCTGTATCATTTTGACCAACTAAAGCATCTTTTGTCCCTTTTTGATAGTTCAGTCCAAAGTCTAGCGAAAGTGTATCAGTAAAAGTTTGGTATCCACTAAGTTCAAGCCCAACTATTTTTGCATCAGTATTTACATATTTAGAAGTAGCTCCATTTGTTCCACTCAATTGATAATAGATATAATCTTTCAAACTACTATGGAATAGTTTTGTTTTTATTCCAAAACTTCCAGTATTAAAATCAACTCCAAAATCAACCTCTGTATTTGTAGTTTGTTCCAAATTTCCCGTTGCTATATTATTTCCACCAGCCATATAAAGCTCTTTTGCATCTGGAACTCTTGAAGATTTTCCAACTCCTGCAAATAATTTTAAACTATCATTTGTTTTATAGGTTGCTAAAACATTTCCACTAAACGCATTATAATCTTTATCTGTATCTGCTGTAGTAGTTGTCCAAGCATCTGTAGTGGTCATACTTTTTGCAATTTTATTTGCTTTAATATTTGTACTATCGTATCTAGCTCCAACTTCAACATTTAAACTTCCCAAATCAACACCCATTTTTCCAAATAATGCTTTATTTTTTGTATCTACATCAGGAATAAAATTCGCATCTATAACTTGACCTTTTTCAAATGTTTTATTTCCATTCCAATTTCTACTACTTGTATCTACACCTAAATCTATTTTATGCAATCCAGCTTCAAAACTATTTTTGATTTTGATTCCACTCATCTCAGTTTCCACATAAGCATCAGTATAACCTTTTGCTGAATCATATGTATAAGTAGGATTACTTACCGTATAATTTCTATATTTTGTACTCATTAAATGTTGTACATCAGATTTATAAGTATCAAATTTTAATTCTTTTGAAAAATCACTCAAATTTTTGATAGTTGCACCAAAACTTAAAATATTACTATCATCATAAATCGCGTCCATTGTCGATGATGGATAGAGGATATCATCACTTCTATTTGCCGTATAACCAAATCGCAACTCGCTATTATCTGTTGGATTTGCAAATAATTTTACACTACCTGTTTTTTTAGAAAAAGCATCCATATTTTTATCTTTATATGCAGCAGTTTTTGTAGCACCAACTTTAGCATCCAATTGCTCAGATAAAGTTTTCCCATCACCATCTTTATACTGCTCTCCACTTTCAGTTGAACCACTTACAAGAACTCGAACAGTACTATTTCCACCCCTTACACTCGCAGCTGCTGTTTGGTATCCAAATGTTCCAGCATTAAGATTCACTTCACCGTTAAGTCCCTCTTTTGGCTCTTTTGTTTTTACTTTAACTTTTGCACTTAAAGCTCCAAAACTCTCAACATCATAAGGTCCACCGATAATTTCAACATTTTCTACATTATTTGTAACGATATGAGAAGTTGGTGGATCCATTCGGTTTGGACAAGCTCCAGCTATACAACATCCATCGATATCAATAGCGATATTGTCTTTTTTTTGACCTCGAACGATAATATCATTTGCGATTCCACTTCTTCTTATAAGTGAAACACTTGCACTATTTTTAGCTAATGCCTCTGCTAAGTCAGCTGATTTCAGTTCTTCATTACTGATATTTTCAACTTTTGAAGTGACTCCATTGGCTGTTACTGCCACTTTTCCTAAATCAACTTCTGCTCCAATTAAAAATGATGCAGTACACAATGACAATGTAATAATTTTACTATTCATACTTTTTCCCTTGTTAAATTTCGAAGGAAAATTGTAACTTTGATGTGTTAATTGATTGTTAATTATGGAAAGTTAAATTTGTGTATGATAACTATTGTAATGGGAGATAAATTGTAAAACACGCTCCAGTACAATCTATTTCATTGTATTGATATGAAATATTTTTAACTGTAATCAGACCCTTAAACTGATCAAGGATAAGCTTATAATGCATATACAAACTTATTCCTGTGCCTTGACTTTGATGCTTTGTAGTAAAATAAGGCTCAAAAATTTTACTTATAATTTCTTCAGTGATTCCTCCTCCATTGTCTTTTATTTCTATTTCTAATTGATTATTTGCAACTTTAGTATTTAAAAAGATTAACCTATTATCTTCTGAGTTATTTTTTAATAAAACATCTTTAGCATTTTCTATCATATCAACTAAACACTTCCCTAATCCATCTTGGGAACCTAAGATTACTACATCAGTTTCAAGAAAACTAACGAATAGTTTTATGTTATTGTCTTCTAGATTTAACACTTCTTGTTTGTATACATTTTCAATTGTTTGATTAATACTAAAATTAGAAATATTTAAATCTTTTGAAGTAAAATTTCTGAAAGTATCTATTGTAGAGGATAAGGATTTTGTATGTAATACTATCTCTTCCATATTTTGCGCAAGCGTTTTTAAATCTAAAACTCCATGCTCTTGTTGCATTTGAATACCACTTGCAATCGTACTAATAACACTTAAAGGTTGTCTCCACTGGTGAGCTATATTAGAAATCATTTCTCCTAAACTTGCCATTTTAGATTGATGAATAATAATTTTTTCTTGCTCTTTTAAATCAACTATAAACTGATTTCGTTCTTGAATATAATTCAGTTTATCAACTACTAGTTTTGCAATATCCCCTATTTCTGTCTCATCATTTAGATATTCTTCTCCAACTATTTTTGTAGAATCAAGTTTTAATGTATTTAGAATTTTACCAATAGGAATTAATACCCATTTATTTACTAAAGATAAAAAGAATATAAGGAATATTAAACTTGCTAATACAATAAATCCAAATTGATAATCCAAAATCTCTTCAATTGTATTACTCAAATCACTATTTAATTTAACTCCAATATTTCCTACTGTTTGATTTAGATTATCTTTCAATGGAAATATAAAGTCACAATCCTCTTTATTTGTAGTTAACAGAGTAATTTTATGAGTTGATATATTAGACAAATCTTCAAAATAAGCATTGTCTAATATTTTTGCTCCAATTAAATATCCTTCAAGTGGTAATAGTTTTTTTTCATCTCTTGTAAAATGCACTGTTGTTGCATATACAAAAACAATATTGTTATCTACACGAATATAAAATGGTTTATTATAAGAAATATTGCCATCAAAAAGTTTTTGCTGAACTATAATACTATCAATTCCAATATCTGAAGAATTACTTTTAATCTCTCTAACAAGTTTTCCTTGCTTATTGTACATCAAAAGGTAATTCATACCATAATTTTTATAGCTAGGCAAAATAGTATCTTCTAGCCATTTCTGATCATTGGTTTTTAAAAAATCAACCATTTCATCCCAATAGCTATTATCTGAAACACTTGACATAATCTCTTTGTTTTTTAAATCTATTAATCCAGCAAGAATATTACGAAATTCTAAAGATCGTTTGTTGTTTATACTCTGTGAAGTATTTTGATAGCTAATTTTTAAGGCTACCATAACAAGACAAAATGAAATAATTAGAAGGATTATGGGTAAGAAAAGTTTATTTTTTAGTTTCATATTTTTACAGTTTTAACGAAAAAATTTATAAAATAATGCAATGATACATTTAAAGTAATTTCTTGCAATTTACAACCTTATAAAATATTTTTTAACTAATAATTCTACTCTTCAATAACTTATAAAACAAATGGTATTCATTCTTGACGATTTTTAAGAGTTTCGATAGTATTCAACAACGTGTTACAGTCTAATCCAAACTCTTCAGCTTTTTGCAATCCTAATGCAACAAATTTATCACTTAGAGGTGATATCATATTGCAGATAGTTTTCACAACATATATTACTTGAGCCGATTTAAGATATTCTTTTGGAACATTATCTATATCATTTAAATATCGCATATG
>RRZT011512757.1_pt1 | contig 15532 bp, 12 predicted proteins | sample 2165551 | NCBI WGS metagenome assembly RRZT01 (sample SAMN10456910, study PRJNA506462) | wastewater metagenome | biome: wastewater; feature: sludge; material: wastewater sludge; isolation source: wastewater sludge with Escherichia coli K12::gfp cells carrying plasmid... | place: USA: Moscow, Idaho... | reverse complement strand
TAATGTTTCCATGTTACAACCCTTTCTTTACATTTTTTTAAGAAACTTCATTTTTTCTTAATATTTATTATATGATTAAAATATAAGGATGTAAATATAGGCAGATTAAAACAAATTTATAATTGTATCAATATTTCGTAAATATATAATATTTTACTGTAAATTAATAAGAAATAATGATAAAATACTGTCATATAAACATGTTCTATTTCACGTAGAGGAGTGTTACGATGGCAGAAATTCAAAATAAAACAATTCATTTGGTCGCCTTTGATAAAATTGAAGGATATGATGTTCGTCCGGGTTTTTATGAAATTAATGGAGCAACTGCCATTCCTGGTGGGGTCAATTTTACGGTCCACTCGAATCAGGCAACATCCTGTGAACTGTTATTATTTCGCAGAATGGAAAATGAGCCATATGCCATTCTGAAATTTCCGGATCATTACAGGATTGGCAATGTATTTTCCATGATCGTGTTTAAGTTAAATATTGAAGAATTTGAATATGCATACAGGCTGGAAGGTCCTTATAATCCACAAAAAGGGATTATTTTTGATAAAACAAAGATGCTACTCGACCCTTATGCCAAGGCAGTAACAGGACAAAGTGTATGGGGAAAAAGACCAGATGCAGGATTTCATTATAAGGCAAGGGTCGTAAAGGATGATTTTGACTGGGGCAACAGCAGGCAGCCACTTCTTCCGCTTGAAGATCTTATCATTTATGAACTGCATGTAAGAGGGTTTACCAGACATGAGTCTTCAAATGTTGTAAATCCCGGAACATTTGCCGGTTTGATGGAGAAGATCCCTTACCTGAAAGAATTGGGAATTACAGCGGTAGAGCTGATGCCGGTATTTGAATTTGATGAACTCCGTGATCGAAGGGAAGTAAATGGTGAAGCACTTCTTGATTATTGGGGATACAACACAGTCAGTTTTTTTGCGCCTAACACAGGGTATTGTGCAGGGATCGAGTATAACAGAGAAGGTAACGAATTAAAACAGCTGATCAAAGCATTAAATGATGAAGGGATTGAAGTATTTCTTGATGTTGTATTCAATCACACTGCTGAAGGAAATGAATATGGTCCCTATTTTTCATTTAAAGGAATTGATAATAATATTTATTATATGTTGACACCGGAAGGGTACTATTACAATTTTAGTGGTTGTGGAAACACTTTGAACTGCAATCACCCGATTGTTCAGCAAATGATCATTGAATGTCTCCGATACTGGGTCACGACATATCGCGTTGATGGGTTCCGTTTTGATCTTGCAAGCATACTTGGACGCAATGAAGATGGTTCCCCTATGAGCAAGCCACCTCTTTTGCAAAGTCTGGCTTTTGATCCGATCCTTGGCAAAGTAAAATTGATCGCAGAAGCCTGGGATGCAGGAGGACTTTATCAGGTAGGGACATTTCCGGCCTGGAATAGATGGATGGAATGGAATGGGAAATACAGAGATGATATAAGAAGCTTCTTAAAAGGAGACTTTGGAATTATACAAGAAGCAGCGAACAGAATCCTGGGATCTGAAGATATGTACCATCCGGAGCATCGCGGAGCCAATGCATCCGTTAATTTTCTGACCTGTCATGATGGGTTTACACTTCATGATCTCTATACATATAATGAAAAACACAATGAAAAGAATGGTTGGAATAATACAGACGGAGATAATAATCACTTAAGCTGGAATTGCGGTGTAGAGGGTGAGACAGATGATCCAAAGATCAATGCACTAAGAAGAAGACTGGTAAAAAATGCGTGCGTTGTTTTAATGTGCAGCAGAGGCATCCCCATGTTTTTATCAGGGGACGAGTTTGGGAACACACAATATGGAAACAACAATGCTTATTGCCAGGACAATATTATTTCATGGCTTGACTGGAGACTTCTGGAAAAAAATAAAAGTTTATTTGAATTTTTTCAATATATGATCGCTTTCAGAAAAAAACATGAAATCGTTCGTAAGGACACCACTATGAGTTCACTGAACTGGCCGCTTAGAAGTATTCATGGTATTCGTCCATGGGAAATAGATTTTGAGGGAAATAATCATTTGCTTTGTATCCTTTATGCGGGAAGAGTAAAAGAGAAGAGTGAAGATGATCTGATTTATATCATGATCAATACCTATTGGGAAAAACAGATTGCCTGCCTTCCTTCATTAAAAGAAGGGCTGTTCTGGCATCTTGCCATTGATACCTTTCAGGAAGAAAGCATTATGAAAACAAAACGCCTGATAAGACGGGATTGTATGACCGTGGATCCGAGATCGATCCTTGTTTTACAGGCATTGCCTAAAAGTAATGAGGAAAAATAAAATTTTTCGCTGAACCAGGCTGGAAAAATGGATGACGTCAGACCGGCTGTCTGCTATAATATTCATTAAGTGTTTTAATGCGTAAAGGAGACAGGCATGCAGTACGTTATTCATTTTGAAATATCAGCGGCAATCATTCTGCTTGTCATACTGGGTGATTATTTTCGTCATAAAAAAATTCCTACTATACAGAATAAAACGTATGGATGGCTTTTGATTTTTAGTTTTTCAGGAACGGTGCTGAACATTCTTACGGTTCTTGTTGCGGATATTGCGATCAGAATCCCGATACCGGTTTTATTTCTTTTAAATGTGGCTTTTTTACTTGCAACAGGAATTTCGACGGTCTTATTTTTTATCTATACTGTTGCCCTTGCGGGTAAATTAAGAAAGCTGCATACTGCTGCAGTTTTCTTTCTGTTGCTTCCTTACATCATAGAGGCAGTTTTTATGCTTGCTACCTTCTTTACTGATCAAGTATTTTATTTTGACCAGATGCATCAGTACAGACAGGGACCGATGCATTGGACACTTTATCTTGTGTATTATCTTTATGGTGGTGGCGGATTTTTATGGATCATGCTACAGAGAAAAAAAATCGGAATTCGCAGAACAATTCTGATTGCAGGAACATTTCTGATCATTTCCTTTTTTGTTGTCATTCAGTATTTATATCCCAGATACATGCTGATTGGGCTTTCGGCAGCCATTCCGCTCATGGTTTACTATCATTCCATACAAAATCCGTACAATCAGGTAGATACCCTTACCGGCGTCTATAATAGGGCAGTTCTGGTACCCTATCTGAAAGAATTTTTTGAGAGCAGAATTCCATTTTCGGTTTATGTATTTGCCCTGGATGATTTTAAGCAGATCAATTCTATTATTGGAATTAAAAATGGTGATATTCTGTTAAAAAAGGTAGCTCAGTATTTTGACCAGACGATGCCAGATGGAAATGTATTCCGTCTCAGCGGGGATCAGTTTGCTGTGATAGCATCCGGAGTGATAGAAGATATTGAAAATGTAGAATATTATGTGAACCATTTTCCGAAAATCTGGATGATTGAAGAAACTGCGATTCAGTTAAGTTCCTGTGTACTGGGATTTAATGGGTTGGAATATCAGACGGTAGGAGAATTATTAACGACGGTTGATTATGCCATTGTATCTGCAAAAAAGGAAGGAAAATCAAGTTACCATCTTGTTGATAAATCATATAAAGACAGCAGTCTTTTAAACAAAAAAGTGAATGAAGCATTAATACGTGGGATAGAACAGGATAGGATAAAGGTGTTTTATCAGCCGATCGTTTCCAGAAAAGAAAACAGAGTCGTTGCTGCAGAAGCACTGGTCAGACTGGATGATGAAATACTAGGTCCGATCGCACCGGATATATTTATACGGATCGCAGAACAAAATGGTCTGATCACGAAGGTAGGAGACATTGTTCTCGAAAAAGTCTGCATGTTTTTAAATAAGAATGATATCATAAAGTGGAACATGGATCATATTGATGTGAACCTTTCTGTAATTCAGTGCATGCAGGAAAATCTGGAAGAGAGAATTTTTTCGATCCTTGAAAAATACGAAGTCGATCCTTCTATGATCGATTTTGAGATAACGGAATCCGCAGCCGCATCCTTTGCAACACTTGAGAAGAATTTACAGAAGATCTATCAGAGAGGAATCAGTTTTTCGCTGGATGACTTTGGAACAGGTTTTGCGAATATGGAGTACATCGTCCGGCTTCCGTTTGATACGATCAAACTGGATAAGAATCTTCTATGGACTTCTATAGAAAGTAACAGTAAAACAGAATTCTTTAAAAATATTACACATTTTATTAATGAAATGGGGTTGTCTGTAATATGTGAAGGTGCTGAGACACAGGAACATATAGAATATCTTGAAGAAGCTGAGATTGATTGTATTCAGGGATATTTTTATTCGCCTCCGCTTTGCGAAGCAGATTTTATAAGATTTATGAACTATTTTTGTGAAAAGAATCATACGCTATCTTGAATTTATATGGACGCTAAGCTATACTATTTCAAGAATAGTGCAGAAAAGGAGTTAATTATGGAACTGATCCACATAAAAGAATTATTTCGAAATGAAGAACAATATACAGATAAAGAAGTAACAGTTGGAGGATGGCTGAAGAGCAAACGTGATTCCAAGACATTTGGATTTCTTGTAATCAATGATGGAACTTTTTTTGAACCATTACAGGTCGTATATTCAGATACTCTGTCAAATTTCGAAGAAATCTCTAAATTGAATGTTGGTGCAGCGGTAATTGTTAAAGGAGTCGTGACCAGTACACCGGGAGCCAAACAAAAATTTGAATTGCAGGCAACACAGGTGACCGTTGAGGGTGCATCTGCACCAGATTTCCCATTACAAAAAAAACGTCATTCTTTTGAATATTTAAGAACGATTTCGCATTTAAGAGCAAGAACAAATACATTTCAGGCGGTGTTTCGGGTCAGATCGCTTGCGGCATACGCAATTCACAAATTTTTTCAAGAGAGAGAATTCGTATATGTTCATACACCATTGATTACAGGCAGTGACTGTGAAGGTGCAGGAGAAATGTTCCGTGTTACGACACTTGACCTGAATGATCTGCCAAAAACAGATGCAGGTGAGATTGATTATTCTCAGGATTTTTTTGGAAAGCAGACAAATCTTACGGTAAGCGGTCAGTTAAATGGTGAAACATATGCCATGGCATTCAAGAATATTTATACATTTGGACCAACTTTCAGGGCGGAGAATTCCAATACAACAAGGCATGCTGCAGAGTTCTGGATGATAGAACCGGAAATGGCATTTGCAGATCTGAAAGATGATATGATGCTTGCAGAGAGTATGATCAAATATGTTATTACTTATGTTTGTGAGCATGCACCTGAAGAGATGGCATTTTTCAACCAGTTCGTTGATCAGGGACTATTGGAGAGACTGGAAAATGTTGTAAATTCTGACTTTGCTCATGTGACCTATACAGAAGCAATTGAGATTTTGAAGGCACATAATGACGAATTTGAATATAAAGTCACCTGGGGATGTGATCTTCAGACAGAGCATGAAAGATACCTGACTGAAAAAGAATTTAAAAAGCCAGTATTTGTGACAGATTATCCAAAAGAGATCAAAGCATTTTATATGAAGTTGAATGAAGATCAGAAAACGGTCGCTGCAATGGACTGTCTTGTTCCGGGGATTGGAGAGATCATCGGTGGAAGCCAGAGAGAAGACGATTATGATAAACTGACAGCCAGAATGAAAGAACTGGATCTGAATCCGGAAGATTATGATTTTTATCTGGACTTAAGAAAATATGGATCGACCAGACATGCAGGATTTGGCCTTGGATTTGAAAGATGTGTTATGTATCTGACCGGAATGAGCAATATCAGGGATGTGATCCCGTTCCCAAGAACTGTAAATAATTGTGAACTTTAAGGAGAAATGGAAATGGGTAAAATCTATATACCGGAAGGATATCACTCTACTCTGAATATTAAAGATACTGAAAAAGCGATCAAAAGAGTCAAAGACTTTTTTGAACGGGAACTGGCGACTCAGCTTAATCTAAGAAGAGTTTCAGCGCCATTGTTTGTATTTCCTGAATCAGGATTAAATGATAATTTAAATGGCGTGGAACGACCTGTAAAATTTGGAATCAAAGAACAAAACGACAGAGAGGTGGAAATCGTTCATTCTTTAGCCAAATGGAAGAGACTTGCGCTGAAGAAATATGGTTTCTTAGCAGGAGAAGGTCTTTATACTGATATGAATGCAGTACGAAGAGACGAAGAAACAGACAACATTCACTCTATTTTTGTTGATCAGTGGGATTGGGAAAAAATCATTCCAAAAGAAGACAGAACACGTGAAAAACTGGAAGAGATCGTGAAATCCGTTTATGAGGCACTCAGAGTAACTGAAAAATATATAGCAAACAGGTATCATTATGTAGAGTGTTTTCTCCCTGAAGAGATTACGTTTATTACATCTCAGGAGTTAGAAGATAAATATCCAGATCTCACGCCTAAAGAGAGAGAAAATAGAATCGCACGCATTAAAGGCGCCGTATTTATCATGCAGATCGGTGGCGCACTTGCATCAGGTGAAAAACATGATGGCAGAGCTCCCGACTATGATGACTGGCAGTTGAATGGAGATATTATTGTTTATTATCCAATTCTTGATATGGCACTGGAACTTTCATCTATGGGAATTCGTGTAGATGAGGAATCTTTGAGGCAGCAGCTTGAAATTGCAGGATGTCCTGAAAGAGCGCAGATGCCTTTCCAAAAGGCATTATTGAACGGCGAACTTCCATACACGGTAGGTGGAGGAATTGGACAGTCAAGAATTTGCATGTTCTTCCTTAGAAAAGCACATCTTGGTGAGGTACAGGCATCTGTATGGCCGGATGATGTACTTGACTATGCAGCACAGCGAGGCGTAAATTTATTATAATATTAATCCCAGTCTTACAGACTGGGATTTACTTTTATGGAACAGCATATTATATGAAGAAGGTGAATCATGATCAGACAGGATATGATACTAATTACGGCTATGATTTTGTTTTTACTGGTAATTTCAGTTCTTATTTTTCTAATTTCAAAAAGATTTCGTAAGGATTTTACCAAAAGCAGTATGGACGAAATGGAAGGCTTGGAATTCGAACATTTTTGTGCAGAGCTTTTAAAAAGAAACGGATTTTGTGATGTTGAGGTGACAAAGGGAAGCGGTGATTATGGAATCGATATTTTTGCTGAAAAGGACGGCGTTTCATATGGAATTCAATGTAAATGTTATCAGGAGCCAGTGGGAGTAAAAGCTATTCAGGAGGCTTATGCAGGAAAAGAGTATTATGAAAAGATGGTAGGAGCGGTGATGACGAACCAGTACTTTACATCCCCGGCAGTCGAAGCTGCCAAAAAATTAAGAATATTACTTTGGGACAGGGGATATCTGGATCATATGATGGAGGAATATCGATGAGAATACTTGTAGATGCAGATGCATGTCCTGTAAATAGAATTGTGGAACAGGTAGCAGAAGAGTATCATCTTCCTCTTATTTTTTTATGCGATGACAATCATGTACTGAGCAGCAGGTATGGTGACGTAGTCACTGTACCCAGCGGTATGGATGCGGTAGACTTTAAAATCATAGAGATAGGCAGAAAAGGTGATATTGTTGTAACACAGGATTACGGAGTTGCTGCCATGGTTCTTGGTAAAGGAATGTTTGCCATCCATCAAAGTGGAAGAGAATACACAGAATATAATATAGACAGCCTTTTGATGGAACGGCACATGTCGAAAAAAGCCAGAAAATCAGGAAAACATCATGGAAAAGGACCTTCAAAAAGAACTGCTGAAGACGATCTGAGATTTCGTGAGGAACTGATCAGGCTGATCGAAAAAAATCCTTTGGTCTGAATTTTATTGTTAAAGTCAGGAGGAGTTTGAAATGAAGAAAAAAAATAAGATATTTAAGTTGTCAATGCTGCTTGCCGCCATGCTGATGATTGGAGGTTGTGCTGCACAAGAAAGTGATGTAAAACAAGATACTGAGCAGTCTGCTTACACAAGTATTACTGCTGAGGAAGCAAAAAAAATCATGGATGAAGAGACGGGGTATCTGATTCTGGATGTGCGAACAAAAGAAGAGTATGATGAAGGACATATCCCGGATTCGGTTTTACTGCCAAATGAGACAATTGACGATGACGTAAGCGATATCCTGCCGGACAAAGATCAGAAGATCTTAATTTATTGCCGAAGTGGGAACAGAAGTAAGCAGGCTTCTCAGAAACTGGCTGATCTGGGGTATACAGATCTGGTAGAATTTGGTGGAATTATAGACTGGCCATATGAAATCGAAGTGATAGAATAGAAAAATAAAAGAAAAATAAAAGAAAAATAAAAGATGAAAGACCCCGGTAGCATGATACTGGGGTCTATTCGCGTACAGATCTCTATAATGAATGCCTAAAATACGGTAAAATAATTTGTCAAATCCAGCGAAAATATACTATAATGATTCTGTAATATATTTTTTATAGATCCTGATTTTATTAAAATAAATCACATGACATGAGATTTTATGACGCGTTCTTCATGATGCGCAGATAGGTGTAAGTATGGATATTAATCGAGTATTGAATGAGCTTCTGGTCAGTTTATTCAAAGATATAAATGAAATAGAAGAAAAAGCGATTCAGACAGAAGAATTTCAGGGCATCACAACAAATGATGTGCATGTCATGGAAGCAATCGGAACCGGAGCTGCTAAAAACATGTCAACTGTTGCAAAAGCACTTGGGGTCACAATGGGAACGCTCACAATCTCGGTGAACAGTCTGGTAAAAAAAGGATATGTTCAAAGAACCAGAAGTGATGAGGACAGAAGAGTCGTACTTGTTTCGCTTACAGAAAGAGGACGTCATGCTCATGAGCATCATCGAATTTTTCATGAACGAATGATCACAGAAATTGTACAGGGTCTGTCACCTCAGGAGAAGGAAGTACTAAGTAAGACTTTGCATAAATTAATCGGATTTTTTAAAAAAAAGGTTTAAAATTCTTGGATTTTTAATATACTAGTACTTTTGTATTATACAAAATTTACAAAGAAGGTTGATTAAAAAGGTCATTCAAAGTATAATATGCATACGAACGGCCACCGAATAAATTGCGGAAGGAATGCAAAAGAATGAAAAAACAAAATAAAGAACAAAAGATCAAAAAAGTAAAAAGAAGAAAAGCACTATTAAAGAAATCGAGTATCAAAGGGAAAATTAATTCACTTGTATTTGGGATCATTGTGATCATGCTCGTATTACTGTTTGTTCTTGGTTTTCAGTCTACAAAGTACAGTAGCGAATATGCAAGTGTACTTGATAATATTTCAAAGATCACTTTTATAAAGACAAATTCAACACAGGCAGCAAAAACAATAATGAATCTTTGCTCGATCGGAGGCAGTATATCTGAAAGCGGCTATACTGAAATGACTGAGGAGATGGTAACTTATCTGGATGATATTGAGAGAAATATCGGAACAGATCCTATCTATAGCCAGAATCAGAACCAGATGATTCCTGTAAGATCCTCTGTTGAAGATTATGTAGCAGCTTATAATGAACTGGTTGCAGTATGTGGTGATAATTTCTCTTCAGCAGGAGCAGAGTATGCAAAAAGTATGGTGAACCATGCGAGTTTTATTACGATTCGCGCAGAGACGCTGCTGACTTATGAGATTGCAAGAAGTGAAGATGTGCAGGAACAAATTTCTACGAATTTTATGGGAATGATCAGACTTTTGATTATCGGTATCGTGATCATTACAGTGATCGCGGTTGTAGTTGCGATCAGAGTATCCTCCGGAATCTCTAAACCGATCATCGAACTGCAAAAGAGAATCGCGATCCTTGCAGGTGGAGATCTTACTGTTGAAGATATTGTTTTAAATTCGAGGGATGAAACAAAAGATCTTGCGGATGCATTTAATCTGATGAAACAAAATCTTGCAAATGTAATACAAAAAGTTTCAAAAGGAACAAAAGAAATGGAAAGTGCAACCGGTATTGTGGAAATCAGCATCGGTGAGAATACAAAAGGCAGTGTAAAGATTTCAGAAGCAATTGACCAGATGATGACGCATTTAGAGCAACAGACTGAAGAGTCCAAGCATATCATGCAGCAGGTAACGGATATGGGAGGAATTTCCCGCGAAGTTACATCTAATGCAGAGAGAATCAAAGATAATTCAGAGGAAGCTCTTTCAAAAGCAGAACTTGGAACGGAAAATGTCGCGGCGTATGTGCGACAGATGCAGTCAGTGAATAATAGTATGACCAGCATGGCGGAGGTTTTCCGTAAATTTAGCGACAGTACAAGAGAAATGACAACTGCACTTAGCACGATTGAAGAGATTGCCGGACAGACGAACCTGTTGTCTTTGAATGCTTCAATTGAAGCTGCGAGAGCTGGAGAAGCAGGAAGAGGATTTGCGGTCGTTGCAACAGAAATCAGAAAACTTGCGGATGATTCACAGAATGCAGCGCATCAGATCGGTGAAATGATATCGTCAGTTCAAAAAGAAGCAGAGCTGATGAGCGATAAAATGAAGCAGAGCCTGTCACAGCTTGAAAAAGGAAATAATCTCGCAGAAGATACAAAAGTAAGCTTTACCATGATCAAGGGAAGTACGGAAACAGTGAATCATGAAGTACTTCAGATCATGAAGAAGATTGAACAATTAGCAGCGGTCATGGATCAGACAGTTGAAGGAATGAATATTATCTATTCAGCAACTGATAAGAACGTTGTAGAGATCAATGAAGTAAGTGCGATCGTTACAGAAGAGACAGCAAATTTAGAAGAAGTATCTGCAACCACAACCATGCTGGCCAATCTGGCGAAAGATCTTGAAGAACTTGTATCGGAATTCAAACTAAAAGAGGAAGAAGTGCAACAGGATGAATCTGAAGATTTCGATGAATCTGAAGAAAGTGCTGAAGCACAGACTGAAGAATCGTGGGATGAATTAGAACAGAATTTTTAACAAGTAATGAATCAGGAATGAAATGACTATAAAATTAATTAGAGCTGTATTATCTGGAGATGTTCCGGGTAATACAGCTTTTTTCATGATTTTATATTGACAATAAAAAAACTATCTATTAATATAAACATATTAATAAAACATATTTACAAAATATAATTACAAAACATACTTTATAAATATGTTTGGAAAGCATCAAACAATATGAGTGGATTTAAAAGGAGAAGAGTATGCAGTATTTATTAGGAACTGACATTGGAACATCGGGTACAAAAACAATATTAACAGATCTCAATGGAACATTAATTGCAAAAGACCTTCAGGAATATGGAGTTCTGACACCAAAACAACTATGGGCTGAGCAATGGCCAGATGTCTGGTATCAGGCAACTCTTGATTCTATAAGAAATACAGTCAGAAAAGCAGGAATTGATCCAAAAGATATTAAAGGAATTGCCATCAGCGGATTATATGGTGGATCCGGAATTCCACTTGACGAAAATATGGATCCAGTTCGTCCATGTATGATCTGGATGGACGGAAGAGCAGACAAGGAGACAAAATGGGCCCTTGATGTGATCGGAGAAGAGAAACTTTTAGAAGTTACCCAAAACGGAGCAAATCCATACTATGGTTATACCAAAATATTATGGATGAAAAATAATGAACCTGAGAACTGGGCAAAAACGAAATTATTCCTGCCTCCAAATAACTATGTGATCTATAAAATGACAGGCGAAATTGCGATAGATTATTCATCAGCCGGTAATATTGGCGGTATCTTTGATATGAGAAGCAGAACATGGTCACAGGAAATGATGGATGCAATGGACATTCCGATGTCCATGATGCCACAAAAAATTGTGGAATCTACAGATATCGTTGGAGGATTGAAAGAAGAGATCGCAAGAGATCTGGGACTCGAACCAGGAATGCCGGTCATTGCTGCAGGAATTGATTGTGGTGCGGCGAATATTGGTATGGGAGTATTTGAACCAGGTGTCTATGCAGCAGCAATTGGTACTTCGATGTGTGCAGCACTTATTTCAGACAGGCCGATCAAAGGAGAAGGACTGATTGTATGGCCATATCTTTATGAAGCAAAAAATTTGTCTTATTATTTTGCGGGTGGAGCTACATCAGGTGCGATCATCAAATGGTTCCGCAATACATTCTGTGAGTTGGAAGTGAAGCAGGAAGAGGAATCAGGGAAAAATGCATATGCAGTACTGGATGCGGAAGCAGAGAAGATCAGAGAAGGCAGTGAAGGATTGATCGTTCTGCCATACTTTATGGGTGAGAGAAGCCCAATCTGGGATCCTGATGCAAAAGGAACCATATTAGGATTGTCCTTAATTCATACAAAGGCACATATTTACAGAGCTTTTCTTGAGGCTGTTGCATACTCACTGCGAAATGCCATGGAAGCAACAGGTGAGACTATCGATGGAAATATCATGCTTGCAGGAGGAGCTACCAAATCAAAACTCTGGAAACAGATTTTTGCAGACGTTACAGGGAAAACAGTTGTCTGTCCTAAATATGATGTTGAAGCAAATATGGGAGATGTTATGCTGGCAGGAATCGGAACGGGCTTATTAACATTTGATGAAGCTAAAAAATGGCAGATCATGGATGAAAAAATAGAACCAAATATGGAAAAACATAAAATCTACAGTGCATATTATGAAGTATATAAATCGTCATATCATCACTTACAGAGCGATATGAAAGAATTGTCAAGGCTGGTCAAAGAATAAAAGTTATCTGAGAGATGACTGATAATCAAATCATGAGAAAGGAAATCAAAATGAAAATGAAGGCAATGGTCTATAAGGGACCTAAAGAATTGCAGATCGAAGAAGTAAATGTTCCGGAAATTGGAGATCGGGATATCCTTGTTAAAGTAAAATACTGTGGCGTCTGTGGAACGGATATTCACATTTATCAGGGGGATGGAGGCTCATTTGAAGTGACCCCTCCATTGATCATGGGACATGAATTGTCGGGGATTGTTGAGCAGACTGGAAAGCTGGTCACAAAAGTAAAAAAAGGAGATCTTGTTTCGGTTGATCCTAATGATATGTGCGGAGAATGTTATTTTTGTAAGAACGCCATGGAACAGTTCTGCCTTAGTAATAAAGGATATGGTACTACTGTTGATGGAGGTTTTGCTGAATATATTGTTGCAGGTGAAAAACAGGTATTTTTATTTCGTGAGGGAACTGATGCGTTGACAGCAGCGATGGCAGAACCGCTTTCGTGCTGTATCCATGGAATCGATCTCTGCAATATTACAACTGGCAGTGAAGTACTTGTTATGGGTGGAGGTCCGATCGGTCTTATTATGATGCAGCTTGCCAGAATGTCAGGTGCTGCAAAAGTCATATTGTCTGAACCTGTTGCAGAAAAAAGAGAACTCGGGCTAAAACTGGGTGCGGATCTGGTAGTTGACCCTATAAAGGAAGACCTTGAAGAAGTACTGCATAACAACTGTAAGAATATCAATACCGTCATTGAATGTGTAGGGAATCCAAAGACGATAGAAAATGCTATTGACCTGGCTGGTAAGGGAGCTACAGTGATGCTTTTTGGACTGACAGGACCGGATGCCAAGATCAATGTCAGACCGGATGTGGTATTTAAAAAAGAGCTTAAGATCACATCTTCGTTTATCAATCCATACAGTTTTGAAAGAGCGATCTCGGTGATAGAATCCGGAAGAATCAATGTCACAGATGTGATCACAGATATTGTAAAACTTGAAAATGCGATCAGCGTGTTCGAAAATCCGGAATACAGAAGAAAAGGCAAAGTTGTAGTCAAGATGTTTTAAATAAAATAAAAGTAGCCTGTGGATCGAGCTGACATGGTTCGATCTGCTCGTTTTAGCGACGGAAAGCCGCAGTTAGGAGCTGAAAATGAATAAACTTGGTATTTTTACAAATTTTTGGGAGAATAGCTGGGATATTGATCATAAGAAGTATATTGACAAAGTCTCGAGGATTGGATTTGATATTCTGGAATTTCAGGCTCAGCCGCTTCTGGAAATGTCAAAAGAAAAAATGACAGATCTTAAAAAATATGCTGATGAGAAAGGCATTGAACTGACTTATAGCCTGGGACTTGATAAAAAATATGATATTTCAAGTGAAAAGGAATCCGTTCGAGCAGGCGGTGTAGATTATTTAAAAAGAATTATGGAATGTGTTGGGTTCATGAATGGTAATGCGGTATCAGGTGTCGCATATGAAGGATGGGGCGCACCAGATTATATTGTTGATAGTAAGCTTGCCATGCTTGAGAGATCTATTGACAGTATGAAAAAAGTAATCAGGACTGCTGAAGATTTTGGGATCACATATAGTGTTGAGGCTGTTAACAGATTTGAGAGCTGTCTGATCAATACGGCAGAGGAAGCGCTTGACTATGTCGACAGAGTAGGAAGCAAAAATATTGGTGTTCTTTTAGACACATACCATATGAACATTGAAGAAAATAATCTGGGAGATGCAATTCGCCTTGCAGGTACAAAACTGACTGCTGTACACACCGGAGATAATAACAGAAGATGTCCTGGAAGAGGGCATATAGATTTCGATGATGTATTTCAGGCACTTTCCGATATTGGATATCAAAATAGAATTGTATCAGAACCATTTGTCACAATGGGTGGTGAAGTTGGACGAGATATTAAAGTTTGGAGAAACCTTGATATTTCAACAGAAGAATATCTGGATCAGGAAGCAGAATACTTGCTTCATTTTGAAAAAGAGATGCTGAAAAAGTATCATTTAGTTTAGAGACTTTGTTAACAAAATCACTATATCGATTGTGCAGAAAGGGCAGTAATAATATATTATTATATGCAATAGTACCAAATAAGTCGGGTTTATTTTTGTGAAATACATAAAATGTTGTAATTAAATAAAGAAATTTTAAAAAACAGTTTGACATTATTAACAGTATGGTGTAAAGTACAATCATACAAAGATAAACGTGATTTATAAAACGTATTTACAAAACAACATATTAAAACAAAAAACTTCTAGATCAGTTAACAGATATGGAAGAAAAGATAGGAGATTAAAATGAAACATGATATTTTTTCATTAAAAGGAAAAGTTTGTATCGTAACAGGAGGAAACCAGGGAATAGGTGAAACTGTAGCAGCATTTATAGCAGATGCTGGAGCAGACATTGCAATTTTTGATTTAAATGATGGAACGGAAGTCGCAGAAAAAATTGCAGCAGAATATGGTGTTCGTGCAAAAGCATATGTATGTAATGTTACAGATCCTGAAAACATCAAAGAATGTATTAACAAAGCAGCAACAGATTTTGGAACACTTGATCTTCTTTTTAATAACGCAGGAATCTGTTTACACAAACCGGCACTTGATTGCGAGAAAAATGACTGGGATAAAGTAATTGCAGTAAATTTAAATGGTGTCTTTTATGTAGCACAGGCATTTGCTCAGTATCTTGTAGCAAACAACAAAAAAGGAAGTATCGTTAACACAGCTTCCATGTCAGCTACGATCGTTAATATTCCGCAGGGACAGGCATCTTACAATGCATCAAAAGCAGGCGTG
>RRZT010309478.1_pt1 | contig 15534 bp, 21 predicted proteins | sample 2165551 | NCBI WGS metagenome assembly RRZT01 (sample SAMN10456910, study PRJNA506462) | wastewater metagenome | biome: wastewater; feature: sludge; material: wastewater sludge; isolation source: wastewater sludge with Escherichia coli K12::gfp cells carrying plasmid... | place: USA: Moscow, Idaho... | reverse complement strand
CCCTGGTGTTCCGGCAGCCCGAGGAGGTGCAGATCACCCCGGCCCAGCGGGCCACCGCCTGGTTCTTCTTCATCGTCGCGGCCCTGTTCCTGGTGCAGACCCTGCTCGGCGCCGCCATCGAGCACTACCGGGCCGACCTGAGCACCTTCTTCGGCATCGACCTGGCGCGGATCCTGCCGTTCAACCTGGCCCGGACGTGGCACGTCCAGCTGTCGATCCTGTGGACCGCGACCTCGTTCCTGGCCGCCGGCATCTTCCTGGCGCCGATCATCTCCGGCCGCGAGCCCAGGAGGCAGTCCTGGCTGGCCACCGGCCTGCTGGGGGCGCTGGCGATCGTGGTCGCCGGCACCTTGACCGGGACGGCGCTGAGCACCTTCGGCGTCCCGTGGGCGAAGGGCTCGATCCTGGCCGACCAGCAGTGGGAGTACCTCGACCTGCCGAAGTTCTGGCAGTTCCTGCTGGTGGTCGGGCTGTTCTTGTGGATCATCATCATCTTCCGCGCCATCCGGTCCCGGCTGCGGACCGAGAGCAAATTCAACATGCCGTGGCTGTTCTTCTACTCCGGTCTGGCGATCCCGGCGTTCTATGCCGTCGGCCTGCTCGCCGGCACCGAGACCCACATCACCGTCGCGGAGTTCTGGCGCTTCTGGGTGGTGCACCTGTGGGTGGAGGACTTCCTGGAGCTGTTCACCACGGTGATGGTCGCCTACATCTTCGTGATGCTCGGCGTGGTGCGCCGCCAGATCGCGATCCAGATCATCTTCCTGGACGTCATCCTGTATTCCGCCGGCGGCGTGCTGGGCACCATGCACCACCTCTACTTCTCCGGCACCCCGGTCGAGCACATGGCGCTGGGCGCGTTCTTCTCCGCGCTGGAGGTGATCCCGCTGACCTTCCTGACGGTCGAGGCGTGGACGTTCCTGCAGCTCGGCTCGCGCCAGGACTCCCGCAGCAGCGCCCCGTTCCCACACCGATGGGCGGTGATGTTCCTGGTCGCCGTGGGCTTCTGGAACTTCGTCGGGGCCGGCATCTTCGGCTTCTTGATCAACCTGCCGATCGTGTCGTACTACCAGATCGGCACCGCGCTGACCGCCAACCATGCGCACGGCGCGATGATGGGCGTGTACGGGATGCTCGCGGTCGGCCTGGCGCTGTTCGCGCTGCGCTATCTCATCCCGCCGGAGCGCTGGCCGGACCGGCTGGCCAAGCTGTCGTTCTGGTCGCTCAACATCGGTCTGGCCTGGATGGTGTTCGCCACCTTGCTGCCACTCGGCGTGCTGCAGCTGTGGCACTCGGTCAACGAGGGCTACTACGAGGCTCGGACCCTGGGCTACATCTCGCAACCCGGCAACGCCGTACTCGAATGGCTGCGACTGCCCGGCGACGTGCTGTTCCTGGTCGGCGGCATCCTGCCGTTCATCTGGATCTGCTGGCTCGGTGTTCGGTACGCGATCCCGGCCACCACCCACACGTTGGAGCCGGAGACCCTGTTCGTGGAGGAGCACGAGCAGGCGCGTGCGGATCGGACCGGGCTGGCTCGGGCCGGCGACGTGGATGGCTGAGCGATGCCTGATCTGGCAACCGTCGCGCCGAGCACCTGGTTTGCGCTCGGCTACGCGGCTGTGCTGCTCGCGGTCGCGTACGGGATCGATCGGCTGGCCCGGCGGGCGGCGACGAACATCGAGCAGCAGCGCAGTGGCGGCTTTCGCTATCACGCCGATCACGACGCCTGGGTGTGTCCTGAGGACCAGTGGCTCTGGCCCCACTCCTTCGATCCGGAGAACCGGGTGATGCGCTATCGGGGCAGCCCTACGGTTTGCAACTCCTGCCCGGTACGCGAGAGCTGCACCACGTCAGCGAGCGGCCGGGAGGTCCAACGACAGGTGGACCCGTGGCCCGCCTCGGAGTCGGCCAGGTTCCATCGGGGGATCGCCTGCGCCGTCACCGTGATGGCTGCTGCCTGGCCGCTCGCTGCCGTCTTCGCTGCGCCCGGTTTGGTCGACGGGGTGCTGCTGGCGATCGCCGTCGTTCTGCTGGTCCTCGGTTCGCTCCCTTTGTGGGCGCATCTGCGCCGTACGCCGGTCGACCCGACCGGAGTATTGACCCGCAGCACGGACGACAACGTGGCCGACCGGCAGGAGATCGCACGCCGCTATCACGCCCGGCGGACCAGCTATCGCTCGGATCGGCTGCCGATCGTGTCTGTCACCCATGGCCCCACGAATGGAGGCACTACGGATGGAGGCCCCATGACTGGTGGCCCGGTGACTGGTAGCTCCGTGAACGATGAGTCCCAAAGGAGGAACCGATGAGTCCGACCGTGGTGCTCATCCCGCTCGCGATCCTGGCGCTGATCGGACTGCTGATCGCCAGCGTACGGATCGTCCGGGAGTACGAGCGGGCTGTGGTCTTCCGGCTCGGCCGGCTGCGCGGACCGCTCGGACCGGGGATCCTGTTCTTGCTGCCGGGCCTGGACAAGCTGGTCCGGGTCGATCTGCGGGTCGTCACCTTGACCATTCCCCCGCAGGAGGTGATCACCCGGGACAACGTCACCGCTCGGGTCAATGCGGTGGTGATGTTCCGGGTCACCGACGCCGTGCTGTCGGTGATGGCGGTGGAGAACCATGCCGTGGCCACCTCCCAGATCGCCCAGACGACCTTGCGGTCGGTGGTCGGCCGGGCCGAGCTGGACACGCTGCTCGCCCATCGCTCGGATCTGAACGAGGACCTGACCACCTCGATCGCCCAGCAGACCAAGCCCTGGGGTGTCGAGGTCCAGGTGGTCGAGATCAAGGACGTCGAGATCCCCGAGATCATGCAGCGGGCGATGGCCCGGGAGGCCGAGGCCGAACGGGAGCGCCGCGCCAAGGTGATCAGCGCCCACGGCGAGTTGCAGGCCTCCGAGGAACTCCGCGACGCGGCGCTGACCCTGAGCGAATGCCCGGCCTCCCTGCAACTGCGCTATCTGCAGACCCTGCTCGAGCTCGGCGCCGACCAGAACTCCACGATCGTCTTCCCGCTGCCGATGGACATCGTCGGCCCCTTCCTCAGCGCATACAGCGAGCAGCAGAGCACCAGTCAGAGAGGTCTCATCCATGACATCACCAACCACGCCACCGCCGGGACGTCCGGTCGTTCTTGAAGCTGCCCCGCGCGGCCTGTGGCCGACGTTGATCGGTGCCGTGCTGGCTTTGCTGGCGCCGATGTTCGGGTTCCTGGTCGGCACCTCCTTGGGGCCGGGCAGCGGCGGTACCGCCATCAGCCCGATCCACCTGGGTTTGTTCCTCGGCGTCGTCCTCGGCGGCTGCGGCGTACTCCTCGCTGCCGTCGGCGGTCGCCGCCTCTATCGCACCCACCGCGAGCAGCAGGGCGCGCGGGAGGATCAGGACTGAGCGCCGGCGATCCGCCGGTTGTGGTCCAGGGCAATCTCCACCCAGTACGCCAGTGCTTCGTCGGTGTCGAGCGCTTGTGCCGCGACCGAGATCCAGCCCGGCCCCATCGACCGCCCAGCTCCCATCTCTGACTGGGATGCGCCGGGCTGGTCGAGCAGCTCGTCATGGCGCTCGGCCGGCACCCGGACCAGCAGATCACCGTTCTTGCGTGCCCCGACGACGAGTTTGTCGTTGACCATGAAGCACCGCACGCCGAACATGGCCTTCTCCATGGTCGACGGCTCAGCTGCGAGCTCGGCGCGGATCCGCTCGAGCAGATCCGGCTGCGGCAGTGGTGTCCTCATTCCTGCTCCCCCGCAGCCGGGGGCGCGTACGAGAGCCGGTCGAAGACGAGCACGTTCTCGACGATCTGGCCGTCCCGGACGGTGAAGCACTCCGCGGCCGGAGCCGTCGAGGTCACCGCAGTTCGCGGATAGTAGAACAACGCGACCCGCTCCCCCTCCGCAAAGGCGGCGATGTCGCCGATCCCGGTGAGCATCGGTGCGAACCCGGCGAGAAAGGCGCGATAGGCCTCGATTCCGGACAGATCTTGGCCCGGAGCGCGACACACGACATCGGCCGCGACGTACGCCATGGCGCGGTCGACGTCACCGCCGGTCCAGGCCTGGTGATATTCCTGCACGATTGCTGCTGCAGAACTCTTTGACATCGGGTGGCTCCTCGGCTCTGGTTGTCTCGCTCCTGGTTGGACGTGCTTCTTCGGTTCGAACTCACTCGGTCATCGGACGCCAGGGATCGGGGCCGAAGGGTGTCCCCGCGGCAGCAGCGGCCAATCTGGGTACGAAGTGCTCCCAGCCGTACCGATGACCGGCAACGGCGGTGTCAGGCAGCTGCGAGTGGATGAGCTCGAGCCGCGTACCCCGCGCGATCGCGGCCAACCGGAACTCGACCGTCGACGCGCCGACCGGAAGATCCGAGGTGCCGACGATGCCCCAGGAGACGACCACTCGCGTGGGCGGCTCGACCGACAGATACTCACCGCGGACCGCATACCCGGCGATGTCGACCGCGAACTCGCCACCCGGATGCGGGTCGAGACGGGCGTGCTGGCCCATCCATGCCGTCATGCCGGCTTCGGTGGTCAGATAGTCGAAGACGACCTCAGGTGCTGCGTCGATCTCGATCGAGGTGGCGTACTCAGCCATCGGCATTCGGCTTCCGGTTCTCGATGGCAGCCTTGAGAGCCGCCAACTTCGTCGGCCAGAAGTCATCCAGATAGGACCGCACCGCCGCGAGACCGTCGGTGTTCACCACGAACAGGTGTCGCGTGCCGTCCTTGGTCTGTGTGGCCAGGCCAGCCGAGCGCAGCACGCCAAGGTGATGCGAGGTCGTCTGCTGCGACAGCCCGACCTCCTCGGCGATCTGACCGACAGCTCGCGGCCCGGTCCTCACCACAGCCAAGATCGCACGTCGGTTCGGATCGGCCAGCGCGCGCAACGCCCGATCGAGATCTCGACCTGGTTGTGCGCTCACGACTCCCCTTCGTTCGACCTGCCGACTCTGGGCACGATAGCACAAGTGTCTACTTGTACTTATGGTCATGAGTGGAGTTCGGACGCACCGGAATCGCCAGCCCTCTCGGGTGCCCTAGCCTGACCTGATGAAGGGGAGGAGCTCGAGACCGAGCTCGCTGGTACGCGCTGCGAAGCTAGTGGCTTGCCACTCAGGAGGAGCCACCACCGCATCGCAGAGCGAACGCCATTTCCACCCACGAGAACCGAGATCACCTAGTACGATACATGTATCGCAGACCGCAGGAGGTGGCCCAATGCCGTTGTCCATTCGGCTGACCGAAGACGAAGAAGCACGTCTGACCGCGCTCGCGGAGCGGACTGGTCGCTCAAAGACCTTCTATGTGCGCCAAGCCATCGAGGCCTATCTGGAGGACCTCGAAGAGCAGTACTGGGCTGATGAGGCCGTGCGCGAGTGGGAGGCCTCGGGCAAGAGATCCCGTCCAGCTCAGCAGTTGTGGGATGAGCTGGGCGTGTGACGCACTGGCATTTGGAGACCTCACCCCAGTTCGACAAAACGGCACGCAAGCTCGACCAACAGACACTGCATCGCGTCCGGGCCCACCTTGACCAGGTCTGCGAACTCGAAGACCCACGCACTCGCGGCAAAGGACTGACGGGCAAGCTCGCCGGGTACTGGCGGTACCGGATCGGTGACTACCGCGTGATCGTGGAGATTCGCGACCACGCCTTGGTCATCATCGCGATCACGATCGGGCACCGATCCGGTGTCTACTGACCGGTTCCGCCTCACCCCGGTGACCAGGAGGGCCATGGACAAGAGGAGCAGAGACGAACCGGCACGCACCAGGTCAGCTGATGAGGAGCCTGAGATCACCCTGACCGGCGGCAACATGAACGCCGTCGTCCGCCGCGGCGACACCGTGCACCGGACCGCGGGACCATGGACGCCGACGATCCACCGGCTCCTCGAACACCTCGCAAGCGCCGGGATCGACTGCCTCCCCCGTCCGCTCGGGTTCGACGAGCGGGGACGCGAGGTGCTGCCGTACCTGCCTGGCACAGTGCCCGCCTATCCCCTGCCGCGCTGGGTCTGGACCGATCGTCTGCTGGCAGAGACTGGAGCGCTGCTCGCCAGGATCCACCGGGCCAGCACGACGTTCGATCGCTCGGATGCGGTCTGGCAGCTCCGGCCGCACGAGCCCGACGAGGTCATCTGCCTCAACGACATGGCGCCGTACAACATGGTCTTCGACGACGATCACCAGCTCAGCGGCCTGATCGATCTCGACACCGCCTCCCCCGGCCCTCGAGTCTGGGATCTGGCCTACCTCGCCTATCGAATCGTGCCGCTCAGCGCGGCCGAAGACACCGGCATCGGGCCCATCACAGCCGAGGAACGGCAGCGACGACTCCAGTTGCTCGCCGGCGCGTACGCCGCAGCTGGGGACCAGATCGTGATCGAGACGACCGACATCCTCCGCGCCACTGTCGCCCGTCTCGACGAACTGGCCGACTTCACCGCCGACCGGGCCGCCGCCGGAGCGGGCCACGTGGCACCCCACGTGGGGATCTACCGCCGCGACGCCCAGTGGATCACGCAGGACCTCCTGCCATAACCCCGCGATCTGCTTATTCGCCACGCCCATCGCGATCAGGTTCGCGATCTCGAGCTCGCGGGTGGTGAACGGCGCCGCCCCCTCTCGCCGACCAGCCGACAGCCGCGGTCCGAGCGCGAAGGCGATCGCCGCGCGAGCAGTGAAGGAACCGCCTGCCGCGCGAGCCGCGGCGGCATCGGGCAGAGTGGACAACCGCCGTACGGCGTCGATGACGTCGGCCGACTCGAGGGTCGCCGGGCGCAGACCGATGCGGTCGGCGGCCTCCGCCGCGAGGCGGCGCAGCTCGATCAGATATCCCTCGGCCTCGTCGAGTCACAGTGTGTCGAGGTACCTCCTCAAGTCGCTCGCGAAGGCGACATTCTGCTTGGACGTGTGCCGGAACGACAGCCAGGTCTTGGCGGCCGCAACGAACTCGGCCTGCGGGTCGGCCGGCGCCGGCGGCGGCGGAGGCGACTGGAGAGGAGCGAAGATCGTGCAGTCACCCGATGCCTGGAGCAGCTTGCGCATGTCGTCCCAGGTGAAGTACGCCCTGCCTTGCACCCCCCAGGAATCACCCCACGAGTTCTGCATCCAGACGCGCTCATTCTCGACATCGAGCTGGTCGAGGCAGTATTCATGGCCGCCGGCGACCTTGCCCGTGATCCTCTGCCGGCCGTCGGGCGCAGGCTGGAACATGTTCTGGCGCCACTCCGTGCCGACGATCACCGGCTGCTCCGCCAATGCGGTCAGCAGTGCCTCCAGCGAGAACGCGTGCTGATAGCCGCTGATCAGTCCGCGGGACTTGAGCACGGTCGCCACGGACAGCCCGTCGGATCCGGTGTCGGTGGGCGGGTAGGTGCCCGGATAGCTGTCGATCTTCGTGGCATCCGAGTAGACACCCACGGCGTACGCCTCGTTGGCCGCCGGGTCGCTCCCGATGACCGCTTGGACCACCGACTGACTCCAGAAGGGCTGGTACGACAGGCACTTGGTGGCAGCGTTGCCGGTGCACGACCCGATATTGCCCTGGTCGAGCGTCGGGATGTTTGACTGATGCCTGGCTGACGAGAGCTTGCTGACGTCAGCGGCCGCGTACGCGTAGTTCCACGACCGCGGGTCGTGGCCCACATTTCGACCCAGCCGAGGATCGGTGGGGTTGGAGAAGACCTTCACATAAGTTGCCATCGTTCGCTCCTATCGGGCCATGAAGAGCCGTTCGTGAGCGAAGAGAGCATTGCCACGCTATGTGATACGTAGCGACGGTGATACGTAGCCAGGGCGGATCTCAACCGGGCAAACCTTCGGTTGCGATCAGTCCTCGATCTGTGCCGAACCCTGCTGCATGAGCCCCTTGATCCCGTCCAGCATGGCCTGGAGCTTCTCGGGCGAGTGGCCGACCCAGTCGGTGAGTTCGCCGACGATCCGCAAGGGCTCGCGGCTGCGGAAGGACTGTGTCGGGTTTCCGGGAAACCTCTTGTCGGTCACGTTCGGATCGTCTTCGAAGGCGCCCGTCGGCTCGACGAGATAGATGCGCCCACGGCCATGGCCGACGGCGAGTTCGGCACCCCAGGTCGCTGCATCGAGGGTCGCGGTGAAGTAGACGTAGTTCATCAGCCGGCCCTGCTCGAAGTTCGACTCGCGGCCGGGGACCAGCAGGTCGCCGATCGTCAGGTCAGCCTTCGTGCCGTGCAGATAGACACCGGGCTGATAGACCTCGAAGGGCACAGGTTCGCTCATCAAGACCAACCTTAGCCTCGGAGCCGTCAGGCAGACTGTCGACCATGTGCACCAGACCGGACGGACGGCCGTGGCCGGACACGGCCGAGGCTCTCATGCGGTCGCGCTTCGAAGCGTTCCGTGATGGTGACGCCCTCTGGCTGCTGGCCTCCTGGCACCCGTCGACCCGACCCTCCTCGCTGGACCTCAGCGACAATCCGACCTGGCGAGGGCTGCAGATCGTCGAGACGGTCGCGGGCGGCCTTGGTGACAAGACTGGCATCGTCGAGTTCAGAGCGACCTACCTCCTCCCGGGCGGTGGGGTCGGGATCCAGCACGAGCGTTCGCGGTTCACCCGTGTGGACGGGCGCTGGCACTACGTCGACGCGATGTGAGACCCGCCGATTGGCGTCCCTCAGGTAAGGGACTGGTGCGTCGATGCGGCTGCGAGCGGGCATTCCCTACAAGGCGGAGGAGCCGTCGACCTGGTGGTAGGCGCGGTCGTAGTAGATCAACGGGGCGGCATCGGGACCGTGATGCGACTCGACGACTCGGACGATCACGAGATGGCTGGCACCCACGCTGGTGCGATTCACGACCTCCCCACGGACCCACGACAGGGTGCCCTCCAGCACCGGCTCACCGGTCTGCAGCCGACGCCAGTCGACCCCGGCGAAGCGGTCGATCCCACTGGTCGCGAATCGCGCCGAGATGTCCACCTGCCCGGCGGCCAAGAAGTTGACCACCACACTCGGTACGACGGCGAGGGTTCGCCACGACGATGATGTGCCGGCAACCGAGAAGGCCAGCAACGGCGGCTCGGCAGACACCGAGATCACCGAGGTAGCCGTGAAACCGATCGGTCGCTCTCCGTCCGAGAAGGTCACGACGGCCACACCGGCCGGATGCCGCCGGAAGATGGCACGGAACCGATCGGACGCCAGATCCTCGGGCCGCTGCCCGGTCTCGATGCAGTTGTGGGCCGTCATCGCACACCAACCGCGTCGGCCCGAAGTGCCAACCTGCTCAACACCTCGCCGTTCTGCTCGAGCCAACCGTCGACTCTGTTCTGGAGGTCATCGAGCTGACCCTCGACGACGGCGAACGACGGGACCGGCACGGTCGCGCCGAGCTCGACCAGCAGCGGACGCAGCAGGTGTTCACCGACGAAACTGTGCGCCGGACTGGCCGAGACGACGACCGGCACCGCGAGGACGCCGCGGAGCGCGCCCGCCGGATAGCGATCGACGAACGCCTTGAGCAGACCGGTGTAACTCGCCTTGTACACGGGGGTGGCGATCACCGCGACCGCAGCGGACGCAACCACCGCACGATAGCGATCAGCGTCGGGCCCCTCCTGGATCAGCAGCTGCCCGGCGATCTCCGCCAGATCCAGCGTCGTCACCGGATCAGCCGCTTCGTTCAGGAGGCCCGCAACACCGGCAGCCAGTCGCTGCGCCACGACGAGGGTGCGGGATCCGGGTCGGGGGTTGCCGACGAGCGCAACGACGCCGCCGCGTGAGGTGTCGTCAGACACGATGCCCATGAGTCATGACCTTAGGTGTGGTGGGTTGCCGGTCAGCGGGCCGAGTCTTGAGGCCGACCCACGTCGCAGGCGAGACATTACCCCACTTATCTACTAGGGATGCTCAGCATCCGGCGAATGGACGCACTTGGCGCCATCAGTATTACCCATTAATCTACTAGGAAATATGCACAATGCGACAGGAGGTGCCCGTCATGGGCACATCGATCCGGGTGGGGCAGCTCTCGGCCCCACCCCGGCAGACCGCCGGCGATGCTCTCGGCGTCGTCTCCACGTCACCGTCCGGAGAGGGCGGCACCCGATGAGCGCCACCGTCCAGGTCGACGTTCCAGCATCCAGCGGACGCCGCGATCTTCGTACCGTCCTGGTCTCGTGCGTGATGGGGACGACCGTCGAGTGGTACGACTTCTTTCTCTACGGCACAGCAGCCGGCATCGTCTTCAACAAGCAGTTCTTCCCGAGCCACGACCCCACCGTTGGCACGCTCCTGGCATTCACCACCTTCGCGATCGGCTTCATCGCGCGCCCGATCGGGGGACTCTTCTTCGGCCATCTGGGCGACCGGCTGGGCCGGAAACAGGCACTGGTGATCACCATGCTGATCATGGGTGTCGCAACCTTCCTGATCGGCTGCCTCCCCACCTATGGCCAGGTGGGCCTGCTGGCGCCCGCCCTCCTGGTCTTGTTGCGACTGTGCCAGGGAGTGGCGATCGGCGGCGAGTGGGGCGGCGCGGTCTTGATGTCGGTCGAGTACGCGCCGCCGGGTCGCCGCGCGCTCTTCGGCTCGGTCCCGCAGATGGGCCTGGCGCTCGGGCTCCTGCTGGGCACAGGTGTCTTCGCGCTCGGCCAAGCGGTGCTGAGCGAGGCTGCGTTCTTCAGCTGGGGCTGGCGCGTCGGCTTCTGGCTCAGCCTGCTGCTGGTCGTGATCGGCCTGGTGGTTCGCCTGCGGGTGATGGAGACGCCGGCGTTTCGCCGGCTTCAAGAGACCGAGTCGAAGGCGACCGTCCCTGCTCTCGAGCTGGTCCGCGATCCGGTCAACCGTCGTAATCTGCTGCTCGGCATGGGAGCCCGCTGGGTCGAGGGCGTGGCCTTCAACGCGTGGGCGGTGTTCTCGATCTCCTATGTGGCCAACACACTGGGTCTGTCCCGCGGTCCGGTTCTGATCGCGGTGATGGCGGCCGCCGGCGTGCTGCTGGTGTTCATCCCGGTGTGGGGTCTGATCGCGGATCGCTGGACGCCCCGACGAACCTATGCTCTCGGCGTCCTGCTCTCGGCAATCGTGCCGTTGGTCGGCTTCCCGCTGCTGGGCAGCGGCAATGAGCTGCTGCTCGGACTGGCGATCCTGGTCGCACTGGGTGTGATCTATCCGATCATGTATGCGCCGGAGGCCGCCTTCTTCGCCGGCCTGTTCCCGGCGCGAGTGCGCTACACGGGGATCTCGGCCGTCTACCAGATCTCGGGAATCGTGGCCTCCGGGCTCACGCCCCTGATCCTTACCTGGCTGCTGGCCGTGCGCGGTGGCAGCAGCAGTCTGATCATCGCCTACTTCCTGTTCACTGGCCTGATCAGCCTGGTGTCGACGTTGGCGATTCGATCTCCGGTGCACGAGGAGGTCCAGAGATGACCACCGAGACCGCGGTCGCCGCTACCGACTCAGAGCTCTCCCCCGAGATTCAGCCAACCCCACCCACCAACCGCCTGTCCGAGCGTTGGCGAGACTGGGCCACCAATGTCGCCGTCTTCCTCGGGGTGCTCGCGCTGTGGTGGGCGGTCACCGCTTCCGGCCTGGTCCCACCGTTGTTTCTGCCCAGCCCGCAGGCTGTGGTGGGTGCCTTCATCGAAGCCAACGGCTGCCATCCGATCCAGGAGGGGAGCACCCGCATCGTGTGCGGCGCCCAGGGCTACTTCCTGTGGGAACACCTGCTGGCCAGCCTGCAGCGCATCGGTCTTGGTGTGTTGGGTGGCATCGCCGTCGGCGTGGTCGTCGGCTTCGCGATGGCTCTGGTCCCACTGCTGGGTCGCTTGTTCGAGCCATACCTGAACTTCCTGCGCTCGTTACCACCGCTGGGCTATATCGGCCTGCTGATCGTCTGGTTCGGGATCGGCGACACGTCGAAGATCTGGCTGCTCTTCCTGGCCGCTTTCCCGCCCATCGCAATGGCGACCATCGACGGCGTCCGAGGCATTCGCACCGACCGCATCCTGGCCGCGCAGGCCCTGGGCGCGAACTCCGTGGGCGTGCTGCGCCACGTCGTCCTGCCGGCCAGCCTGCCGAGCATCCTGTCCGGCATCCGAATCGCGACCGGGTTCGCCTGGACGACCGTGGTCGCCGCCGAGCTCAACAACGGCATCCCCGGCATCGGCGGCCTGGCGTACCTGTCGGGCACACGGCTGCAGACGCCGCTCACCATCGCCTGCATCATCATCATCGGCCTGGCGGCCATCGCCCTCGACGCGGCGATCAAGCGCCTGGGCGGCCTCCTCGTTCCCTGGCAGGGCAAGGCATGACACGTTCGACGACACCCAAGGGACGCACCAGCACCATGAGAATGTCAGCCACCGCCCTGATCCGACTGGTGGCCGCCGCCTCGGTCATCGCGATGGGCCTGGCCACCAGCGGCTGCACCACCGCTCGCGAGGCGGAAGCCCGGGCCAACGCCGCGAACAACAGCGCGGTCACGTGCCCGGTCGAGGTCAACAGCACCGCCACCGGCGCCGTACGCATCGGCTGGCAGGCCATCCCGAGCGCCAACCTGCTGGTCAAGGACAAAGGCTGGATCGAGGCCTGCCTGCCGAACGTGACCGTGACCTGGATCAAGTTCGACTCCGGCGCGGACGTCGTGCAAGGTTTCGGGTCCGGATCGGTCGACCTGTCGACCCTGGGCTCCAGCCCGGCGACCAAGGCACTCTCGGCCCCGCTGAACGTGGACATGCAGATCGTCTGGATCGACGACGTGATCGGCACCGCCGAGTCTCTCGTTGCCAAGGATCCCGGCATCAAGACGCTCACCGACCTACGCGGACACACGATTGCGGTGCCGTTCGGCTCGACCTCGCACTTCAGTCTGCTGATGGCGCTGAAGGAGGCCGGCCTGACCCCGGGCACGGACGTGAAGCTGATCAATCTCAGTCCCGACAAGATGCTGGCCGCCTGGAACGGCTCCCAGGTGGACGCGGCCTGGGTCTGGGACCCGGTGCTCAGCGAGCTCGTCGCTCACGGCCACATCATCACCAGCAGCCAGGTCACCGCGAAGCAGGGCAATCCCACCTTCGACCTGCAAGGGGCGACTCGGACGTTCGTGCAGGCCAACCAGGGCTTCCTCGACACCTGGACGGCGATCCAGGACCACGCGGTCGGCGAGCTGACCGGCGGCGACGCCAAGGCCGCCGCGCAATCGGTCTCGGTGCAGCTGGGCAGCACTCCCGAGGCCGTGCTCGCCCAGTTCCCGGGCTACACCTATCCCCGGGCCAAGCGACAGGCCGAACTCCTGGCCGACTTGCCCGAACAGCTGCTGGCCACCGGCAAGTTCCTGGCCACACAGGGCGAGGTGGACTCCGTGAGCGAGCTGTCGAAATACCAGGCAGGGATCTACTCGGCCTCCATCGAGAAAGCGGCGAAGTGAGATGACCAACACCTTGATCGACGACGCGAGTCTCACCTCGGCCGGTGTGCCGAAGATTCGCTTCGACCGAGTCTCCAAGGTCTATGACACCGACAGCGGTCAACCCGTCATCGCGCTGTCGGAGACCTCGATCGACATCGCGGAGGGCGAGTTCCTCTGCGTGGTCGGCCCTTCTGGCTGCGGCAAGTCGACCCTGATGCAGATGCTGGCGGGCTTCCATCACCCAACGTCCGGCCGTGTGCTGCTCGACGGGGTCGAGGTGCGACGTCCGGACGCGGAACGCGGCGTCGTGTTCCAGCAGGCCAATCTCTATCCGTGGCTGACCACCCGCGGGAATGTGGAGCTCGGGCCCCGCATCCGCGGTGTCGGGAAGGCGGAGCGCCGCACCCGGGCCGAGCACTTCCTCTCCATGGTGGGTTTGGCCGCCTTCGCGGACCGCAAGCCGTACGAGTTGTCCGGAGGCATGCAGCAGCGGGCTCAGATCGCCCGGGTGCTCGCCAACGACCCCGAGGTCATCTTGATGGATGAGCCCTTCGGGGCGTTGGACGCCCTCACCCGCGAGCGGATGCAGGTCGAGCTGCTCCAGATCTGGCGGGAGCGTCGCAAGACACTGGTCTTCATCACCCATGACGTGGACGAGGCCATCTTCCTCGGCACTCGGGTGCTGGTGATGAGCGCCCGACCGGGTCGGGTCCTGATGGACCTGCCGACCCGACTGCCCGTCGAGATTCCCAGTGCTGAGCTGCGTACGCATCCGACCTTCGTCGAGTTGCGCGACACCCTGACCGAAGCCATCTATCGGGCTCAGGACGGGGCCGCGCAGTAGCGTCTACCCTGGGCCCTGGAGAGTCTCCAGGCGCCCTCGAGTTCAGGCGTCCCCGAGTTCAGACGCCATCGAGTTCAGGCGTCCCCGAGTTCAGGCGCCCTCGCGTTCAGGCGCGGGGGGCGAGCTACGCCGCCGAGGTTGGGTTGGACCACAGACCCCGGCGCTCCAGCTCCGGGAGGACGCCCTCACCGAACCAGTAGGACTCCTCCAGATGGGGGTATCCGGACAGGATGAACTCCGAGACACCCACCTCCCGGTAGGCCTCGATGAGGTCAGCGATCTCGGCGTAGGAGCCGACCAGGGAGGTCCCGGCGCCACCACGGAGGAGTCCGACACCCGCCCACAGGTTGGGATAGATCTCGAGGCCATCCTTGGAGCCGCCGTGCAGATCGAGCATTCGGCGCTGGCCTTCCGATCCACTGCGCCGCAGGCCCGCCTGCGTACGGGCGATGTCCTCGTCACTGATGTCGGCCACCAGACGGGCCGCTTCGGTCCAGGCGGCCGCGGAGGTCTCCCGAGCGATCGAGTGCAGCCGAACGCCGAAACGCAGCTCACGGCCATGCTCGGCGGCGGCCTGCCGGACGCGTTCGAGCTTCTCACCGACCGCCGCCGGCGGCTCGCCCCAGGTCAGGTAGACGTCGGCATGCTTGGCCGCGACTGCGATTCCGGCAGCAGAGGAGCCGCCGAAGTAGATCTCCGGGATCTCTCGCGGCAGGTGCTGCAACGAGGAATCCTCCACGGACAGGTATCGGCCGGCGAAGTCGACCGTCTCGCCCGCCCACAAGGCCTTGACGATGGTGAGGAACTCGTCGCACCGGGCATAGCGCTCCTCTTTGCCGAGGAAGTCGCCGTACATGCGCTGATCGTGGTCCTCACCGCCGGTGACCACGTTGAGCGCGAGTCGGCCAGGTGCGAGGTTCACATACGTCGTCGCCATCTGCGCTGCGACGTAGGGCACCACGGCGTCGGGACGGAGAGCGACCAGGAACTTCAGCCGCTCCGAGACGGCGGTGAGCATCGCCGAGGTGACCCACGCGTCCTCGCACCAGAGCCCGGTCGGGCTCAAAGCAGCCTCGAAGCCGACCTGCTCGGCAGAACGTGCGATCTGACCGAGATAGCGCACCGAGGCAGGTCGTGTGCCGGTGCCGCCAACGACGCCGTGGCCACCTCCCACGATGGATCGGCCGTCGCCGCCGTTGGTGGGGATGAACCAGTGGAACTTGAGAGCGGTCACGCCAGATCCTCGATCGTTGTGGTTGTCGGCCACAAACCATACTAAACCACTAGGCGTTATGGGTATT
>RRZT011671945.1_pt1 | contig 15537 bp, 11 predicted proteins | sample 2165551 | NCBI WGS metagenome assembly RRZT01 (sample SAMN10456910, study PRJNA506462) | wastewater metagenome | biome: wastewater; feature: sludge; material: wastewater sludge; isolation source: wastewater sludge with Escherichia coli K12::gfp cells carrying plasmid... | place: USA: Moscow, Idaho... | reverse complement strand
GCTGGTTGTGAGCATTTTTAATCACCATTTCGACCAGAAATAAGTGTCAATTTTAACATTCCCGGTCGTTTTGGTCATTCAAAAACAGAGTATTTATGCCTAACATCAATTGCTTGTTGTTATTTCAGGATCGACTAATTAATACAACGCGTTGCCCGGTAACAGCCGGTTGACTTATAGTATTTAGGAATCGCTTGGTGGCACCATAAATCGTTTGTACCAAAGGCAATCGCGCCAATATCTTTTCATAAATATCAATAACTTTCTTACCAAGAACAAAAGACGCTAACAATCCGATTCCATATAGACTGATTATTGTTAACAATGCGGCAACTGCATGCTGAAAATAGAAATCCAGCAACCAGCTAGCAGCAGTATCTGAAAATGGGCGTATAGCACGTGCCGTGGCTTTTAATAGAGGAGCTCCGATCTGCGCCAACAAATTCAATAAAAAATCAAACACCAACCAAGTAACCCACAACGGCGCCACTGTAAGGAAACCTATTAATATATAACGACCTAGATGTGCAGAGCGCACTTCACCTCGTTCGCGATTATTTTTCATCGTCATGTTTCAAAATTTCCCATAGTTGAAAAACAAGTTCTCCTAAAACTTTTTAACCTGTAATGCACCACAAATAACCAGAGCTCAATCGAATCCTTGAATCCTTGAATCCTTGAATCCTTGAATCCTTGAATCCTTATTAGGTCATGAGATAATTTTAATTTCTAAAAATCAAGTATCAATATTAAGAATATGATTTGCTGACAAGCTATCATTGTTCTTGATAGAATCACGAGGTCAGCCGTTTTCGATTAACATTAGTCTGCATTAATGCGTTTAACTCAGTGCGATGCGAGTATCTTTTTACTGTATGTATATAGAAATAGTCTAGTGAACTTGCATTCCTCTTATAGAAGATCAAATAACTCATTAGAAAAAGGTTAGCTACAGACAAGCAAAATGAATTTACTAAAATTCATCATTTATTCCATGCTCAGAATACACTTTTTATAAAAACGAAAAGGGATTGTTATGTCATACAACTCGACCCAAATTAATAAGCACCTGAAAAGCCTACAAAAACATCTTGTCGATGAACACCCAGACAATCCGACTCTGGCCAATGCGGTAAAAAGTTTCAGGAAAATGGACTATGTAGGTCAAAGCATGGGACTGATTAATAAAGATGAATCTTATGCGACATGTGTGACATGGTGGCCAATGATTGCAGTATTGGGTACATTTTCTGCGGGCAAATCAACCTATATTAATTCTTACTTGAATATGCCGCTGCAACGTACTGGAAATCAGGCTGTTGATGATAAATTCACAGTAATTTGCTTCAGCCGCCACAATGAAGCAAAAACTCTTCCTGGTATTGCACTTGATGCGGATCCACGATTCCCATTTTTTCAGATTAGCCGCAGCATTGATGAGATCTCTGAAGCCGGGCAAGAACGTATCGACGCTTATTTACAATTAAAAACCTGTCCTTCTGAAAACATACGCGGGAAAATTATCATTGATTCTCCAGGTTTTGATGCTGACAATCAGCGTGCGTCTACATTGCGCTTAACTCAGCACATTATCAATTTATCAGATCTTGTGTTGGTGTTTTTTGATGCACGCCACCCAGAACCCAAAGCCATGCAAGATACATTGGCTTACCTAGTATCTGCCAGTGTAAACCGAGCTGATGCTAATAAGTTTCTATACATTCTGAATCAAATCGATGTTACTGCACAAGAAGATAATCCTGAAGAAGTTGTATCAGCTTGGCAACGCTCTCTCGCAGAAGTAGGGCTAATCAGTGGACGATTTTATCGTATTTATAATCCAAGCGCGGCTGTTCCAATCGCTAATCAGCATGTTCGAGAACGCTTTGAGAAAAAGCGTGAAGAAGATATGGCGGATATCGATGCACGGATGCACCAAATCGAAGTGGAACGTTCGTACCGAATCGTCGGAAAACTTGAACAAACCGCAAAAGATATAAAAAATAAAAAGGTTCATAAACTCTCTGAAATGTTAAAACAGTGGAAAAGTAAAGTTATCCTTTTTGATGGATTGGTATTCGGCACTCTGGCAATTTTGGCAGGTACCGTCTTGACTATGAACGAATCTTGGAGTCTTCTCAAAACATTTCAGATTCAATTCATGCAAGGCGAAACCTCAGCAGTTGTTATTGCAGCATTTCTTTTGATTGGTATCATTTATGTACATTTTTCTATCCGACGTACTGTTGCCAATCGATTGCTGAAAAAACTGGGTAGAGAGTTGGGAAATGACCATGAGACATTTAAACAATATCTACATGCATTCAACAAAAGCACAGCAGCATATCGCCCAATGTTGCTAAAAAATCCAGCCGGTTGGAATGAAATTACACAACAAACAATTGATGAAGTTATTAACGAAGCTAACGATTACATTCAGGCGTTAAATGATCAGTTCACTAACCCCTCAGGTAATGGAGGTAAAAACTCACAAGCATAAAGATTTGAATTCAGGATCATACAGAATTTAATGACAGTTTATCTGTATAAAGTTTAATTCCATCATCTTTTCTTTATTTTATCCGACTAATAAACAAAAAAATACAGCCCTCGTGTACCACGTGTTTAACACCGTTGTTACTCAGAATTAGAATTTATTGCAGTGCGCTCCATATAAGTGCTGGAGTATTTTACGGCACAGTAATGTTCACTATAAAGTGAGTCAAGAATTATCACAACTTGTCGCTTACTCATGACCATATTTATTTTTGTAATCATCACCGCCAATTATTGTCTCGAAACTTAGTGAAATATACCTTATCTGGTTTGGACAAGCGCAATATTAAAGAGTAAAATTCGGGGCTTTTAAATAAGGTAATTCCAATCGGAGAAATTTATGTCAGTTACAATCGACCAAAAAGCACAGGTAGTGCGAGACTATCAAAGAGCCGAAGGAGATACTGGCTCTCCAGAAGTTCAGGTTGCACTTTTAACAGCCAGAATCAATGACTTGATAGGACACTTCAAGATTCATGTTAAGGATCACCACTCCCGTCGCGGCTTACTGCGCATGGTCGGTCGTCGTCGCAAGCTACTTGATTATTTAAAACAACGCAATACAGACACCTATCAAACATTGATAGAACGACTTGGTTTACGTAAATAAATGTATTTTCATATATTGGGTTGGCAGCTATCCGAACAAATCGCCCCCCATCCAAGCTGTCATGCAATCAATACGTTGGCTTGCAGGTAATTCAAAATTTAGAAAAATTTATTCAAAAGGAAAAAGGATTATTAATTGAAATCTATAAAGAAGAGTGTTACCTACGGACGGCATCAACTTACACTGGAAACAGGTGAAATAGCCAGGCAAGCACATGGCGCCGTAGTGGTTACGATGGATGATACCGTAGTACTTGTCACCGTTGTGGGTGCAAAAAATGTAAAACCCGGTCAGGACTTTTTCCCACTTACTGTTGATTACCAAGAAAGATCTTATGCAGCCGGTAGAATACCAGGCAGTTTTTTTAAGCGTGAAGGCCGTCCATCCGAAAAAGAAACATTAACTTCGCGATTAATTGATCGCCCTATCCGTCCTCTTTTCCCCGAAGGCTTCTATAACGAGGTACAAATAGTAGCCACTGTCATGTCGGCTGACAATGAAATAGATCCTGATATTCCTGCGATTATTGGTACATCTGCTGCGCTAACTCTCTCCGGGATCCCCTTTGATGGACCTCTCGGTGCAGCGCGCATTGGCTACGTCAATAATGAGTATGTCTTAAACCCAACCACTTCAGAACTTAAAGATACACAATTAAATCTGGTCGTTGCAGGAACACAACATGCAGTTCTGATGGTTGAATCCGAAGCTGTAGAGCTGTCGGAAGATATTATGCTTGGCGCTGTAACGTATGGCCACGAGCAAATGCAAATTGTTATTAATGCAGTCAATGAATTTGCTGATGAAGCAGGAGTGACCGCATGGGATTGGGCACCACCAGAAAAAGACATCGCATTTGAAGAAAGAATTGCTAGTATGGCAGAAGCTGAATTACGACAAGCATACAAGATAAAACAAAAACAAGCCCGTTCTGAAGCAATCAAAGCAACTAGAGAACGTATATCGAATGAACTTGAGGTCGGCACAGAGAACGGGCCAGAATTACAAGTTTTTATGGAAGCATTTTTTTCACTGGAATCAAAAATCGTCCGCAATCAAATACTGGATGGCGAGCCTCGTATCGATGGTCGCGGTACCCGCACAGTCAGAGCTATAACGATTCGTAATGGTGTATTACCTCGAACACATGGTTCGGCACTCTTTACTCGTGGAGAAACGCAAGCACTGGCTATTGCTACTTTAGGCACCGCTCGTGACGAGCAAAAAATTGATTCACTACAAGGCGACTATAACGAACGATTCATGCTGCACTATAATATGCCTCCTTATGCCACAGGGGAAACAGGTCGCGTTGGCACACCCAAGCGCCGTGAGATTGGTCATGGACGCTTGGCTAAACGCGCTCTTGTCGCCGTTCTTCCCTCGCCTGAAGAGTTCGGTTATTCTTTACGAGTTGTATCTGAAATTACCGAGTCCAATGGCTCTAGCTCAATGGCTTCTGTTTGTGGCGGCTGTCTCGCACTGATGGATGCAGGTGTACCATTAAAAGCTCATGTCGCAGGTATTGCCATGGGATTAATTAAAGATGGAAACCGCTTTGCGGTCCTTACGGATATTCTCGGCGATGAAGATCATCTGGGTGATATGGATTTTAAAGTTGCCGGCACCGAAAAAGGTATTACCGCGTTACAAATGGATATTAAGATACAAGGCATAACCAAAGAAATCATGCATGCAGCATTGATACAAGCTCATGAAGGAAGGATGCATATTCTGCAAATTATGAAACAAGCATTACCTTCAACTCGTGAAGATATCTCGGTGCATGCGCCTCGTATCATTAGACTCAAAATCAATCCAGAAAAGATTCGTGACGTAATCGGTAAAGGCGGTGCTGTCATTCGTGCGCTTACAGAAGAAACAGGAACCACGATTGATATCACCGATGATGGCCAGGTAACAATTGCATGCGTCAATGCCGAAGGCGGTGAAATTGCAAAAAAACGTATTGAAGATATTACTGCAGAAGTTGAAGTTGGAAAAATTTATGATGGTGTAGTTTTAAAACTGCTTGACTTTGGAGCTATAGTGAGTGTCCTGCCTGGTAAAGATGGGTTACTTCATATTTCCCAGATTGCCAATGAACGAGTCAATAACGTTTCTGATCACCTTAACGAAGGCCAGCAGGTACGCGTTAAAGTTCTTGAGGCTGACGACAAAGGAAGGCTGCGATTAAGTATGAAAGCTGTATCTTCTGATGGAAATCAACCTGACTCTAATCCTGTTGCGGAAGAAGAGTCGTGAGATAAAATTTCTCACTTAAATATACCAAAGAACCCTGTATTTTACAGGGTTTTCATTAACTTACAATGGCTTAGCTTTATACTATTACTTATTACGCTATTTAGCTATCTGTCTCTCACGCATTTCATCCAATGTCTTGCAATCAATACAAAGCGTTGCTGTCGGCCTAGCTTCAAGTCTTTTTAATCCAATTTCTACACCACAGCTCTCACAATAGCCATAATCCTCAGAATCAATCTTACTAATAATTTCATCTATCTTTTTAATGAGCTTGCGTTCACGGTCACGATTGCGCAACTCAAGCGTCATGTCAGACTCTTGACTTGCACGATCATTAGGATCAGCAAAAACTGTTGCTTCATCCTGCATAGTATGAACAGCACGATCAATCTCTTGACTAAGTTCAATTTTCATACCTTCCAGTATTTTGCGGAAATGCAGCAACTGATCAGGACTCATATATTCTTCACCTGATTTTGGTTCATAGGGAGTCACTTGTTTACTTTGTAGTTCTTTTGGCATCTTTTAAGGCTCCTATCGCTTCCAGAAGTGGTAGTGTATAAAAATTTTGTACTAATATCAGAAAACACGTAATATAACAAGTCATTTATCTCTATTCTTCACAAATCATATTTCATCAGTAAAAAATTCAGCCAATATGGTAGAAAATCAACACCATTACAGATACATCAATCAATTTCTCGGAGTGTTTCACACATAGCGGATCTGAATAATTAGATCGCCTTGTGTTATTCCGAAAAAAATTCTCGCGCTTTATCCATCCATGATTTAGCACGAGGACTGTGGCGAGGCCCATCTTTTAGACTAATTGATTCCAGTTCTTCCAATAATTCTTTTTGACGCGCGGTCAACTTAACCGGAGTTTCTACGGCAACATGGCAAAGTAAATCCCCTTTATCATGGCTACGCACACCTTTGATCCCTTTACCACGCAAACGAAAAATTTTACCCGTCTGAGTTTCTTCCGGCACCTTAATCTTAGCGTGCCCATCAAGTGTAGGCACTTCAATTTCTCCTCCTAATGCGGCCACTGTATAACTGATTGGTATTTCACAGTGCAAATTATCCCCATCACGACGAAAAACAGAATGCGCCGATAGGTGAACCACTACATAGAGATCACCCGATGGACCACCATTCACACCAGCTTCCCCTTCTCCAGAAATACGGATGCGATCACCATCATCGACACCCACCGGTATTTTTACATTGAGTGTTTTTTGTTGTTTAATTCGTCCTACCCCATGACACGATGCACAAGGATTCGCTATTACTTTTCCGCTGCCATGACATTTAGGGCAAGTTTGCTGAATAGAGAAAAAACCCTGTTGCATTCTTACCTGTCCATGACCATTACAAGTAGAACAGGTTTTCGGCGAGCTCCCCGGCTTGGATCCGCTGCCATGGCAAGTATCACAATTTTCCATCGTCGGAATACGAATTTTCGTTTCAGTCCCATGTGCAGCCTGCTCCAAAGTAATTTCCAGGTTATAGCGCAAATCGGAACCACGATGCATATTTGAACGCGCGCTACGGCCACCAAAAATATCCCCAAAAATATCACTGAATGCATCACTGAAACCTTGTGCACCGCCTCCACCAGCTGCATTCGTATCGACACCCGCATGACCAAATTGATCATAAGCTGCGCGTTTATTCGAATCTGTCAATATTTCATAAGCTTCCTTGGCTTCTTTAAACATTTCTTCCGATTTAACATCGCCTGCATTCCGATCGGGATGATATTTCATTGCCAACTTACGATAAGCTTTCTTGATTGTATTCTCGTCGGCATCACGACTGACACCCAGAACATGATAGTAATCGCGCTTACTCATATTGATTTCCTGCCGCTGTAATTAATTTCATGGAGTTTGAGTTTATACGATGTTTCTAATTTCGCATCAAATACTAAAGCGCAGAACACGCAGAAGAGATTCAAAATTCTCATCATGCGCTTCTGCGCCCAGTATGTGTTAACAAAAATTATTTCTTATTCTTAACTTCTTCAAATTCTGCGTCTACCACTTCGCCTTCGACAGGCTTTTCGCTATGGCTAGAAGCAGATTCTGATCCAGCCTGCGCTTGTGGCTCCTGCTGATCTTTTTGCTGATACATCTTCTCAGCCAATTTATGCGCTGCTTCGGTCAAAGCTTGGGTTTTTGCATCAATTTCGTCTTTATTATCAGTCTTGAGCACATCTTCAGCATCTTTCAATGCAGTCTCAATTTTGGTTTTTTCATCACTACCTAACTGATCACCATACTCTTTCAAGGATTTTTTAACAGAATGGATCATCGCATCACACTGATTGCGACTGGAAATCAACTCTAATGCTTTGTGATCCTCTTCAGCATGCGCCTCTGCATCTTTTACCATCCGATCAATTTCTTCATCCGACAAGCCAGAACTTGCCTGAATTTTAATCTTGTTTTCTTTACCGGTCGCTTTATCTTTAGCAGAGACGTGCAAAATACCATTGGCATCAATATCAAACGTCACTTCAATTTGCGGCATACCTCGTGGCGATGATGGAATATCACTCAAATTAAATTGCCCCAAGCTTTTATTGCCAGAAGCCATCTCACGTTCACCCTGTAATACATGAATCGTTACCGCGGTCTGATTATCTTCCGCGGTGGAAAATACCTGTTGCGCCTTAGTTGGAATAGTAGTGTTTTTCTGAATCAGCTTGGTCATTACACCACCCAATGTTTCGATACCCAGTGATAAAGGTGTCACATCGAGTAACAGAACATCCTTTACGTCCCCTTTCAACACGCCACCTTGAATGGCTGCACCCACAGCTACCGCTTCATCAGGATTAACATCCTTGCGTGGCTCTTTACCAAATATCTCCTTGACCTTATCCTGCACTTTTGGCATGCGCGTTTGCCCACCAACCAAAATCACATCGTCGATATCGGAGGCAGTCAGGCCAGCGTCTTTAATCGCCGTGCGACAAGGTCCGACGGTACGCTCTATCAAGTCTTCTACCAAGCTTTCCAATTTGGAACGAGTGATCTTAACGGCCAGATGTTTTGGCCCCGAAGCATCAGCAGTAATATAAGGCAAATTGACTTCGGTCTGCTGGCTGGATGACAATTCGATTTTGGTTTTCTCTGCAGCATCTTTCAAACGTTGCAATGCCAGCATGTCTTTCTTCAGATCAATACCACTTTCTTTCTTGAATTCATCCACCAGATATTCAATCACAAGCATATCAAAATCTTCACCACCTAGAAATGTATCACCATTGGTTGCCAGCACCTCAAACTGATGTTCGCCTTCAACTTCAGCGATTTCAATAATAGAAATATCAAAAGTACCACCACCCAAGTCGTACACTGCGATCTTACGATCACCTTCTTTCTTATCCAAACCAAATGCCAATGCTGCAGCCGTTGGCTCATTAATAATTCTCTTTACTTCCAAACCGGCAATTCTTCCCGCGTCTTTCGTTGCCTGACGTTGTGAATCATTAAAATAAGCAGGTACCGTGATCACCGCCTCAGTCACCTCTTCACCCAGATAATCTTCGGCGGTTTTTTTCATTTTCATCAACACTTGCGCGGACACCTCTGGAGGCGCAATCTTCTTACCACGCACTTCTACCCATGCATCGTTGTTTTCGGCTTTGACAATGCTATATGGCACCATTTTGATATCCCGCTGCACCATATCTTCATCAAAACGTCGCCCAATAAGCCTCTTAACCGCAAATAAAGTATTTTTTGGATTGGTAATCGCCTGGCGTTTAGCTGAAGCACCCACAAGCACTTCATTTTCTTCAGTGTAGGCGACAATAGAAGGCGTTGTCCGCGTACCTTCCGCATTTTCTATAACTTTAGGTTTGCCACTTTCCATCACAGCTACGCAAGAGTTGGTCGTACCTAAATCAATACCGATAATTTTTGCCATATTTAGATCCTTTTAAAGTGATTGTTCTGTCTGTCCATTGGTTTAGAAATGGAGATGCCTGATAAAAATTCAAGAACCTTGCGCTTTCGAAACCGAAACAAGTGCAGGACGAATAATACGATCATGCAACTTGTAGCCTTTCTGCATGACTTGGACGACCGTATTGGGAGCCGAATCCGAATCAACGATACACATTGCCTGGTGCTGATGGGGATCGAACTTTTCTCCAGCTGGATCAATCACCTTAATATTGAATTTTTCAAATACACTTATCAGCTGTTTTTGGGTTAATTCAATACCATTCTTGAAATTCTCTACACTGGCATTTTCAACTGCCAGTGCTGCTTCCAAGCTATCCATTACGCCCAACAATTCTGTAGAAAAATTCTCGATGGCATATTTATGTGCATTTGTAATATCACTTTGTGAACGCTTGCGAATATTTTCTGTTTCCGCTTTTGCACGCATCCAAGCATCATGATGCTCGGCCGATTTGATCTCTGCTTCTTTCAACAACTGCTCGAGACTGGGTTGTGGGTCTTTAATTTCACCAGTTTGTATGGTTACATCGCTGGTTATTCCAGGAACATTGACTTCTTCTTTTACATCAGATGTATCAGCTTGATTGCTTTCTGGGTTGTGTGTATTTTCTGGATTTTGCATCTTACCTCCAAATGAGTGTGCAGGCGATATTGGGATTACACAATAAAATTTCAAGCCCTAAATGGAATTTTTTTTATGCTGCCAGCAAACTCGCTAGAAACAATTTACCAGCCTGCTTCAGGTTTCTATTCGAATTATGGATTAATTCTTTATTCTTAAGGCCAAAATATTTGCCTTACCGATATAATTCTGAGGAGTTAATGTCAACAAACGAGATTTCTCAGCTTCTGGAATATTCAAAGCATTAATAAACTGATGCAATGTTTTTTGAGTAATTCCATTCTTACCTCGTGTCAAAGCTTTTAATTGTTCATAAGGATTAGCCACACCATAACGTCGCATTACAGTTTGAATCGGCTCCGCCAGAACCTCCCAGGTATCATTCAGATCAACCATTATTCCGGATGTATTAACTTCCAGTTTATTTAACCCTCTGATACAAGAATCATAAGCTAACAGAGTGTGCCCTAACGCTACGCCCATATTGCGAAGTACTGTGGAATCGGTTAAGTCTCTTTGCCAGCGCGATATTGGCAATTTTTCGCTCAAGTGACGCAATAGCGCATTAGCAATGCCCAGATTACCTTCCGAATTCTCAAAATCGATCGGGTTGACTTTATGTGGCATTGTTGAAGATCCGATTTCATCTGCTTTGGTTTTTTGTTTGAAATAACCGAGCGAAATATATCCCCAAATATCGCGATTTAAATCCAGCAAGATCGTATTAATCCTTGCATACGCATCAAACAATTCTGCCATCGTGTCATGGGGTTCAATCTGGGTCGTATAGGGATTAAATTCCAGTCCTAGCCTTTCAACAAATAATCGCGCAAATTTTTCCCAATCCAAGTCCGGATAAGCGGATAAATGTGCATTGTAATTACCTACCGCACCGTTAATCTTTCCGAGAATCACGACAGATTCAAGTTGTTTCCTTCCACGTTGCAGGCGATAAGCCGAATTGGCGATTTCTTTACCCAATGTGGTCGGCGTAGCGGGTTGTCCGTGAGTACGAGCCAACATTGGAATATCGGCAAATTGATGTGCCAGCTCGACTAACCGATCAATAACCCTACCGAGCGCGGGCAACATAACTTGCTGCAAACTGGTTTTGAGCATCAAGCCATGTGACAGGTTATTAATATCCTCAGAAGTGCAGGCAAAATGAATGAACTCACTGACTCTGGCCACCTCAGCATTGTTGGCCAATTTCTGCTTTAACCAATACTCTATCGCTTTTACATCATGATTAGTCGTCGCCTCAATGGTTTTAATCGCTTCGCCATCTGTCAGCGAGAAATTGTCCGTTAAATTATCCAGTTCACGATTAGTTTGATCCGAAAAGAACGGCACTTCGGCAATCCCAGTCTCGCTGCTTAATGCTTTAATCCATGCGATTTCAACGTGCACACGAAAACGAATCAAAGCAAACTCGCTGAAATAGGATCGCAAAGTTTCAACTTTGTTGTGGTAGCGACCATCCAGGGGAGATAGCGCTGTAATAACTGGGAAGTTCATGATGTTTTAAATTTTTTTGAAGCCAGGATTTTAGCATGCCTGCTTTGAACAGAAGAAAATATTCAGACAATTCCAGCAAGTTTTCACCGGTAATATCCTGTCAATTCAAGGTGCGACAATTTGCCGCAGCGACAATTTGTCGCATTGTAATTTGATCAATATACAATAAAATTAATAAGCAATAGATATAGCCGCCCTTGTCGCAAGGCAAGTTCGGAAAGCCTACAGATCTCCCCAAATGAGACGGCTGGGTTGCCTCCTTTAAATGATGGGGAGTCACTGAATCGAAAAGCAAGCAATCGACATCAGATCATCATTCGTCAATCAAATGCCAGAAGCCATCGTTCATTTATTGATCACATAGCCGACGGCGCAATGTAACTTATTATTGGAGACTCCAAAATGCAAAAAAAACATGCAAAAAAACCAAATATCCTGATTTCAGCAGCTATCATTACTATTGCTGCACTGGCTACTGCAAATGCACATGCTGCAGATGCCGTAGGATTTAAACCTTGGACTGGTAACATTAATGAGCTTAGCTCGGGCGGCAGCATTTCTGCCACCGAGACCGGTCTGCAAAGTGCTTATTCGGATAATCCTGCCTTAAATAATTCTGCCTGGGCGCATACCGGAGATTGGTATACTTTTAAGAATAGCAGTCTGACAGATGTCACCGTAACAGTTACCGGAGATAGCGGTTTTGCTCCCGGCGTTACGGTGTGGGCCACTGGAAGCACTGAATTCGATGGTGGAACCACCGGTTTTGGTGGCGAACTCAGTTCGGCGGGATTTGGCACCCCGCATTCATTTAATGCAACGGGAGCCATGGGCGATACCGGTACATTGTGGATGGCTAACGGCAATGGAGGCAATGTATTAGAAACCCTGGGTTATGCAGTTTCCGGCCCTTCGCATACCACTGGAAACGGATGGGGTGAGACCATTCTCACGGGGGCAAATGACATAAGTTTAACAAGCACTTTTGAAAACGGCGTTAGTGGCAGCACTGGAGCTAATTTTGCATCGCTTGTATTCGATGACTTAGCGCCAGGCTGGTATGCGATGTACATCGGCGGCACTAACAATGCCACTGCAGGCGGAGCATTTGGTTTAACTGTTGATTCGGCTGTTAGTCCAGTACCTGAACCAGAAACTTACGCTATGTTGCTGGCAGGCTTGGGTCTCGTTGCCTGGCGCTTGAAAAGCCGGGAAAAAACATTAGATAGCGCAGCAGCTTAAATACTAGTAAAACTGTAACAGAACCGAAGCGTTTTCCAAAATCTCTTCGGTTCTTATCACGAAGAATACTTTATCTGACTACAAAAGAATTCACACAAATCAGCACGTACTCAATAAAACACACGCAAGCACCCTAAAGTTCCTTGACGTACATGCCTGACATTAAAGAATATGATCAAGCTAAATATTATAAAAAAATTCATAAGCACACTAATCAAGATAGGCTGTCTCACTTTTTTTACAGGCTCACTCTTACAGGCTGACGGTTTCGGGCCTATTCCCATGACATTAAAAGGCGCACCAGTTCCGGATGTACCCGGTTTGGTCGGTGGCCCCGACCCTATCATCATTAACAAAAACAAAGCGATCCTGCTAGGCAAGGCCTTGTTCTGGGATATCAATGTCGGAAGCGATGGCGTAGCATGCGCCAGCTGTCATTTCCATGCAGGTGTGGATCGACGCACTAAAAACCAAATTTCACCGATAGGCAGAAATAGTGATTTGCCTAAGGAATTTGAACTTGCAAGCGACGGAACGCTACGTGGACCCAATGCAATTCTAAAAAGAAGTGATTTTCCTTTCTTTCAAACCGACAACCCGCTTAATCCCACTGGCATGCCTATTTATAACAGTGACGATGTGGCTTCTTCCTCGGGAAGCTTTGGCGGCGAATACCGCGATGCCAAATCGATTGCCGCGACAAACGATCAATGTAATCGCAGCTCCGATCCAGTTTTTCATGTCGGCGCAAAAGGTACGCGCAAAGTTGAACCACGAAATACCCCCACTGTCATTAACGCGGTTTTTAATTTTCGTAATTTCTGGGACGGACGCGCCAACAATATTTTTAACGGCAGCAACCCCTGGGGAGATCGTGACCCCGATGCCGGCGTCTGGGTTAGAAATGGTGATGGCACTGTTGCCAAAGAGCGTTTGAGACTCATCAACTCTGCTCTGGCTTCTCAAGCTGTCGCCACGGCCTTGGATGACACCGAAATGAGTTGCCATGGACGCACTTTTGCTGACTTGGGTCGTAAGCTATTAGAGCGCGAACCACTTGAACATCAACGTGTGCACTGGAACGATAGTGTACTAGGTGGATTGGCACACAGCACACCCAATAATTTGCAGAAAGGGCTAAATACAAACTACTACCAATTGATCATGGAAGCATTCAATCCAAAATACTGGGATTATAACCATACTGGCCAATTTGGCGCTCCGCCGCCTAGCTCCGCAACGCACGGCATACCTTATCGCCAGGTAGAAGCTAATTTTTCTATGTTCTTTGCGCTTGCGCTTCAACTGTACCAATCGACACTGATTTCCGACGATTCCCCATTTGACCGCAGCACTGTGGATGAACACGGCGTGCCGATTGGATTAAGCGCATCAGCACAACGTGGAATGGATATTTTCCGCGATTCGCACTGTGCGCTTTGTCATATTGGCCCTAACTTTACTTCATCGGCTGTGGTAACCAATGGTATTTTGCAAAAATTAAACCCGCATGCTTTCGGCAACTCGGCATTCCGCGTCAGCACAACAACTGTGTTGACCAGCCTATCTTTAACCGGCGGGATGATGTTTCAAGATACTGGTTTCTCCGGTACCGGGGTGACACCGGTAGAAAATGATATTGGTCTGGGTGGCACCGACCCCTTCGGCAACCCGCTTTCGTTTTCTGATCAGTATTTACAGCTTCTGGCGGGTAATGCATCTAAGGTTGTAGATCCTTATGTTGCAAACGTGAGGCCCTGTGATCTGGATACGCAGATTGCAATCGACAGTGACAACCCGCATGCGTTATTTTTCACGCGCGCGGACGGAATACAAAACCAGAAACAAAATACCGTCAATTGTTTCAATCCGGCAGGCATATTGATTCCAACAGCTAACGCAGCGTTAGCAGAATTGAAGAAACCCAATAGAAGAAAGTTTTTAAGTGCAGCCAAAGGCTCATACAAAATCCCCAGTTTAAGAAATATCGAACTGACCGGCCCCTACATGCACAACGGCGGCATGGCAACATTGGATGAAGTATTGGAGTTTTATACACGAGGTGGTAATTTTGCAACGCCACCAAAAGAATTTGGCAAAATTTTCGCGCTGGTTGACTTACGACTCGCACCGCAAAAACGTAAAGACTTGCTTAATTTTCTAAAAAGTTTGACGGATGATCGCGTGCGCTATGAAAGAGCGCCCTTTGATCACCCCGAAATACGGATAACGCACGGTCACGTTGGAGACAATTCGTCAATCACCAAGTCCAGCCCAATGAATGCGGCGCTTGCAGCCGATCAGTTTCTGTTTATTCCGGCTGTCGGCGCTGAGGGAAGAGCAAAACCGCTGCAACCATTTGACCGTTTTTTGCAATAATACTGTGAGAAACGGATTAACGCTTAAGGGAGCTTAAAAAACTTATCATGAATGCGTCGTGTGGTACGCCAGACTAGCCACACGACGACAGGAATCATCAATCCAGCCACGAGCTCAGGCTGTATCGGTAAGTTAGCCGCTTTGCCTGCCTTAGCCAGATACAGCAACAAACTGATGACATAATACGAAATCGCCGCGATCGATAAACCTTCCACTGTGCTTTGTAAGCGCAATTGTAATTCCTGGCCCCGGGTAAGTTTTTCCAATAACTGTTGATTCTGAGTTTCTGTTTGGATATCAACGCGTGTGCGCAACAAAGCACTGGCCCGTGATACGCGCGCGGAAAGATAGCTCATGCGTTG
>RRZT012526585.1_pt1 | contig 15542 bp, 13 predicted proteins | sample 2165551 | NCBI WGS metagenome assembly RRZT01 (sample SAMN10456910, study PRJNA506462) | wastewater metagenome | biome: wastewater; feature: sludge; material: wastewater sludge; isolation source: wastewater sludge with Escherichia coli K12::gfp cells carrying plasmid... | place: USA: Moscow, Idaho... | reverse complement strand
GGATGGCGAACTCGGCCGGGCGAGCCCACCCGGGTGACAACGAATCCCGTGTGAGGAGATCGCTGCGTTCGCCGGGATGACGAGAACCGTCGGTCGAGCCCTCCCGTCTCGACAAGGTCGACCAGGGGCAACCGCTCAGGCGGCCTTCGTGGCGGCGCGTGCCTTCTCGGAGTTGATCTTGTCGGGCTCGATGTCGGCCGACGGGTCGGCAGCATCGGTGCCGGACTCTTCGTCGTGGCTCTGTTCGTCGAACACCGACGGGTCGGGTGCGGGCAACTCGGGCAGGGCACGCTCGGCGCGCTGAAACGTGGTGGTTCCGCGACACAGATCGTGGCCCACCGACACCGCCTCGAGCACCAACCGCTCTTGCACCTCGCCGGTGTCTTTCTTGACCCACGACCAGGTGCTGAGCCGACCGGTGACCACCACCGGGTCGCCCTTGGCCAGACTGGCTGCCACGTTGAGCGACAACGACCGGTTACGGCAGTTGATGTTCAGCCAGGTGGTGTCGCCGTCGCGCCAGGAGCCGCTGCGCAGCACCCGCGGCGTGGACGCCAGCCGGAACGCGGCGAACGCCCACTCGTTGTTCGGCCCCGTGCGTAGGTCGACCTCGCTGCCGAGGTTGCCGGTGACGGTGATGGTTGCGTCCATGAGTGACTCCTTGGGTTGGGAACTGGTCACCATCAGCATGTGACCGAGATCGCGAAAGTGTTCATATTCGGCGACTCAGGTGGCGGCAGAGATCCCGGCGTCCGCCGGGATGACGGGGTACCGAAGCCTGCGCCGGGATGACCGTATGGAACCTGCGCCGGGATGAGGGTGACGGTCACGACCAGTTCGTCATCTCCGGCTACGCCGCCCGCTGCACCGCCTCGACGGCCCGCCGGTGCCGATCGAGCTCGTCTTGCACCGGGGCCAGCAGTTCGCTGTCGGTGACTTCTGCGATGGCTTCGTGCAGCGTTCTGTCGGCACGGTTCGCCTTGGCCCGGGCCGCGATCGACACCGCAAGCCGAGACACGCCGGCCAGCACCAGCCCGGCGACCACGCCAACGGCCAGCAGCACGAACTGCGCGGGCCAGCCCCACCAGTACACGGTCGGCATACCCATCAGCCCCATGGCGGGCGCGAACATCATGAACAGCGTCCACAACAGACCGGCCAGCACCGCGCCCATCAGTACCCACTGCAGCGCCCGGACGACCGCCCACCCGGCGGTGCCGCGGTCGAGTTGCAGATCGGCCCCTGCGATGGCGGTGTCGAGCCGGTCGAGCAGCACCGACTCGCGGCCACGCGCCGCGTCACGCACGGCGGCCGCCCACCCGCGAGGCAGACCCGCGGCGGCAGCGTCCACCAACTCACGCAGGCCACGATCGAGGCGGGCCCGCTGCACCGCGCTGGCACCCGGCAACGAGGTGCGGCTGACTACGGTGGGCGCCAACTCGCCGCGTTTCTGATCGAGCCGCAAAGCCCGCAGCGGGTCGGGCCTGAGCCGAGAAACCCAGGTGACGAACGGCCAGCCGGTGGCCTGGCCACCCCGCAGCTTCCAGGCGTCTCGGACGCCCTCGACGACGATCGGCACCCCGGCCGCGTCAGCCAACGCGTCCACCAAGGGGGCACGCAGCCTGCGATCGAGGGTGGGTGTCGAGTCGCCCAACTCACCCGCCAGGGCCTTCGCCGCCTCACCGACGTCGGCCGCGATGCGAGCGCTCACAGTCTTCTTGTCGGCGACCGCGCGGGCCAAGACCTCGCGCAGTTCGGGCACCCCCGTGCCGGTGAGCGCCGACATGGCCATCAACCTGGCCTGCCCCAGCCCCTCGGCGTCGAGCAGTGCACGCAGGTCGGTCATCGCCTGCGTGAGCTCATCGGGGCGCAGCCGATCGCTCTGGTTGAGCACCACGACCATCACCCCGGCGTAGCCGGCCAGCGGCTTCAAGTAGCGGTCGTGCAGGGCGGCGTCGGCGTACTTCTGCGGGTCGACCACCCAGATCAGCATGTCGACCAACGGCACCAGGCGATCAACCGTCATGCGGTGCTCGGCCTCGGTGCTGTCGTGATCGGGCAGGTCGAGCAGCACCAGATTCTCGAAGGCGCTGCGCCTGGCCGGCACCAGGTGCCGCCGCGGCACGTCCAGCCAGTCGAGCAGATCACCCGGCAGCTCGGACCCCCAGCCCACCGCCATCGCCTGCGACGTGGTCGGACGGCGCACGCCGGTCGCGGCGAACTCGGTGCCGCTGATCGCGTTGAACGAGGTCGACTTGCCCGACCCGGTGGCGCCGGCGAGCGCCACCACGGTGTGGTTGCCCGAGAACGCCACCCGCTGGTCGGCGCGCTTCACCGCGGCCGCCGCCCTGTCGACCACGTCGTCGGACGATCGGCCACGGCTCAACTCCACGGCCTGCTGCAGCGCCTTCAGCCGCTCGGGCAGGGGTCGGCTCACCGCTGCTCCCCCTGCGACAAATACGACTTCGACGATTGGTCCGGCTCGGACCCCTCGGCACCCGACAGCAACTCGGCCTCCACCACGTCGGCGGTCAGGGCCGGACGATCGGCCACCTGCGTCGCGGTCGCCTTGAACCCCTCCAACTCTTCGCGAGTGGGGGCGGTGAGCCGCTGATCCGACCCCCGCACCTCGTTCACGTCCGCAACGGCGGTGATGATGCCTTGGGCCGCGTCGGGTCGTATACCGGCGTCGTCGAGCACCGTCTCGTAGCGTGCGAGTTCGCTCGCCATCAGGCCCTCGACGCGGGCGTCCAGGTCTTGTTTGGCACGCTGGGCGAGCCGGCGTACCGCGTCTTCGCCGAACACCGCTTCGAGCACCCGCTGCGCCAGCACGGCGGTGCCGCCGGCGACGCCGACCTCGGCACCGGTGAGACCGCCGGTGGTCGAGAACACCACCATCATCAACGCGATGCCCACGCCGTTGGCACCCAGGGCCAGAAAACGCGCCTTCGACTTCTTGGACGCCCCCTCACTGCTGACCAGTTCGAGCACGTCGGCCTGCCAGTTGCGAATGGCCAGCGCCACGTGAGCCTGAAAGTCCGGCGAGGCGTGGCTCAGGTCGACGCGGGTGGCGCCCAGCAACTGCCGTCCGGCCGGCTGGTTGGCCCAGGCGGTCTCGGTGCGTTCGGCCGCTGCCTCGCCCTCTTCACGAATCAGGATCTCCATGCCCGACTCGACCGCCAGCTTCACCCCGTTGACCTCTTTGGGCTCACCGCGCAGCGACGCCACCAGCCGGTCACGCAGCCAGCCGATCTTCTGCTCGACGGCACGAAAGAACTCGCCCGTGCCCACGAAGTCGTGCCAGCGCGACAGCACCTCGCCGCGCAGTAGGGTGCCGTCGGCGGTCTGCACCCCGACGGTGCGCACGGCTTCGCGGTACGAGCCCTCGGCGTCGGCCCGCAGCTGCTCGATCGCGCTCGCCTGGTCGTCGACGGCGGTGGCCACCTTGGGAGCGTTGCGGCACACCGCGCCGATGGCACCGTCGAGGGTGGTAAGCACCACCTGGGCCCGCACCGAGGCGTCTGCGGCGAGCGCCGCCAGCCAGTCACGAATCGGTGCCACCGCCTGGTCGGGCAGCAGTCCGTCGGCGTCGGTGACGGTTTCGGGCACGGCGAACAGCGGTGAATCGCCCAGACCTTGATCGGCCATCATCTGCCCCAGATGACTCGGCACCTCGGTCATCGCCGCCGGCGGCACGCGCTGCAGCACCACGGCCAGGGCGGCGCTGCGTTCGGCGGCCGACTTCAGGTACTCCCACGGCACGGCGTCGGCGTAGCGGGCCGCCGAGGTGACGAACAGCCACAGGTCGGCCGCGGCCAGCAGTTGCGCGGCCAGCGCACGGTTCTCGGCCACCACCGAGTCGATGTCGGGAGCGTCCAGAATCGCCAGGCCCTGCGGCAGGGTGGGCTCGGCGACCAGTTGCAGGGTGCGGGTGTCGTTGGCGGCCTCCAGCGACCGGGCCAGTCCGGGCAGGATGCGGTCGGGGCCGAACCAGTGCGCGTCGTCGGGGTTGTGCACCAGAACCGGTGAACGCGTGGTCGGACGGATCACGCCGGTGCGGCTCACCGCTCGTCCGATCATGGAGTTGATCAGGGTAGACTTGCCCGCACCGGTCGAGCCGCCGATCACCGCCAGCAGGGGTGCGTCCAGTCGGTCGAGGCGAGGCAGCAGATAGTCGTCGAGCTGCGCGACCATGTCGCGTTGCAGCCGGCCCGTGAGGGTGCTGCCGGGCAGGTCGAGCGGCAGCCGGGCCCGCTGCAGGGCGTCACGCAAATGGCTGAGCGACTCCGCCAGTTGGCCAGCGCTCATGCAGCTCCCCTACGACCTGGGTGGCCCCCAGGTCGGGTCCACTCTCGAATACGTCTGTGATCCTAACGGTGCCGAGCCCGGAGTTGCTGGCCAGTTGCCGCCGAGTCCTGCCGGGCCCGGATAGTTGGGCGGCTGGTAGTCGACGGCTTTCGATCGACGCAGGCGCGGCAGCGTGAGGCGCTGACCCTGCGGGTCGTCGATGGCCAGGCCGCGCAGCGAGCGGGTCTGATAGAGCAGTTCGGTGGCGCGCTGCTGACCGGCGGAATCGATGACGCCCTTGACCTCGGCGTCGCGCAGGTAGGCCAGCTCGGTGAGCGTGCGCTGCAGACTCAACGTGGCACGCAGCACCGCCCAGCCTCGGGTCGCGGCCACCATCAGCGCCCAGGCGCGGCGGCGCACCCGTGATGCGGTCTCGGGGTCGGCAGGGCTCAGCCAGCCCATGCGCACGTAGTCGGTGAGCCGGGCGCGTATCTTGCGGCTCTCGGCGAACAACTGCCGAACGGCGTAGATGACCGCCGAGATCACCATGGGCAGCAGCACCGCGAAGTAGATCAGGTACTGCATCTGGCCGGCGGCGAATGTGGCCTGCGAGTTGAAGAACATGTGCAGCAGCGCCGCCAACAGGTAGCCGGTGATCGGCGCCAGCACCCGCACCACCTTGCTGTGCGTCCGCAGCGCGACCATCAGGCCCAGCCCGGTCATCATCGTGAACAGGGGGTGACCGAACGCCGTCCAGAAACCGCGCAGCCAGACCAGCTGTTGCACCGCCGACTCGGCGTCGCCGGTGCCGATCGTCGAGCTCGAGTACATGATCGCGCGGGCGTAATAGATGATGTTCTCGGTGAAGGCGAAGCCGGCCGCCGACAGGCCCGCCAGGGCGATTCCGTTGAGCTTTGTGACCAGTTGGTAGCGCACCAACATCGCAATCCAGAACAGCACCGTGGCCTTGGCCGCCTCTTCGACGAACGGTGCGATGTAGATCGCGGCCCGTGCGCCGGTGGTGGGGTCGCCGTCGCCGCCGATGCTGAGCTGCTCGGAAGCCCAGGTGTTGATGTGCAGCGACAAGAAGGTGGCCACGCACGCGCCCCAGCCCAGTGCCAGCCACCACAGCAGCAGCCGTTGCGGCCGGAACCGGTCGGCGATCACGAACACCACGATCCAGAACAGCAGGGTGGGCACCGCGTACCAGAACGCGTCGCGAATGGCCGAGAAGTTCATGCCGGGCACCGTGCCGTCGCGCACCGGAATGTCGGCCGTCATCAGCGCGTACTGCGACCACAGCGCGGCGGCGTAGACGAGTGTGAACACCAGGCCGATCCAGGTCCACGGGTTGGTGAGAATGCGCTTGGGCAACGGTGCCGAGACGTCCGGCTGCGACGGAATGCCGTTGAGCACGCGGCCGTGCCGGGTGATGGTGTCCGTCGCCATGCCGGCAAGACTACCGGGCGATGGGACGGCCGCTTCGGGCCGAGGTGAGCGGACGGCGCAGCCGAATCGCCAGCACCGCCAACCAGCCCAGGCCGATGATCAGCGCGAGCCGCTGCCACAGGCCGCCGTACGGCATGAGCGCCGGGTGCTGGCTGAACCCCATCGAGGCGAGCACGAAGCAGCCGAAGAAGACGTGCGCCGCGATCGCGTTGAGCCACGCCCATACGGCGTCGCCGGCCCGGTGGAACCGCCTGGCCATCACGATCATGGCGGCGGGCAGCAGCGTGAAGACCGGCGTGCTGAACAGGTCGTGGGCGATGCCGTGCGCTGTGCGCGGGGCTGGTATCGGCGAACCCACCGGGTACCCGCTGATCGGGTCGCACGCAGCGAACCCGGCGCCGATCAGCCCCAGCCCGACGATCGCGATCAGAATCGGGGTGGCGCGGCCGACACCGGCTGCGCGAAGCCCGAGGGCGAAGGCGATGATCAGCGCGCCCGTGACCCAGAAGGTGAGCATCTGCACCCAGCCGCCCGGCCCGAGGCTGAGTGCGCTCACCGGGTGCCGCAGGGGGTCGTAACCGGGGCGGACGGCTCCCTGCACGAGAAACGAGCCGACGAAGACGATCGGGGCTGCCACCCCGGCGAGCAACAGACGATTCGGCTCGGTCACGACCTCCATCGTGCGCGCTGATCGGGCCGGCGTCCATCAGCGATGGTGCGCAGCCGGTGACAGCCGGCCTCGTTGGCCAGACAGCACTGTCGGTTACAGTCACCCTTGGCCAGCTACGAACTCAACGACGCGGCTGTCGAACACACGCGCACGCTGATCAAGAGCCGACAGTACGTGCTCGACAGCGACTGGGGCGATGCGCAACCCGACGCCACGGCCGAGAACGCGTATCTCGAGAACCACACCTTCGACGACTACGCCGCCTGGCATCTGGGGCTCACCGAGGGCGCAACGGACGGCACCAAGGCACGCTACGCGTTCGTGGTGGGCGACTTTCGCCGCGTGCACCGCAGCGCACTGATCGCCCGCGTCTACCGCGCCGCCGAGTGGCGGCACAAGACGGTCGAAGTGGCCGCGCACGAACTGCTGCAACTTCTGGACGACACCTCGGCGTAGGCCGCCGACGGCGGCACAACCACTGGCTCTCGTGAAGGCGCCTCGGGCGAGACTCGAACTCGCGGCCAGCCGCTTAGAAGGCGGCTGCTCTATCCAACTGAGCTACCGAGGCAGGTATGCACCCAGGGTTGTCGTTGGACCGGCCTAGACGAACCTCGGGTTGCAGCAGCGATTGTAGGGCGTGCGCGCCGCCGAGCCGGGGCAGCCTTGTCAGCGGACGCGTCTCGATGCCTGGAGGTTCCGAGACCGCATGGCGCCGCCACCGAAAGATTGCTCGTCTCTCAGTCTTGAGTATGGCTCATCACACGAAAGACAAGGGCGATCTGGGTGTTGCGAAGGCGCACGCTGACTTGGTGTCACAAGGATTCGTCGTGCTCTTCCCGGCGACCGAGCATGCCCCGATTTGGTCGCGTACAAGCACGGCCGTTTCACGAGACTGCAGGTCACGTACAGAACAGGTCGCACGGGCACAGTAAAGGTCCAGGTTCGGTCTGTTTGGTCCGATCAGCACGGCCTTCACGTGCAACCTACCGACAAGAGCACCATTGACGTCGTCTGCATCTACTGCCCCGAGAGCGACGCGTGCATTACGTCAGTCCTCGGAAGCACGGATTGTCGGTCACGCTCAGGCTCACCCCAAGCAACAACGGCCAGAAGTCTGGGGTTCTGGAGGCCAACGCCTTCCGCCAACTAGGCTGAAGCTCCCCTTGATGTGGCCGCGAGCAGCCCACCCGTCCTTGCAGCCCAATGCTCGGCCGAGCGCGTAAGTTGCTCCGGGTGAGCTCGAACACAACCGGCCCGACGCCCTGGCGTCGGCTGGGCGTTTCGATCTACCTACCCACCACGCTGTCGTTCGTCGGCTTCGGCGCCATCGTGCCGCTGGTACCGCTGACCGCCCGGGCACTGGGCGCGTCGGTCGCAGAGGCCGCCCTGGTGGTGGCGCTGATGGGCATCGGCAGCCTGGTCGGCGCCCTGCCGGCCGGGGTGATCGCCGATCGGTTCGGTGAGAAGAAGTCGCTGGTCGGCGCCATGATGCTCGACGCGGTGTGCCTGCTGATCTGCGCCTTCGCGACCAGCGAATGGGTGCTCGCCGGTGCCGTGTTCGTGATCGGGCTGAGCGGCGCGATGCTCACCCTCGCCCGGCAGTCGTACCTGACGGTTGCGGTGCCGTTGGCGTACCGCGCGCGTGCGTTGTCGACGCTGGGCGGCGTCTTTCGTATCGGCAACCTGGTCGGCCCGCTGATGGGTGCCGCAGTCGTCACCGTGTGGGGGCTGCAGGCCGCCTACCTGGTCGCGGCCGGAACCAGCCTGCTCGCCATGGTGGTCACCCTGGCGTTGCCCGAGCTGCCCGCCGAGCCCGACTCGGTCGACGAACCCGTCCGCATGCTGCATGTGCTGCGCGGTCACGCTCGCGTCTTCGCCACCGCCGGCGTGGGGGCGTCTGCCTTGATGTTGGTGCGCGCGTCACGCGACGCTCTGCTGCCGCTGTGGTGCGAGCAGATCGGCTTGGACGCCGCGACCACCAGCCTGATTTTCGCGGTGAGCTCAGGCATCGACATGACCCTGTTCTACGTGGGCGGCTCGGTGATGGACCGGTTCGGACGGCGCTGGGTGGCGGTGCCTGCCATCGTGATCATGGCTGTCTGCTTCGCTCTGTTGCCGCTGGCCCACGACACCCCGGCGGTCGCACTGATCGCCGCGGTACTCGGCCTGGGCAACGGCATCTCGGCAGGCGTGGTGCTCACCATCGGCTCGGATCTTTCACCCGCGCTCGGACGGCCGCAGTTTCTGGCCGGCTGGCGGCTCACCACCGGCATCGGCCAGGCCGCCGGACCCTTGCTGATCACCGCCGTGGCCGCCGTGGCACCTTTGGGGTTGGCCGCCGTGACCATCGGGGCGATCGGGCTCGCGGGGAGCGGTTGGCTGTGGAAGTGGGTACCGGCGACGGTGGGTCGGGCCCATCCATAGGGCTTGTTCACGCGTTTCGACTGAAACGATAACAAAGCTGCGACGACTAGGAGTTTTCATGTCTGCACAGCTATGTCGCACGCTAGGTTGACGACTACTGGGCCCCCGTGAGCCTGGGCTCCCTGACCGATCCAATGCAGGATCTTTCATGCGTGCTGAAGCACTTGCGGCGGTCGCGTTCGCGGCCGCTTTGTCGTTGGTGGGCTGCAGCTCGGGCACGACGGCTGCGACGTCTCCGGCCAGTTCAGCCTCGGCTTCATCGGCTGCGGCCGGTGGTGCGGGTGGCGAGGTCGGTGTCTTCACCTAGTCGTCCGAGCTCTCGCGGCCCCGGCGCACGATCAGCGGGTCAGGGTCGTACACCACCGAATGGTCTTTACCCGCGTAGTCGTACTGGTTCAAGAACGCCCGCATCGCGTTGAGCCGGGCCCGCTTCTTGTCGTTGCTGCGCACCGTGATCCACGGCGCATGCTTGGTGTCGGTGCGGGCGAACATCTCTTCTTTCGCGGCCGAGTAGGCGTCCCACTTGTCGAGGGACTCCAGGTCCATCGGTGACAGCTTCCACCGCCGCACCGGGTCGATCTGCCGGATCGCGAACCGGGTGCGCTGCTCGCGCCGGGTCACCGAGAACCAGAACTTGGTCAGCTGAATGCCCGATTCGGCGAGCATGCGCTCGAACTTGGGCGCGTGGTTCATGAACGTCTCGTACTGATCGTCGGTGCAGAAGTTCATCACGCGCTCGACGCCGGCGCGGTTGTACCACGACCGGTCGAACAGAACGATCTCGCCGTTGGTCGGAAAGTGCTGAATGTAGCGCTGGAAGTACCACTGCCCCAGTTCGGTGCTCGACGGCTTGGTCAAGGCCACCACGCGAGCGGCGCGGGGGTTGAGATGCTCGATGAACCGTTTGATGGTGCCGCCCTTGCCGGCCGCGTCACGTCCTTCGAACAGGATGATGTGCTTGAGGTCGTGGTCTTGGCAGTAGTACTGGAACTTCAGCAGCTCGATCTGTAGCAGGTACTTCTCCTGCTCGTAGTCGTCGCGATCCAGCAGCTCGTCGTAGGGGTAGTCCTCGCGCCAGGTCTCGACCGCCCGGCCCCCTGGATCGATCAGTTCGGGGTCGGGCCCTTCACTGTCGGCGACCGTGTACCCGGCGGCAACCAGCTTGTCGATGAACTCGCGCAGGTTGTCGTCGGCGTCGGGCTGAAGTTCGTCCAGGTCAGTGCTCATCGGGTCCTCCACGTCGGGTGACCTCCAGCCTAGGGGGACGAAACCGGCTATCGCGAGAGCGGCGCCGCGCCGTGCACCGATCCCCCACGCACGCCCGAAACAGGGGGTGAACGCAGGGTGAACCGGGCCTGCCAGACCCCCGGACGCGGCGCGTCCCCTAGAGTGTTGGCCGTGGGTGATCAATTGGTGTGGATCGATTGCGAGATGACCGGTCTCGACCTCACCCATGACGTGCTCATCGAGGTTGCCGCGCTCGTCACCGACGGCCAGCTGAACGTGCTGGGCGAAGGCATCGACGTGGTGATCAAGCCCTCGGACGCGGCGCTCGAACAGATGGGCGACTTCGTGCGTGAGATGCACGAGAAGTCGGGCCTGCTGCCGCTGCTGGCCGACGGGGTCGACGTCGAGACCGCCGAACAGCAGGTGCTGGCCTACATTCGCGAGCACGTGCCCAATGCACGCAGCGCCCCCCTGGCGGGCAACACGATCGGCACCGACCGGTCGTTTCTGGCGCGCGACATGCCCGAACTCGAGCAGCACGTGCACTACCGCAACGTCGACGTCTCGAGCATCAAAGAGCTGGCCAGGCGCTGGTTCCCCCGGGCGTACTACAACACCCCCGCCAAGTCGGGCAATCACCGTGCGCTGGCCGACATTCGCGAGTCGATCGAAGAGCTGCGGTACTACCGCGAGGCGGTGTTCGTGGCGCCGCCTGGGCCTTCGACGGTCGAATTGAAACGCATCGCGGCCGTGCATCAAGGGGCGTTGACCCACCCCGGGCCGGTCGAGATCGGCACCGACTGACGCGCTCGGGCGTGATTGGCGCCGTCGTTCGTCGTTGGACTAGACTGTGGTAGCCGAAAAGCAGTTCGTTCGGCGCATGGTGGGTATAGCTCAGCTGGTAGAGCACCTGGTTGTGGTCCAGGATGTCGCGGGTTCAAGTCCCGTTACTCACCCCAAACGGGTCAGGTGTGAACTTGCGACCAAGGGGCCACCCTTGGTCGCGGTTCGCGCCTGGCCCATTTTCTTCGCCTCGGCGGCCCAGCTCAGGGCGTCGGCGTGGAGGCCGGAGAGGCTCAGTCCGTCATACGGGTTCCGGTAGCCGACGCGCACGTCGTTGTCCTCGTCGATGTAGATCGCCCTGAACAGTGCTTGGTTGCACAGTCGGCGGTTCGCGTCGTCGGCGTGCTCGTAGAGGTCGGCTGCGTTGGACAGCAGTTTCAGCGAGTCGTCGAGGTTCGCCCGCGCGTCGGCATAGTGGCCGTGGTGAGCGGTGATCCGGTGCTCGATGGTCTCCAACGACGCGGTGATCCGGTCCTGCTCCTTCTTGAGCAGGTCGAGCGGGATGGCTCCGGCGTAGTGGGCTTGCAGCAACTTCTGCTGCTCGCCTTCGAGTTGGGTTCTCCGGGACGCGAGGTCGGCAAGTTCGGCGGCTCCTTCGGCCATCATCTCGTCGAACCGGGCATGGATCATCGCCGAGACCGCCTGCGTCGTCTCGGGATCGAGCTGCACCTTGGCATAGAAGCGCTCGATGAGCCGTTCGACCTGCTCGATGAGCATCGCCTGCCGGGTGCAGTCGCCTCTGCCACCATGCCTGCTCGCGCACACGAAGTACGGGTAGATCGTGCCCTGGCTGCTCTTGGCGTTGCACACCAGTAGCCGCGAGCCGCACTGGCCGCAGAACACCGTCCCCTTCAAGTAGTGCTCGTGGACTTGCGTTGCATCTGCTGCCGAGCGGTGCGTGCCGAGCACGGTCTGCACCTGGTCCCACACCTCGTTGGGGACGATGGCCTCGTGCGCTCCGGCATAGGTCACGCCCTGGTAGCGGACGCTGCCCTTGTAGTACGGGTTCGTCAGCATCCGATGCACCGACGACTTCCCGATGGGTCGGGACGGTCGCCGCGGCGACGCCGCTGTCGTGAGCCCGCGCGCTACGAGCTCCTGGTGAAGCTGGCTCGTCGTCCAGTCGCCGGATGCGAACACCTGGAACGCCCACCGCACCAACGGGGCTCGCTCCTCGTCGATCTCGACGGTGCGTACTTCCCGCCCGAACTCGTCGCGCACGCCGACGTTGCGGTAGCCGATGGGTGCCTTCGTCACGGTGCCGCCCTGCGCGGCCTTCTGCGACAGACCCTTGACGACCTCGGTGGCGAGGTTGCGGGAGTAGAACTCCGCGATCGAGGACATGATGCCGTGCAGCAGCATCCCGGACGGGGTCTCGTCGATGTTCTCCGTGGCCGACACCAGCGTGACGCCGGCGTCCTTGAGGGCGAGGTGGATGGTCACGTCGTCGGCTCGGTTGCGGGCGAGCCGGTCGACCTTGTGGACGATGCAGTAGTTCGTCTTGTGCTTCGCGACGTACTGGATCATCCGCATCAGTTCGGGCCGGTCGGCCTTGCGCGCGGACTCGCCCGCGTCGACGAACTCCTCGATGATCGTTGCTCCGAGCTGGTCGGCCTTGCGCTGGTTCGCCTCGCGCTGGGCCGGGATCGAGAAGCCCTCCGCCTGGCCGCCCTTCTCCGCCTGCTCCTTCGTGGAGACCCGTAGGTAGGAGACGGCGAATGATCCGGGGAACGGGGTGGGCGCTACGAGGCTGTCTATCGCGGTTCGGTCCGCGTCGATGATCGTCATGGCTCTTCTCCACAGTCACTGGTCCTGCCGACGCGGACTTGTGAGAGCGGATGTTGATCGTGAGAAGAGCCCGAAGGCTGTAGGACTAGGCCGAGTCGGCCACGTTTACTTTGCCTCGCCGTGGCGGCGAAGCGCTAGGACCACAACATCCGCCATCCGCGACGGATGCCTCCATTCTACGACGACGCGCTCGCGGAGGCACGAGGGCGCTTCGGTCGCGTCGATCCCTCCGAACGGCACGCTCCCGACTGTTGGAGCGCCAGGCGGATCAGCAGCTCGCAGAGCTTGTCCAGGTCGGGCGGCTCGTGGAACTCGGCGCGGATCGTCAGCTCGCGCTCGCTCTGTTGACGCTGCCCGGTCTTCCGTTCATAGCGGCGCGCCACGATTCACACCTCGCCCGTCTCCGGGTCGATGCCCGCGAAGAAGGCATCCTCTGCTTCCTGGCGCGCATCCACCATGTCGATCACGAACCGAACGAAGTCTTCGTCGCGATCCGTGATCGGTGAGTCCTCGATGGGCTGAGTGGGGTCTTCACCGGGCCAGCTCGTCTGGCGAGTCGGGCGGTCTCGGTCGAGCCGCGTACCGCAGGCCGACACCCAATCACGAAGGCGGGCACGGGCATCGGCGAAGTCGCGGTGCCAGCCGAGCGGTGCCGACCCATTCTGCTCGGGGTCGTATGCGCACAGCCAGTGCAGGTGCAGCGCCGACAGTTCCCAGAGGAGCTCGGGGTGACGGTGCCAGTAGGGCGGAACGACGCTGGCCGGAAGTCCGTAGGTGTGGCGAAGCCAGTCCACCCAACGGTTCAGTTCGAGCAACTCGGCTTCGAGATCGTTGGCGGTCAGCAGATTCCAGTTGACCGGATGCGGCGGCTCGGGCACGTCGAAACGCGGGGACGCGAGACCTGCCTCGGGTGGCATGTCGTCGTGCTCAGGGTGGAACTGATCGCTCATGGCGGGATCGCTCACATTCCGATGGCAGCCGCGGTGGACGGCGCGGCCTGCTGAGGTCCGGTGAACGCCGCGGCGTCTCGGCCGGAAGTGCGTTCGCTGCGGTCCACCTCGTAGCGGGTGCGGGCGAGGTCGTGTCCGATGCGCGTCGCGATGAACTCCTCGCCCTCGTACCGCTGGCCGTTGCGCTCGTAGGAGTAGTCGCGCACCCGTCCGTCGGCGATGATGTTGTCGCCCTTGGCGAGCCGCTCGGCTCCCTGCTCGGCAGCACCGCGATACGCAATGAGGTCGTGGAACGTCGTCTCCAGTTGCGTGAAGGAGTTGTCGGGCTCCTTGCGGTAGTGCTCGATGCCGACCTTCATGTAGAGCCGTGCGTCGCCGCGGTCGGTGTAGCTGAGCTGCGGGTCCGAGGCGACAAAGCCGGAGATGGACTGGTGGGTACGAATGGCCATGATGGCGTCCTCCTGAACTCGGGCGACCAGCCGTGTGTGGCCGCTGTGTCAGGCAGGTGCGCTTCGGCACCCAGACGCAGCGTCAGGTGACGGGGCGGTGGCGCAGCAGTGTTTCGAGTTCGTCGCGGTCGCTGCGGAGTTGCGCGGCATCGGGGCGAGTCGGCCAGGCGCGGAGGTCGGTGACGATGGGCGGCGCGGAGCGCAGCATCGCAATGCCGGTGCCGAATGGCAGGGTGCGGATGCGGTCTGGCGGCAGGATCGGGACGCGGCGGATCGAGCGCTGGTTGGAGCGGGTGCCGTGGTCGCCGAGTGTCACGCTGTCGGTGTACTCGTCGCGCTCTCCGATGAGCGTGGAGAGGTCTTGGAGGTCGCGGCTGTTGGATGCGCCGCCGAGGATGATCTTGACGATGCTAGCGTCCCAGATCGCGCCGGCCTGGTGTTCACTCCACCTGTCGCGAGCCTGTGCGAGGGACTGCAAGACCGGCATGGTCGTGATCCCGGTGCCACCGCCTTCGGCCATGAGCGTCGGCAGTGACGGCAGCGGTGCGAGATTCCCGATCTCGTCGAGCGCGAGCAGTAGCGGCGGGTCGAGCCGTGCTCCGGGCGAGCGGGCGGCAAGTCGGCGGGCGGTTTCGATGAGGTCTTCGACGAACGCCGCGACCAGCGATGCCGAGGCTCCTGCTCCTGCTCCGGTGGCGAGCAGGTACAGGGTGCCTTGTTCGGTGAGGAAGGTCTCGGGGTCGAAGTGCTCGTGCGGGCCTGGCGTGACGGCATCGAGCACGCGCGGGTCGGCCAGTGCGGCCAGTGCGAGGGAGACGCCTTGCCAGATGCTGTCGCGGGTCTTGGGGTCGGCGTCGATCATCGCGGCCAGGGAGTCGTCCCAGCCCATCGCCGCGTTCGGGTGTGAGTTGAGGATGGCGACGGCTTCGGACGCGGCGCTGGGGTCGAGGGTCCATCTGAACAGCTCGGCTGGCTGGCGGCCGTCGAGCGCGGCGGCATGCAGCAGGCTTTGGAGTGCGGTGCGGGTTTTGCCTTCCCAGAACCCGCCGGACTCGACCCCTCCGGCGCTGAGTCCTGTGGCGGCTGCGAGGCCGTTAGCGCGGATCATCGCGGTCAGCGGATCGTCACAGCCGCGAATGGGCGACCAGCGCAGCCCGGCGGGGATGCCTTCGGCGAGGTGTTGCGGGTCGAACACCGCGACCGGTCCGCCCCTGCGGCGTCGGGCGCGGAGGGTCGCGGTGAGGTTGTCGGGCCTGGTGCTGGTGGTGACGACCGCTCCGGGTGCGTCGAGGATCGCGTTGATGACGACATGTAGGCCCTTGCCTGAGCGGGGTGGGCCGATCAGCAGGATCGAGTCTTCGACAGATGCCCAGACCTTCGTCCCGCGACTGGCACCGAGGAGGTAGCCGACATCCTGCGGGGCTGGTGATTCCAAGGAGGGGCGCAGTGTGGCCG
>RRZT011389222.1_pt1 | contig 15545 bp, 15 predicted proteins | sample 2165551 | NCBI WGS metagenome assembly RRZT01 (sample SAMN10456910, study PRJNA506462) | wastewater metagenome | biome: wastewater; feature: sludge; material: wastewater sludge; isolation source: wastewater sludge with Escherichia coli K12::gfp cells carrying plasmid... | place: USA: Moscow, Idaho... | reverse complement strand
AAGGTTATTTGGGACACCATTTGGGTCTTCTCCAATCGTACCACTTTTATGAGCACCGACTGGATTAAAGTATCTTAAAATCGCTATTTTAAAAGAGTTATCACTAGTGTATAAATCTTCTAAAATTCGTTCAATCATATATTTAGTAGTGCCATAGGGATTAGTTGTTCCACCAGTTGGATTTGATTCTGTAAGTGGGGTATAGTTTGAAGCATTGACTTCGTTATATACAGTAGCTGAACTAGAAAATACTATCTTCTTACATCCAAACTCGCTCAAAACTTCAAGAAGCCTAAGAGTACCCACTACATTATTATCATAGTATTCTAGTGGTTTTTGAACTGATTCACCTACAGCTTTGAGTCCTGCGAAATGAATAACCGAGTCAATAGAGTATTTTGAAAATACCTCTTGCAATTTCTGAGTATCTCTTATATCACCCACTTCAAAAACTACTGCTTTGCCTATAATTTTTTCAACTCTTTTAATTGACTCTTGAGACGAATTAGAAAGATTGTCATATACAATAAAGTCATAGTTTGCATTAGCCAACTCTATTAGCGTATGACTTCCTATATATCCTGCTCCACCTGTTATTAATATTGCCATTATCTCATGAAACCTTTATATGAAACCTCATAACATCATAACTAAGACTATTAGCTACTATTTTATAAGATATTTTATTTATATTTTTTTATTATTTTCGACTTAACTTCTTCCCAATTCAAATCTATCTTTTCAAAAAAAGTTATTATATATTTTAGATTGTACACCATCCAAACTTTGAAAAAAGATAAAAATTAAAAAACTATCCAATATTTCACTAAAAGAATTGATTAAGTTTATGTAACTTTTTTGTAAGATTTTTCTCTTTTTTTAAGAAGTTTTTAGAATATTGAAGAGTTTTTAAGAATTTTTGATACAATGTTGCACCAAAAAAGTAATCATTGGCTCCCCAATTTACTAAAACTCACAAAAGGTCAACAATCAACAATGACAGAAGAAACATCAGAACAAATCGAACAAGTATCAAGTGAAGAACAACATATTGAAACAAAACAACCAAAACAATCAAAACACAATAATCACAACAGCCAAAAAGCAAAAAATAATCGTACTCATGTCCCTGTAACTGGTCTTACGATAGATGATTTACGAGGGAAGCCAATAGACGAGCTTATTCTTATCGCAAAAGATTTGGAGATTGAAAATCCACAAGAGCTCAAAAGACAAGATTTGATATTTGCTATCCTTTCGAGTCAAACAACAGCTGGTGGATATGTTTTATTTACTGGTATTTTGGATATCAAAGAGGGTGGATTTGGATTTTTACGAGCACTCGATGGAAACTTTAGTGACACTTCAAACGATAGTTATGTAAGTGCTACACAAATCAAACGGTTTGCCTTACGAAATGGTGATATCGTAAGTGGACAAGTACGACCACCAAGCAAAGAGAGTGAAAAATACTATGCCCTTTTAAAAATAGAAGCGATTAACTATCTTCCTGTCAATGAAGCGAAAAACAGACCACTTTTTGACAATCTTACCCCACTCTATTCAACTGAAAAATTTACTTTTGAATATGACAAAAACAAAATGACTGGACGAATTTTGGATATGTTCTCCCCTATGGGAAAAGGGCAAAGGGGACTTATCGTTGCTCAACCAAAATCTGGGAAGACAGAGTTACTCAAAGAGTTGGCTCATGGAATCAGTAAAAATCATCCCGATACAACTTTGATTGTCTTGCTTATCGATGAGAGACCTGAAGAGGTTACAGATATGCAAAGAAGTGTTAAAGGGGAAGTGTATAGTTCAACTTTTGACCTTCCTGCTCAAAACCATGTCAAAGTGGCTGAACTTGTTATCGAAAAAGCAAAAAGGATGGTAGAGATGGGGAAAGATGTCGTTATCTTACTTGACTCTATCACAAGACTTGCTCGTGCGTACAATACTACAACTCCAAGTAGCGGAAAAGTTCTCAGTGGTGGTGTTGATGCAAATGCACTCCACAAACCAAAAAGATTTTTTGGAGCTGCGAGAAATATTGAAGAGGGTGGAAGTTTGACTATTATCGCAACTGCATTGGTTGATACTGGTTCTAAAATGGATGAAGTTATCTTTGAAGAGTTCAAAGGGACTGGAAACTCTGAAGTTGTTTTAAGTAGAAAAGCAGCTGAGCGAAGAGTATTCCCTGCATTTAATGTTATTAAAAGTGGAACAAGAAAAGAGGAACTCCTTTTGCATCCTGAAGAATTGCAAAAAATATGGATTTTACGAAACGCTATGGCAGAGATGGATGAAGTGGAATCACTCAAATTTTTGTATTCAAAAATGGAAAAAACAAATTCAAATGTAGAGTTTTTACTCTCAATGAATGCCTAAAGAAGTGGATATTTAAGATGAAAGCTGGTGTATTTGATAGTGGAATTGGTGGGCTTACGGTTGTTAAATCTATCTTGGAAGAGAAATTATTTGATGAGATTATCTACTATGGGGATACGGCACGAGTACCTTATGGACCAAAAGATAAAAATACCATCATAAGTTATAGTTTAGAGGCTTTGGAGTTTTTCAAAAACTTTGATATTGATATGCTTATTGTTGCTTGTAATAGTGTAAGTGCTTATGCTATCGAGGAACTTCAAAAAAATACTACTATCCCTGTTGTTGGGGTGATTGATTCTGGTGTTATGGCACTCAAAGATTCAACTGAAGATAAAAAAAGTGAGATTTTAGTTATCGGGACAAGTGCGACTGTAAACTCAAATCTCTACGATCACCATTTACGAGAACTTGGATATGAAAATATCACTTCTATCCCTACTCCTCTTTTTGTTCCAATCGTTGAAGAGGGGATTTTTAGTGGAGATTTACTAAAAGAAGCGATGAAAATCTATTTTAAAGATGTAAAAAAAACTGATGTTGTGATACTTGGATGTACCCATTTTCCTTTGATAGAAAAGGAAATAAGCAACTTTTTAAATGGTGTGAAAACTATCCATAGTGGCGATGCTATCGTAAAAGTTTTGAAAGATACCTATCATCTCACTTCAACGCATGAGACAAAAATATCTTTTTTTGCCTCTTCCAATCCAGACAATCTCAAAAATGTAGCCAAAAAATGGCTCAATCTATAAGGTATGAATACTATGACTTTGTTAGAAAAATTAGAAAATAATGTACGCCTCAGCTTTGAAGATGGTGTGGCACTTTATGATTTGGATCTTATCACTTTAGGGCAATTTGCTTCTAAAGTAAGGGAACAAAAGTTTGGACGAAAAACTTATTATAATGTAAATAGACATATCAATCCAACCAATATTTGTAAAGATGTGTGTCAATTTTGTGCGTATAGTGCAAGTAGAAAAAATCCAAACCAATACACTATGAGCCATGAAGAGATTTTAAATACTGTAGAAAACAGTGTAAAAAACGGGATAAAAGAGGTGCATATCGTATCAGCTCACAATCCAAGTACTGGACTTGAATGGTATTTAGAAATTTTTCAAAAAATAAAACAAACATATCCCCATCTTCATGTAAAAGCTCTAACTGCTGCGGAGATACATTTTTTGGCTACAGAATACAATAAATCTTATAATGAGATAATTGAGATGATGATAGCGTATGGTGTCGACAGTATGCCAGGGGGTGGAGCTGAAATTTTTGATGAGGCTGTGCGAAAGAGAGTTTGTGGTGGGAAAGTGAGTTCTGATCAGTGGCTTGAAATCCATAAACTATGGCATGAAAAGGGACGAAAATCAAATGCAACGATGCTTTTTGGACATATCGAAACGCGATCAAATAGAGTCGATCATATGATAAGACTTCGAAATCTTCAAGATATCACAGGTGGATTTAACGCTTTTATCCCACTTGTCTATCAAAAAGAAAATAATTTTCTCAAAGTTACCGATTTTCCAACGGCAAATGAAATACTCAAAACTTTTGCGATTAGTAGATTGATGCTTGACAATATTCCAAATCTCAAAGCCTACTGGGTAACTTCTAGTATAAAACTTGCCCTTATCGCTCAAGAGTTTGGTGCAAATGACCTTGATGGAACAATCGAAAAAGAGTCTATCAATAGTGCAGCTGGAGCAGCAAGTGCTAATGGAATGAAACAAAATGAATTCATCGAGCTTATCAAAAATAGTGGTTTTGAACCAGTTGAGAGAGATACTCTTTACAACGAAGTTGTATAAATTTAATCAGTTTTTAGCTAGAATAAAATACAAAAAAGGTGTGTAAAATACTTAAACACCATATATTAAGATACACAAATAAAGGAGATTAGACAATGTTAGATATTATAGAGATACAAAAAATACTACCGCATAGATACCCATTATTACTTGTTGATAGAGTTGAAAGTATGGAGATAGGGAAAGATATCGTTGCTTATAAAAATATTTCGATAAGTGAACCTGCTTTTCAAGGACATTTTCCAGGACATCCAATCTATCCAGGTGTGATGATTTTAGAGGGAATGGCACAAGCTGGTGGAATTTTAGCACTTAAAAGTGCTGGATTTACACAAGAAGAGATTGAGCAAAAAGTTATCTATTTTATGAGTATTGATAATGCAAAATTTAGACATCCTGTAAAACCAGGGGATAAACTTGAATATAGAATAGAGATTATAAAATTAAGAAAAAATCTTATCGTTCTTGATGGGAAAGCATATGTAGACGATAAGCTTGTAAGTGAAGCTGAACTTAAAGCTATGATTATGGATAAGTAGTCAGATATGAATACTATTCATCAAACTGCCATCATAGAAGATGGAGTGGTTTTAGGGGACAATATCACGATTGGTGCATATAGTATCTTAAAAAATGGAGTGACAATTGGGGATGGAACTACAATTGGTAGTCACACTTTAATAGAGGGAAAAACAACAATTGGGAAAAACAATGAAATATTTTCCCATTCTGTTTTAGGAAGTATCCCTCAAGATTTAAAATTCAATGGGGAAGATGTTGAACTTATCATTGGAGATAACAATAAAATAAGAGAATTTACACTCTTTAATCCAGGAACTATTGGTGGTGGAAGTAAAACAGTTATCGGCAGCAACAATCTTTTTATGGGATATGTCCATGTTGCTCATGATTGTATCATCGGTGATAATTGTATATTTGCAAATTGTGCAACTATGGCTGGACATGTTGAAGTAGCTGATTTTGCTGTTGTTGGTGGACTTTCAGCAGTACATCAATTTTGTAAAATTGGGCATTCTGCTATGCTTGGTGGTGGTTCAATCGTGGTGCAAGATATCCCACCATTTTGTGTAACTGAAGGAAACAGAGCAACATTAAGAGGACTCAATATAAATGGTCTAAGAAGAAGAATGGAAAATAGAAGTGATATTGATGAGATAAAAAGAGCTTATAAAAAATTATTTGAATCAAATATGGCTATGCAAGATGCTGCAAAAGAGCTATTAGAAACAAGCCAAAATAAATATGTTCTAATGTTAGCTTCCTTTGTAAGCGAAACAAAAAGAGGTATCCCAACAACAGCAAGGAAAAAAGTAGATGAATAAAAAATTACCTGTGTGTGATTTTTGTGGTGTAACAGACAGCGACAAAAATCCTGTAATCTCTGGAGACAAAGCAAATATTTGTAAGATATGTGCAAAAAGTGCATACGATATTATTTGTGAGCACGAGGGAGATACTGAAAAAATAGAAAAACTACCAATGAGTGAAAATAATAAAGATATGAAAAATATTTTACTCAAACCAAAAGAACTTAAAACGATTCTTGATGAATATGTTATTGGTCAAGATAGAGCAAAAAAAGTTTTAAGTGTAGCTGTTTACAATCACTATAAAAGAGTTTTTAATCATAATGTGATTGATGATGATACAGAATTATCAAAATCAAATGTACTTTTAATTGGACCAACTGGGAGTGGAAAAACACTTTTAGCTCAAACTATTGCAAAATATCTTGATGTTCCACTTGCTATTGCAGATGCTACAAGCTTAACTGAAGCTGGATATGTTGGAGATGATGTTGAAAATGTTGTTACAAGACTTATTCAAGCTGCAGATGGAGATATCAAAAAAGCTGAGCAAGGGATTATTTTCATCGATGAGATTGATAAAATTGCAAGAATGAGTGAAAATAGAAGTATCACAAGAGATGTGAGTGGAGAAGGTGTCCAACAAGCACTTCTTAAAATAATAGAAGGAAGTGTTGTCAATGTTCCACCAAAAGGGGGAAGAAAACATCCAGGTGGTGATGCTATCCAACTTGACACTACAAATGTTTTATTTATTTGTGGTGGTGCATTTGATGGGCTTATTGATATTATCGGGAAAAAACAAGGTGGCAATACCCTTGGATTTAATCAAAACAAAAAAACAAAAAAAGAGCAAGAGGCTATTTTAGAGATGGTTGAAGCTGATGATTTAGTAAAATATGGACTTATTCCTGAACTTATTGGGCGACTTCATATGATTACAACTCTTATTCCTGAACTTATTGGGCGACTTCATATGATTACAACACTAAGTGAAATAGATGAAGAAGCGATGATTCATATTTTAACTGAACCAAAAAATGCACTTACAAAGCAATATAAAAAACTTTTTACAATGGATAATGTAAATTTAACTTTTGAACCTGACTCACTTACAGAGATAGCACAAAAAGCAATCAAACGAAAAACAGGTGCGAGAGGATTAAGGTCAATTATGGAAGATGTTATGCTTGATATTATGTATGAGTTACCAGAATACAAAAATCAAACAGTAACAATTACAAAAGATGTTGTGAATAAAACAACAAAACCAAAAATAGCTTAAAGCAAAAAATAAGGGGATAAAATGATATTTGATAAATTTATAGGTATGTTTTCAAATGATTTAGCGATAGATTTAGGTACAGCAAACACTCTAGTATCTATAAAAGGGCAAGGGATTGTTATCAATGAACCTTCTGTTGTTGCTGTTCAGCATGATAGATTTGGGAGAGATAAGATTTTAGCAGTTGGACAAGAAGCCAAACTTATGATAGGAAAAACTCCTATGAATATTCAGGCTGTTCGTCCTATGAAAGATGGAGTTATTGCTGATTTTGAAATGACTGAAAGAATGATAAGATACTTTATCGAAAAAGCTCATAATAGAAAAACTTTTGTACGACCTAGAATTATTATCTGTATTCCTCATGGAATTACACAAGTTGAGAGAAAAGCGGTAAGGGAATCAGCTTTAAGTGCTGGGGCAAGAGAGGTGTTTTTAGTTGAAGAACCTATGGCAGCTGCTATTGGAGCAGGTATCCCAGTTTCAAGTCCAAACGGACATATTGTGGTAGATATCGGTGGAGGGACAACTGAAATAGGTGTTACTTCACTTGGTGGACTTGTTATTAGTAAATCAATTAAAGTTGCTGGAGATAGATTTGATAAATCGATTATCGACTATGTAAGACAAACATTTAATCTTTACATTGGAGAAAGAACTGCAGAAGAGATAAAGTTTCAAATTGGAACTGCAGTTAAACTAGAGAAGGATTTAGCGATTCAAGTTAAAGGAAGAGATAATTCTGGATTACTTTCAACAATTGAACTTACAAGTGAAGGTGTAAGACAAGCGATGAAAGAACCATTTAAAGAGATTGCACTTGCTATAAGACAAGTATTAGAGGAGATGCCACCTGATTTAGCTAGTGATATCGTAGATAATGGTATCGTACTCACTGGTGGTGGTGCCTTAATTAGAGGACTTGATGTATATCTCTCAAATGATGTCAAACTTCCTGTAAGGGTTGCTGATGAGCCACTACTCGCTGTTGCACATGGGACAAGTAAAGTTTTAGATGAGGAAAAATTATTAAAATTAATCTCTAATGAATAAACATATTACATTTTTGGGACTTATGATTCTAGTTTTACTAGGATATATTTTTAACTTTGATAAATTGATGTCAAATCTATTTTTGGGTGCTACATCTGATGCAAGATGGAGCTACTCAAATTCTATTACAGTTGTAAAAGATTCAGTAAATAGCTACTTTAATCAAGCCCAAACATTAAATGATTTTGCTACACAAAGGGACAAAAACACTCATTATAAAATCCTCTATGAAAATGCTCAAAATGAATTGAATGAACTTAAATACAACATGCAAATTCTTGATGCAAATCTCTCTTATCAAACAATGTATGCAAAAGCAGTCAGTTATATCAATTTAAATGATTTTTCTAAAGTTATTTTAGATAAAAAAATGCCAGCTGGTAAATTGTACCCACTTATCACCCCACAAGGTTTTAGCGCAGGGATAGTACGAGTTTATAACAATCTTTCGATAGGTTATCTCAACACAAATGAAAAATCAAATTATGCAGTATTTATAGGGGATACAAATGCACCAGGTATAACCTCTGGTGCCGATGAAAATGGATATATTCTTATCCAACATATTCCAAAATGGTACACAATTAAAGTCAATGATGAAGTTGTTACAAGTGGAATGGATGAGATATTTCCATATGGTGTGAAAGTTGGAAGAGTTGTTGGTTCAAAAGAACTTTTAAATACAAAAATGGCTATCGTAAAACCATATGCCTTTGTTACTTCAAAAAGATATTTTTATATTATTACAAAAGTAAATAATATGTAACTTTTATCAACAATGAGGTATCATCAAAATTAGGAAAAGGATTCAAAAATGTTAAAAAAGATTTTATTAGTGTTAGTACTGTTTTTTAACTTTGCAGATGCTAAAACAGCTGTATTTGAGACAACAAGTGGAACTATTGAATTGGAGTTGAGAGAAGATTTTGCTCCAAAAACAGTTGAAAATTTTGTAAAATTAATTGAAAAGGGATATTACAATGGTATCATTTTTCATAGGGTTATCAAAAGATTTATGATACAAACTGGTGATCCAACAGGAACTGGTGCTGGTGGAGAATCTATTTGGGGAAAAGATTTTGCCGATGAACTAACTCCAAAAGCAATGTTTAATCGTGTGGGTGTTCTTGCTATGGCAAATCGTGGTCCAAATACAAATGGAAGTCAATTTTTTATCACGACAACTCAAACTCCTTGGCTTAACGGCAAACATACTATCTTTGGATATGTGGCAAACAAAGCAAGCTATGATGTTGTACAAAAGATTGAAAATATTGAAACAACTTACGGTGATAGACCTAAAATTGAACAGAAAATTATAAAAGCGTATATGAAGAAATAAATTATGTTACAAGCACTTTTTGGAAAGTTTACTGTTACTCCTGAACTTTTTATAAAAGAGTTGTTTAAAAAAGTGATAGATGAAAATACTTTACAAAAGATGCTTGAAACGGAAAAATTTTCCTTAAATTATCAAAATGAAAAGGGGGAAAGTTTCCTCCATCTTTGTATTTTACATAGTAAATTTAAATCTGCAAAGTGGCTTATTGAAAAGGGAAAAATTAATGTTACCCTTCGAGATAATTTCAATCAAGAACCGATAGAAATAGCGATTAAAAAAAACAATCATCTCATTGTTGAACTCATCCTTAAAGCAAAACAAATAGATATTAATCAAGTAGATAAAGATGGTCGTTCTTTACTTCAAAATGCTGTATTATCTGGAAATACAGAGATTGCGCATGAGCTTATTCACAACCTAATTGATGTGAATATTGTAGATAAAAACAATAAAAATGTGATGTTTGATGCTATCTCGTATGGGGATGAAAATATTATCAATAAACTACTTACTACTGATATTAATCTCAATCAAAAAGATTTAGATGGGGAAACTATCTTACATAAAAAAGAAGCATTGCAAAATGATGATTTATGCGAGAAATTGATACGAAAAGGTGCAAATCCTACAATTTGTAATAATGAAGGAAAAAACTTTTTATTTCATTTAGCTACAAGAGGAATAGAAGGTGGTAGATTACTTGATGTAGCTATAGAACATGGGTGTAATATCAATGCAAAAGTGAGACATAATAATACTATCTTAATGGAAACTATGCTGGCATTTTATAAAATTCCTCATCATGAAAAGGAACGAAGAATTTCACTTTTAAAAATGGCTGAAAATCTTGTCCTCAAAGGGATAGACATAAATGCAATTAATGATGATGGGGAAAGTGGTCTTTTTGATGCTATTCGAAATCATGATTATAATATCTGTGCTTTTTTTGTAAATAAAAAAGTTAGCCTGAATCTTCAAAATAAAAAATATCAAACACCACTTTTAGTAGCAATATTAGAGGGTATTTCAAATATTGATATCATTTTATTATTACTCCAAAATGGAGCAAATCCATCTATTAAAAATGATGATGGGAAAGATGTACTAGAGATTTTAAATGAACTTATCTTATATACACACGAATTTAGAGAACTTAAAGATAGTTCTTTAAAACCTTATGGGAAAAAAGAAAATCAATATTTTGTAGTCTTAAAAGAGGTTTTACAAAATTCAAATTATAATCTTCAAAACCTCACTTCCATTGGTCAACCACTTTTTTTTGCACCTATGTTAGATGGGTACTATGATTTATTTAAACTCTATATGACCAATAAGTTTAATGTAAATGCTCTTGATAGTAATAATCTTAATATTTTTTATCTTTATGTACATACTGTATTTAGTCTCAACAAATATTTTGAAGCTTTTAGAAGTAATCTTATAGGTATGATTGGCTTTGGAGTTGATATTAATATTCTAGATGATGAAGGGAAAACGGTATTTTCTAAAATTATGAAAAAAGAAACCAATCCAAAACTTTTTGAAGTGCTGATTGAGATTACAAGATTTAAATATGACTCACGAGATAAGCAAGGGAGAACCCTTTGTCATCATGCCATTTTGAATAAAAATTTAGAAATTACAAAAATGATTTATGAAAAAAATAATGATGTTTTAAATATCTCAGATGGATATGGAATACTTCCAATAACCTATGCTGCGCTGCTTGGTTGTTTTGATATTGTCAAGTTGCTGTTAGATTATGGAACAATTTATATTAAATCAAATAAATCTATTCCAATGGCAGTTCGTGTTAAATTTGCACCTATGGTAAAAAATGTTGATTCCTTAAAGATGAAAACAACAGATAAAGACCTTTTACGAAAAATAAATATTTTAACAGATCAAATAAAAAGTGATTTTAAGGTGGTAGAAGAATGAAAATTATTATTAATGGTCAAGAGAAAGAATTTGAAGCAAACGTAACACTAAAAGATGTTATAGAACAACTTCAAATCAAAGATAAAGTGATGGCTAGTGCTGTCAACATGAATATAATAAAAAAAGAAAATTGGGGAACTTATACCCTTTGTGACAATGATAAAGTTGAGCTATTAGAATTTGTTGGCGGTGGTTGAAGAGAAATTAAATAAGGAAAAAATTAGCTAATTATTTTGTTTCATTATTTTCAATATCTTCATTTGTATCATAGATAACTTTTATCAAAATACCATTCTTTTGGTCTTTGAAGTAAATATCATCTTGAATCAAAAGATTGTATAAAAAATCTTTTTCGTACGATTTATCCAAAAATGTATTGTTAAAAGTATCTCCATCATAACATGAAATAACATTTTTACACACTCTATCTTCATAAATCGTCATATCTACTGCAACTGTTCCAAAATTCAAAACAGTTAACCGTACCCTATCCTCATATCTTTCAATAAACCCTTTATCATAAAATTTTAAAGAAGGTGTTTTAAAAACAATCGTTGCACCTCTTGAAGAAACAGGCTGTTTAGAACTACAACCTGTGAAAATAAAAAGAAATATTAAAGAGATTAAAAATCTATAAGCCATTAAGTTAATGATGATGTTTGGTATAAATTCATTAAATTTTCATAAAAATCAGTTGTTTCAAAATCATCTAATAATCCACTATTTAATGATAACTGTTGATGAATTTTTGCTAACTTCTCTGCTCGATTAGGAAACAAATCACTTAAGATTATAGAACTTATCTCTTTTCGTACCAAAATAGCAGGTGGAATAATCCCAAGATAAAACAACTCCATAATAGATTCACTATGATAATGAATATGATGATGACTTCCGTGAGGACAAGCATTGGTACTTACTAAAGTACTACATTTATCACAATAAACAAAGTTACTCATAATCTCAATATTAATATCAATTCCAACTATAGTATCTGCAATAGAACTAAAACATTTATCTTGATAAAATGCCCCAATTCCAGCTTTCTCTTTTCCAAGTATCAACTGAGTACATCCATAATTGTGAGCAACTATCGCATTTAAAATTATTTCATTAAACCCACCAAAGATATAAGTATTTTCTAAAGGAATTAAAATCACTTTATCTTTTGGAAGAAAATTATCACAAAAATATTTTACGACATTGTACCTAGTCTTATAACTAAGTTCATCATCCGTATAAGGTTTTAAAAGGAAAATAACAATCAAATCATTTTTCACTAAGGCTGTCCTAATAAGCCTTTCATGAATTCTATGAAAAGGTTTACCTGAGAGCATAATTGCAGAGATAGATTTTGCTTCAAGATTTGCGATTGCTGTTCCTAATTCCAGTTTATGATTTTTAATATCTTCAAAAATAACTTCAAATTCTCCACAAATTGCATAATTCCCTAATCTTTGATATGTATTTACAACTCCAGGATGTAATGGATTATTAGTACCATAGATAAGCTTTACCCTCTCATCTTTATCTATTTTAAATACTTCATCACAGATAAGTTCCCCACAAACTTTTCCATCGCACACCAAGGTGACTTTATCCCCTTTATGTAAAGATTTTAAAACAGATTCATTTCGTTTTCCACTCGGTGCAAGGACAACAGAAAAAGGAAAAGTTGTCCCTTTGTATATTTTTGTCCTATTTACTTCAATAGATTCTTGTTCATTCATAAGTTTATCGACTGGTTTTAGAAGTCCCTCTTTTAAAAGACTTAGTGTTGCAAGTGCTTCTTGATCTATATATAATTTTTTATTCATAAAATCCCTTATTAGAAAATCTCTTTATTTTTTTATTTAGATAATACTTTTTTGTTTGAATTGGTATAATATCCAATAATTTATAAAGGGTTAATTTGTTAGTTCATATTTGTTGCAGTGTAGATAGTCACTATTTTTTAGAAAAGTTACAAGAAGATTTTCCAGATGAAAAATTGATTGGTTTTTTTTATGACCCAAATATTCATCCTTACAGTGAATATCTTTTACGACTTGAAGATGTCAAGTTTAGTTGTGAACAATTAGGGATTGAACTGCTTGAAGGTGCTTATGATGTAGAAGCTTGGTTACAACTTGTAAAAGGGCTTGAAAATGAGCCAGAAAAAGGGGATCGTTGTACAGTTTGTTTTGATACTAGACTTGAAGTAAGTGTTCAAAAAGCGATTGAGCTAGGGTGTAAAAGCTTCACAACTTCACTCTTAATCAGCCCGAAAAAATCTCAAGAGAAACTTCAAGTTATTGGGGAAAAACTGGCAAAAGAATATGATTTAGAATTTATTTTTAAAGATTATAGAGCTGGCACGGGGATGGAACTTCAGGGAAAAGCTGTGAAAGAGAATCAACTCTATCGTCAAAATTATTGTGGTTGTCTTTTTGGATTAACAGCACAAAGAATACAACAAGAGAAACTTCTCGATGAGATGATAAGTCCAATAAATCGACAAATTTTACCAGAATCGATTGAGGAGAGGTTGGAGCTCTATAGAAAACGAAATCAACTCAAAAAAGAGAATATTGAATTTAAAATCATCAAACAAAGATTTTTAAATTATCGTCTTTTAAGTGGTTGTGTTCTGATAAATAAAGAGGTAGTTCCTTCCTATTTTTTACCTTACTCAACTTTAAAAAATAAAAAAACAGCAGGGCAAATTGAATATACAATCAATAATATTTCTTATCTTAATCGTGATGAAACAAAACTTATCACTTTAGAATATTTCAATTATTTAGCAAATAAAAACTATAAAAGTATTTATGAACTTATCAAAAATCCACCTTTATTTGAGGAGGAACTCGCATTTCGGAATAAGATTGTTTCAACACCATTTGATATCTCTTGTATAGTGATTCTTGATACAATTATTAATGGAAAAATTGAAGTTATCTTAGATAGTCAGGTATTTGATGATGTCAGGGAGGATATCATCATTTTGTAATCATCACACGGTATAATGAAAAATAACCAAGGAGTTACTATGCAAGAAAAAATTTTATTTGTCTCAGTTGAGATTCCAATTATTATCAATCAACAAGATTTAGAAAAAGAGTTTCCGGGATTGATTTTAACTAAAATTGAGAATTCACTTGTTGGTGAAATCACTAATGATAAATTTATATTTACCACCTCTTTTGGGGTTATTACATTTTGTAACTTCAATCATGATGAGATAAAATCGTTTCTCCATAGATTGAAAATAAAAGAGGCAAATCATTACGAAACAGCACTTATCAACCAAGATTATCCAATGATAGTTGATAGTGAATTTGAGAAACCATTTATAGACTCTCAAGTGATAAAATACAATCAGTTTAATAAATCTATCGCTTCAATCATATCTTTAGTATTATCCCAAAGTGTTGGTCTTGAAATACGAGAAAAGTCATTAGAAAAAAAGCTTCAAGAGAGTAAAAAGCTATACGATAAAATTGAACACATAAAAGCGAAAGATAGGGAGAATCTAATGAATTTTGCAAGCAGTATTGCAAAAGAAAGGTTTGAAATCTTAAGTCAACTCTATCTTTTAGATAAACCAGATATCCTTTGGGATGATTTTCAACTTGAATCACTCTATAATCAGCTAGCCCTCCAACTAGAACTCAAACCTAGATTTGAAGTAGTAGAGTATAAAATCTCATTTTTAAAAGAATCAGTTGAATTTATAACTGATAGGGTCAATCAAAAATCGAGTGAATTTCTAGAGTGGATTATTATTTGGTTGATTGTGATAGAAATACTTTTTTCAACTTATGAATACATTATCAAACCACTTTTATAAAAAGGTTTGATAATATCTGATATATGTTAAAAAGGATTATGACATAATCCCTTTAATCATAAAAAATACTGCGGCAGCAAGTCCAGCAGCAACAGGAACAGTGATAAGCCAAGCCGCAATAATCTTTTTCACCGCATCTCTTTTAACATACTTAATCCCTTTAGCTTCTTGAAAATTCTTTTTAGCTTCTGCAGATGATTCAATTTTTTCATCAATAAGCTTATGTAAAGTAACAATTCTTTGATAATTTGCTTTGTTTTTATCTTTTATCTCAACAAGATGAGCTAACTCTCTCTCAAAATTTTCTAAATCTTTTTTATCTTTTTTAAACCTTTTTCTCGCCTTTGCAATATAATTGCTCTCACTACTATCAAGATATTCCCTTAAAAATCCAACACCAAATACACCACCAACTGCAATATGAGTAGAACTTACTGGAAGTCCTAGTTGAGAAGCTACAATTACCGTAATTGCTGCTGCCATAGCAATTGAAAATGCTCGTATTTGATCAAGTTCTGTTATTTCACTTCCTACAGTTTTGATAAGTTTT
>RRZT011839048.1_pt1 | contig 15546 bp, 12 predicted proteins | sample 2165551 | NCBI WGS metagenome assembly RRZT01 (sample SAMN10456910, study PRJNA506462) | wastewater metagenome | biome: wastewater; feature: sludge; material: wastewater sludge; isolation source: wastewater sludge with Escherichia coli K12::gfp cells carrying plasmid... | place: USA: Moscow, Idaho... | reverse complement strand
TCTGCTTGGCCAGCTAAAGAAATTGAATACTGTGTCCACGTATGGCCACAAGTTATCAAAGAGGCTTGGCCATACCCCCCACTGGACCTTCCATGATCTGCGACGTTCTCTAGCCACCCATCTCACCGCAGCAGGCATTGCGCCTCATGTTATCGAGATCATCTCAGGCCATAGCCTCAAAGGTGTAATGAGCCACTACATCCATGATCATCGACTGTCAGAGCAAAAAGTAGCTCTGGAACTATGGCAGTCAATTATCTGGAACAGCCCCACCAACACCAATATCATCCCGTTCAATCACGCTGGTGGACGATTGTAGTAATCATGACAAGAAACATTTTACCGGATAGGGACTACCTCAAAATCTCTCGGGCTGCGACCATAGTGGGTTGTGAGATCGACGATATCATCCATTGGGCAGCCAATCAGAAAACTACGCTTTTTTTGATGCTGAAAGAGGCTGAATGTGCCGTCATCATACGTAATCTAATTCCAATACAGCCAAATGACTCCCTCGATAAACAGATGGAAAATCAGGCCAGGCTGGTCAGGGCTACGCTGAAGATTACTGAGGGAGAATTTGGACTCGCGCAACTCAACTTCAATGATGTGCGTCCGAAAAAGCAGCTTGGTGACGTCCCCATGTTTTACCGCTTCAGCTACGGCGGGGTTACTTTTCCATTGACCATGATGGCCAAGGCATCCGGACTCTGGGCTGTGGGACACAGCTTTACCAAGCAGCTTGAATCTCATGGGGCAGTGGATTTCCGCTCCTTCTTTTTGAAACATGGTTATTTGCTTAACATTGATAACCCGATTGAAGGCTTCCAGGTCTCCATTGTACCTGTGACCTCTATTGAAAAACCTGCGGTCCCAGATCATCGTGTATTGCCGGAACATCTGTGGTTGACTCATGAAAGCATGCAGCGATTACTCGGCAACACAGCCCAACATTCAGCCATTCAACGCTTACAACCGCTGAACAAGCCCCAACGATACTCACCTAAAAAACATGCCATGCTCTGCTTTCTGACCGAGTTGCTGGTGGAACGGGACGATGCACTGGCCACCATCGCCTTTGAGCAGCATTCCCTCATATCCTCGAACTATCACCAGCTGGTCACCGAGCTCAGTCACGCCCTGCAGTGCCCTGCCGAGGAGCTGATCCGGCAACTTCTGAGCCGGTGCGCTCACTCCTCGATAGCCTTTCTCTTTCTGGTCAACAAACAGTTCGAGGAGTGGTCGAACACAGCGATTGCAGAAGCAATACAAACGCTAATGGACTCAAGAGAACGGGATCAAATACAGTGCCAATTGGCCAGCATTGACAAAAACACCATCCAAAACTGGTTAAATTAAAATCAATCACGGTGAGTTAACTTAACTCACCGTGATTTAACCTTTGCTCACCTCACATCTGAAAATAAATCCGGGAAGATGCACCCATCAAATCCAATGAGACGAGGTGAGTAATGATTTCTCAAAAAATCCTTTCTATTACAGCAATTTGTGAACTGGTAGGTCGCAATCGTCGCACCCTGTGGGCATGGGTGCGCGATGGCGTTTTTCCTGAACCCATCAAGATTCACGGCAAAACGGTGGGTTGGCCTGAATCGGTTTACCAGCGGTGGCTGGCCGAGCTGATGGAGGGCAAATAATGGCCAAATCGCCATTTTGCTATCGCACTTTGGCAGCAGCAGATAGCGGTACTCTTCAACCAATACTCAAACATAAAGACCTGCAGCGAGTGCTGGGGTGCTCAAGAACGACCATCTATCGCTGGATCGCACTGGCCAAGCTCCCCTCTCCCCTGAGACATAATAACGGGCGGATCATGGGGTGGACAAAACAACAGATTGAAGCCCTATTAACACAACGCTGAATAAAAAAGAGGAGGCAATCGCCTCCCTTATTTGGTACTTGATGTAACAAAGTGGAACATTGAGGCCGTTTTTTCCTTAAACAGAAATGCCTATTGCAGAGCAATCCGGCCATAAACGACGGGGGAAAGCTGCGATCCACTGCTGCCCAAATCGCTAGGATATTAATAATATATGCCCGATTTTAATAATGATTCTTCTTTATCATTACCCTTTAACTATGAGTATCAAGGCCATGCTTGGGCGGTCATCAAAAGCTTTCATATCAGACGAGAGATAATGGATGGAATTTTTCAAATTATGGAAAAATTCTTCAGTAAGACAAGCAAGCTCACGGCTATTCGCTTGGAGTTAAAGATGAAGCAATGGACAAAGGATAACCGGCCGATCAGCCAATTTTGCCAACAGTTAAAATGTCAGTTAATCCATCATTATGGCCAGCTTTACAATGGTTATATCTGGGTCAGAGAACAAGGAAAGTCCAAAGCCCAGCACTACCACTTGGCACTACTACTTGACGGGCAGAAGGTTAAACACTCAGACACGGTTTACCGTATAGCTAAAGCAATGTGGACCTATGGCAATCTTTCCCTACCTGATAACCCTTTTTATCACGTTCATCGTGATCGTCTGGATGAACACAGGTTGCTGATTTACCGCTTGAGCTATTTGGCCAAGGCTGAAACCAAGGGGGAACGGCCACCCGCCGTCAAGGATTATCAATTCAGTCGCAGTATCAGGGTAAATTAAGCAAAGACAAATAGAAGGTATTCTCCAAAAATACCACACAGGACCGGACAGCCAAACTAAGGGATATTCTTATCAGCAAACGGAAGTTTACCAAAGGTCTATTGGATGAGTGCAGAAGAGAACGAGGAAAACGAGTGGCACGCCATAGAGGAAAGCTTACGCCTCATGTATGGTGATAACGCATACCAGCGTATGACAGAGGATGAGTGGTGGAGGTATGACTATTGCGGACGGCGCAAGAAGCTGGAAAGACAAATAGAACGTCAAAGAATAACGATTGTTAAACCGTTGGTGTTCCCCTCTATTTTCGCTGACCCAAAAACTGTGGCTAAGATAAATCGGCAAAACGGGCAACGCTCCCGGTGGCTTATGGATAAATTATCCAGAAGAATTGCCCTTGAAGATATGGGGCCGATTGATAACGTGACGCACGTTGTGACCAAAATGTCCTGGCATCCCCATCATGCCCACATTTGGGCAGTGGCAACCTACCCCGGAGTAACCAGTCAACAATTGACGGATTACGTGGGAGTGGCCAGCTCAAACCACAGAATGGTGTTTCGGCGTTTGAACAATGACCTATACCACGTTGGCTGGCAGTGCGTCTCAAGTCCGATAGACTACAAAAACGAGCCGTGGGGCTGGTACCTGGAAAAAATCTGAGACCTGATCACCGGAGATGATCAGGTTTATCTGATCAGATCAACCTTGCCTGATCCGAGCGCAATCTGATCAGATCAGCCTTACCTGATCACCTATCCCTAGAAGATGGCAACGAGCAAAGCCACGTCCTGTCTAGGGTTGGTAATGATCATGGTGATTTGAGTGGTAAGGCCGCAGGCGTGTATATCTGCCGCTCAACGCCCGTCAAAAAATTTGGTTGTCTCGTTACGGGTGATCACATACGCGATCAGATGATTCCCGAGATCGAAACCCGACGCGCCAAAATTAGGTGTATTCCTTGGTTTTTTGTGGCTATTGCTCTCATGCCGAGATGCTCCATTGCCACCAGCTCACTCCTCCCAGGGACCGTGCCAGGCATCGCTCAGCTCGGTACATTGGATACAGGCAAAGCCGGGCTGGTTATCCAGCCACTGGCGGGCGCGCTCCCGATCAACTTCGCCGAGGGTACCCCGCTCAAAGCTGACCAGATAACCCGACAGGATGTCTGAATCTTCACCGCCACCACCGCCAAAGCCCCAGCCCTGGAACTCGACAAACTCGATCCAGTGATCGAGGGCCTGATCCAGAGTGTGGCGCAGGCTATCGAAGCGGAAGCTGATGGTAAAGCCAAGCTCCTGAAACTCCCCGACGCGCAGCTTCTTGCGCAGACGGCGGGTGCGGGGTTTGGCCTGCTGTTCTGTGTTCAGTATTTTCATGATGAACCTTGTGGTGATGGCGTCGAATGCTCGGGGGCGGCGATATAACCCTGCTTTGAATGAGTCTTAAATTGCTGGAAAGCCAGCCTGAGCGTGCCCGTGTCCACCAGCCCCTTCAGATACTGCTGCCGAATGGATTGCGCGTCTCTCTCGACGATGTTGGCGAGTGCCGAGATGGAGACAAAATGCCCCTGACAGACCCGGAGCAGTGCGGCCTCCATGGTGTTGCGATCCAGGCGCTTTTTCTGGCGTGGCTCCCAGGCCAGCTGGAAGAGCTGCTGCCGCATGGTTTCGCTTAGGTGAGCCACATCATCGATATAGGGGGCGTCAAAATGCTCCGAGATTAGTCGCCCGTGCGGATCTCTGGTGGCGTTATCCGTAGAGCCCTCGCCGCTATGTGTGGAGCTGCTATCTTCCATCTCTGGGGATGAGGAAGCAAAAGAGAATACCTCATCCGGCGTAGGGAGAGAGACACCATGCAGGGTATAAATCTTTTGCTTGAACTCACCACTGGCCGCCAAAAAACCTCTGTGCTCAAGGCGCGGTAGCGCCAGGGTCACTTCACGGGAGTGTTGTGTCGTTAACTGGCAGGACCGCTCATGATTGACCCCCCCTCGACGGTGGCAGTAGTCACAATCAGCTGCTCGAAAGCATCGAGCCGGTTGAACTCTTCACCAAACATTCTGAACAACTGGGGCCGAGTCTCATCGAGAATCAGGCTCGCCAAGGAAAGCTCCAGCAAGGTCTGTGGCAGCGAGTCTTTCTCTCATAGCTTGGGAGGCCGCCAGTTGGCCGACCTCCACCCACTGAAAATCTTCGACATACCAGAACCAGCCCGTTCCCCCAGGCCGATCAGCAGAAACATCTGATGCAGCAGTCGGTTTCGGCAGTCTGTATTACCACCCGCAATCACATCTTCCAGGGGGATGCGCATCAGACCAGGATTGCGAAATCCGAACATGTCGGGGCGTTTGACCACCAGCACGGAGGCACATTCCGAGTAATCGGCATGGACTATTATCAGACCCAAGCGCCTGAATGTTGCGTTCTTACCTGCCGGGTACCAGTGGCGTGTGCTCTGCTCTTCGGTTCATCGTATTTCGGGCTCTCTGCCAATTCCTCCATCCACGCGTTTTATGCCGCCTTTGCGTCAATGCCGTGTACGCAGCAAACCGGTCGAGCGGAGTAAGTCAACACACCAGCTTTTTTAGCCACCTGATACTGGCTTCAATCCAGCATCAGGTGATAATCGATGCTCACAATTAATTAACGCCAACCTTAAGTTCGACTAGTACATCTGTTGCCCACTTTTGCTCGGAGTTTTGTATCCGGGCACCCTCAACCACCCTAGCCATGTGCATGAGCTGGTCTTGAGCTGGCAGAGCAAAGTCAAACCACATGTCACTGTGCGAGCCGAAGCGAACCTGCCAATAGGCGACACCTTGGTCGAACCGGACCTTCAGCGTCCTGCCGTCTTCAAACTCAAGCTCCAACCTACGGTGATGAGGGATTTCACGATTCGACGACTCCATAATCAGTTCAACTTGACGCCCAACCATGGCCGACAGCCAATTGCGTGAAAAGAACTCGAAATCGTCCTGGCTGGCCCAGTCATCAAAGGCCTTACGCCCTTGCATCCGACCTGATTTGAATAGGGTCTTCACCTGCACAACCGCGTCGGCAGAAATACGGCTCTTCAGATTCTTCAGAACCGCACCCAGGATCGTCACGACTGCGGGGTTCTGAATGTAACGATCTGAGTAGCTCAGCCTATTGATCTTCGCAGTTGCAATCACATCAGCAACTTGCTGATCTCTAGCGCCAAGCAGCTCCCAGAAACGCTCACCGAACTGCAGCAGCGACCCATTGAGCTCATCATGAATTGATATATCGACGATCCCTACCTTACCTCGGGACCCACTAAAAACCCTTGAAAAGTCCATCGCTTTCCAGTCAAGACCCGGCTGACTTCTTGAGAGAACGACTAGCTCATCGCTTTGATGCCAACTGCAGCCTGGGACGGTTGCCACAAGGCTGCGCGAGGCCAGCGTAATAACCTCGTCCCCTATAAATGCTTGGGCAACGACATGCTCACCTGGCTTAGTAATGGCATTCCCGACATTCACTCCAAGGCTCGACAGACGCTCGAGATCCTGCACGAGCTCCTCATCGTTGATATCCGCTGGCACGAGCAGATCGACAGTCAGCTCATCAACCAGAACATAGGTCTGAATCGCCTTACGGAACTGTGGTGCGAGAAGATCCCACTCCCCCATATCACCAGAGGTCAGCAGAGTGACCCTCTCAGCCCCCTCATTTATCAGCCGGCGCAGAACGCTCTCAATACTGCCAGGCGCATATTGGCCATCAGCAAAGGAGAGTTTGTTTTCGGTGGTCAACCCCACGTGATGAATGAAGTCCGAGTCTAGCCAGTCGAGCGCTGCTTGGCGATCCAGCTTGTCGTGGTTATGCCGCGTTTGAGAGTCCAGCAGGCACTCACTACAACCAGTTTCACAATGCTTGCAGTGGAGCCTTTCCACCATCCCGCGCAACAGTCGTTCGACATGCAACGGTGCGCTAGTAGCAAAGCCCGCACCACCGCTGATGACGTCGAAAAGCTGAAGGACGCGAATGGGCTGCCCGCTGGGCAGCTTGCTTGGGCGGGTTGCATAGCCCAGTTCGGAAGCAGATACCCCCAATATCTCAGCTAGGGCGGCACGCAGAGCTACAGTGAGCGTCATGGCAATTACACTGCCCTGCGCCGAGTCTGAAATAAACTCACCGCGTACTGGATGATGCAAGGTGAGCTCAAACACATCAGTGGTAGCCACAGCACCAAGGCTTACGCTTGGAAGAATGCTCCCGCTTCCCTGGCACGGGAGGCGCTTGTTGTTCTGGTCCTTATCCTCTTTGGTCGGGCGCGGCGGATAGTGGTCACCGGACGGTGACAGGTCTCGCGGAAACGTTCCATCCGGCTGCATGGACTCCGCTCGGCCACAACTCATGCACAAGGCAAAACCTGCTCCGTGCTCACCTGAGCTATGATGGAAGACCTTCCCATCGGCACCATAGGTCATCGCCCCAACTGCCGGATTTGGCAGCGGAGTCTTGCTGGCATTTACGAAAACCCAGGCAGTTTCAACTGGGATGAATTTCTGATGCTGGATGTCATTGGATACCGACACATAGGCATCGGTGACAAAGCCAGTGGGCCGCAGGACCTTACGAATGTTCTGGGGCTTAATCAGCGCCTGACAGTCGACATTGCTGCAAGTCAGCTCGTCGGCCCTCACCAGCGCCTCCTCATAATCCACCGTGCCGCAAACATCACAACGCCACGCGATGTCCAATTTCTGCGCCTCTTTGCTGTCTGCATTGAGGTTATGCCAGTGAAGGGAAACACCGGCAGATCTGAACACCCGACCATCTAGAACAATTTCTGCGCCAGGAGCGTACTCGCGAATGGCTATCGACAGGTTGCGTGAAGGCAGTCCCTTGTATCGGGATACATTGTCCTCACGGTCCTGCTTCAGAGCGCTACTAGGATTACGCTCACGAACGTAATCCTCTATCGTGAAGTTATCGAAGTTAACCACATCGGTGGGGAAGCCGTAGCCGGGGAGAAAGGTGCGCGCCGCAAGGTCCCGCAACAAGTACTCATTGCAATGGCGGGTCTTCTCTACTTGAAGGCGCTTCAGATAAGGGCTGTTGGCTTTCGTCTGCTTCTCCTCAGAAAGCAGGAAGCGATAACTCTTCAACCAGCGGCTCTGCAATGGCTTGATCGCATTAACTGAACGGCGACGCAGCTGTACTACATCCACTCCGGCCAGAGCCGTGCCCCTCACCAAGTCCTTCAGTACATCATCTAGGCTTGAGACAACTTGGCCCATTCGCTCAATAAACCGGTCACACTGCGAGGCACCATGCTCATCGTCGTAGAACCACTGGGTATTCAAACTGGTTTTCTCTGTCTGAGTGGGGCCCACCACATTGCAGAGAAAGTCCGCCAACAGTAGTGAGTTAACGTGCCGTTGCACGAGTCGCTCGGAGTTCAACGCCACCACTGGTGCGGGGATCTTCGTCTCAAACGGCCAACCCGGATTGGCGAAAACCTGTTGATCATGCGGGTTGTTTTTACAAAGGGTGTAGGCAAGCGCTCTGGATTCCTTGCTTCGCCCCGCACGACCGGCACGCTGCAGATAGTTGGCCGGGTGCGGAGGTACATTGTTCATGACCACGGCAGATATACCGCCAATATCCACGCCCATCTCCATGGTAGTGGAGCAGTTCAGGACGTTGAGCTGCCCCTTTTTGAACATCTCTTCATAGGAGCCGAGACGTTCAGAAGACTGCTGGGCAGAGTGCTCTGCAGTACGGTAATAGTAGCCACCCTCCACAGCCCTATCATTGATGTCCGTCCACAGATTCCGCGCTCGCAGAGCGTTGACCAACGGATCATTCGCCACCAGATTTCTTAGTCGCGCAAGTCCAGGCGCATAGTCATCCTGCGAACGCTCAAAATCCCACAGGCTTGGTAGCTCAACCAGCTCCGCCTGATAGCTTTTACGCTGCTCTTCAGTAAGCCGCGAAAAATCCAGATGAGTAGGCAGGTAAGGGGTAAGGCCTTTGAAGGTGGTATCCAACAGCTTGTTGGTCACCGGACAGACATAAGCCCGATCAACCAACGAGAACAGCATGTGCTCTCTGGGCAGGAAGTATCGGTTTTCGTCAGCCTTAAGCGCTGAGCCTGGTCTTGTCAACTGCGCCCAAGCAGCCCGCAGCCAAGCATTGACCAAATCAACGTCGGCAGTGCTGGCCGGATTCAATCCAGCACCAAGCAATAACAGTTTAGTTAGTCGCTGGGAATAGTTGCCGTTACGGACCTGAGGCCAGCGTTTGACACGAATTTCATCAGACTCTTTCGACTCGGGATTACGCAGACTCTTGGCAGAAAAGCGGCTGCCGATCCAACTCAACCAGCCCTCATCGACCTGGATATAGCTGTTTTCCCGAACATGAAAGTCCATCGCCACCTTCAGGAAGTCACGCCAATCATCGAGCGTCAGGCCTTTCTGTTCCCAGTACGCCGGTACTTCCTGGACATTAGCCAAGCCAACGTATTCGACCTTCACCAGTCCCTGGGTTTCCAGACTGTTCTGCCGTCTCGGACGGCGCATGAACTCGCGGAACAGCAGCATCTCCGCCAGCTTGTAGGGGCCATCATTGTCTCTGAATATCTCGGGCTTCTGATACTTGTTGTAAAGCAGCATCGAGCCTTTCAAGTCCGCCTTCTGCTTGAGCTCATTGGCGAGATCCGGCCAGGCTAGAGAAACCAGCTTTGGCCTAATTTTCGATCCAGTAGTTGCAGCTAGCATGGCCGAGAGTCGCGCGACTTTTTCCTCTGCGGCTCTGGCTTCCTCCTTGATGCCAATGCTGCGGTACAACTCCACGTCAGCTTTCGCCTTGGCAATAAGTTGATGTAACACCGACGGGTCGAGGCTGCTGGCATCCGCCGACGAGGTGGTCTGGCTCCGCTGGTGCCAGCTCAGAATTTCCAAGACAAGTCCGCGCAACCTGCTGCGCTCGGCCTCCTGCTGCATACGAACAGCCATGCGCGCCGTGCCCTGCCTGCTGTCCGTAAAGGTAATCAGCCGACGGCCTCTACCCGGCAGAGACTGGGGACCATAGTCCGGCTTCTGATCTTCTTCCTGATAGTCCTGACAGTATTCAAGAACTGTCGGCACGGCATTGGCCACATAGAAAGGCCCGCCTAACATGGCGCGGCGAAAGGGGAATGAGCCTTGAAATCCCTTGTACCCGCAATTTTTTCTGCTGCAAACAGCCTCATGGTCATTCAGGCCAAGCCGTTCACCTTTACCGGTGTTGGCAAAAAAACAACCTGACTCCCTGTCAAATTCGACAGGTCTGAACTCATTTGAGTAGTTCTCAGCAGAACAGAGAATGACCGGGATTTTGAGTGGCCCTGCCGGGACATTGGTTTCAGAGCGATCCTCCTCACCTGGTATTTCAGCCTGGAGTGAAAACTCATCACCACCAGAACTCTCCCACTGTATCAGCTTGCCCCCTTTATCCCGAGCTAGCAGATGAGGTTCATTGCAGTCATTACAGAAAGCCAGCTCAAAAACCGGGCTGCCACAGGTACAGGTTTGCCGCTGGTAGGCATAGACATAGCCAAAGGGCCAGTTTTGCTGGAGAGGTGTGCCCTGCTTGGCGGAACAGTGCTTGTCAAAACAGGCCCACAACCCGTGAGTAGTACGCTGGAAGAAGTGCGCTCGCAATTTCAGAAACGCCGGCTCGCTAGCCGAAGGCCGAGTACCCGAACACACATCCAACCAGCGCAGTATTTCTCCTTGCGATAGCGACCATCCGCCCTTCTGACGCATATGGCTGACCATCTCGGTCAGCTTCAATGGTTTAGGACTGGTGATCAGCAGGTTTCTCAGTGCGCGGGCTTGTGGAGAGTGCACCAGGGCATCGTATCGGTCGGGATGAACCTCTGGATCGTTAGCGTTGACCGCCGACATGGATTCGAGCGTATCCAGAGCAGTCGGCGTTTGTTTACAAAGCGCCAGAGAAGGGATGGCCCGACTCCCGCCCCAAACATCGATCTGCGCAACCGGCACCCCGGACAGATCCGAAAGGAACTGCTTCAGCTGTCCTGCGGCATCCTCACCGGCAATGGTCGCCGAGGTCGCCACGAAGCGGACATCCTTGGGCGTAACGCCGAAGGCTGTCATCACCCTACGCAGCTGCAATGCCAACTCAGCCGCCTGCGACCCCACGTAGGTGTGGGCCTCGTCCAGAACGATCCAGCGCAGCGACTTCTGCTCTCTGGAAATTCTTACAATGGGCGCATCAACCTGGCGCACCATCATGTATTCGAGCATGGTGCCGTTGGTGACCAGAATGGGGGCCGGTTGCGAGCGCATCAGCTCGCGTGACAGAATCTCGTTAGGCTTTTGGTTCTGCTCGCTACGCACCTTGGCCTGCAGCTCCGGTGTATTACCGTTGTAAAGGCAATAGCGGATACCACTTCCAAAACTCTGAGTCCAAGCATTCAAGCGTTCACGTTGCGAGTTAATCAGGGCGTTCAGTGGATACAAGAACAAAGCCCGGACACCGACCAGCGGCTTAAGACCTGTGCCATGATACTCGCGATACAGATCCTCTAGCACCGGTACCATAAAGCATTCGGTCTTGCCCGAGCCGGTACCACTGGTGACGACTACCGAGTGCTTCTTCTCCAGTAAGGAGCGCCAGCTCGCCAACTGGTGGGTAAAGGGCTTCCAGCTTGCCCCAAAGCGGTAACGCCCATTCACCTTACCGTCGAGCGAAGCAACGATCGCCTTGCTAAGCAAGCGCTCATTACTCGCCAACTGCTCCATCGTGAGTGAGGACTCCTCCCAACCGAAGGTCTGTTCGAACAGAGGGGGTGCCAAGAATGCCCCATCTTTGCCGCAGTCCGCACGCATCAGACTACCGAGGTGCTCACGCAAGCCTGGATCGGTGATACTCAAGATGCTCAAGGTGGACTCAGTGGTGCGGGAAAGCGCCTGCTCGACCAGCCCAGAAAAATACTTATCCATTTAACAACTCGGCCTTATTCATTTCCATGACGCTGTTCAACAAGCAATACTGGTAGATTGAGTTGAACCATTTTGAATCGAAATCGCGGACTTGGCGCAGGAAGAAAATCGCCTCTACTCCGTCCGTAAATACATCGGTGAACTGGGCTTTGCCACAGGCGACTGCAGCAGCAAAAACCGGGAGATAGCGCACTGCATTGCGGTAATCCATATCCGGCTTAAAAGCGATTACCGAGTCGCTTTGGCTGCTGTACCAACGCTCTAGGCGCTTGCCCCCGAACTCCGGCCACTGGGCCTCGCTGCGCTCGCGAATCAACTCAAGGTACCAGCCATACAGGACCGCTAGAGGCACCTTGATCTCCGGGCCAACAGGCTTGCCTGAAAGGAAGTGCTGCACACTCTGACCGTAGGATGGATAAGTTTCCCCCAATCTCGAAAACATTCGTCCGATCAGGGTATCAGCAGCCTCTTCAGCAACTCCCTTCACCTTAAGGAATGCAGCAAAACGCTTGGCCGCAAGATGGATTTCTGCGATGGGAAGAAACTCCCAGAAAAGGGGGAACTCAGCCTCCAACCGGCCAAGAAATTTCGCCTCCATCTCAAACTTGAATAGCGCCATCGCAAATGCGTGGGTATGTCCCACCAGAGCCTTCCAGACCTCGAAGGTAGCCAACGGCAGATAGCCGTATCCTTCATACAAGGCCTGCAAAAACTGCCAGCCGCTATGCATGGGGTTTATCGCCATGGCATCCAGTACGGACGCGAAAGAACTGACAGGTGAAGCATGATCGAAGGTAAGCACTGCCTTTTGCAGACTCTGGATATCTTCGCCAGACACCACAGGCTGCCAGTCTCCTGCGAAAAAGAGCGGACGGAAGGATACCGATGAGTCAGCTCTGGGCAGTACCAGCCAAGGACCGTCCCTCTCAACGGCTGCCGGCAACTCGAAGTAGCCAGTGGGTACACCATCAGATGTTCGGGAACTAAGTTCGATGGGACTGCGCATAGGGTCATGCAACAGCATAAATACCGGCTTAGGGATATCGCCAGAGTCATAGTGCAGATTGGCAGCACACAGCATCCGACCATCGAGATCCAGTTGCATCTCCGTCGCATACCTGCGGATGCGGTAACTGACGTCTTGACCGTTACCAAACACCCGTAACTCGGCGACCTGATCGATACCTGACTGAAGCGACAGCAGATCAAAAATCTGCTCACGGATGCTGAACAGACTGATCTCTAGCGGCTTCTCAGCAGCCGTGTAGCACCAGCTGTAACAAGCATTCCTAGCCACGCTGCCCCTGAGGGTCAGCTCAATACCAAAGCGAGTGGGTGTATCGGATCGGCCAAACAAAAACAATCTGGCCCCAAGCAGGTCATCGACACTGAAAGTACGTTTCAGCTGCTTCCCGTTGCCGTCAAAAGCCAAGCAACCCGAGCTGGGAAATGGCAGATCAATTTCCACCGGATCGGCCATCAAGCTCGGGAAAACGGAAAGCCGGATCCTGATCGGGGGGAAGCCCTTTGCCGAAAGCTTAAGCTCTGTATGATCTTCATGCTTTACCTGCTGTACCTGCAGGCTTTTGTCATCAACCTGAAGCAGACAGCGCTGCCGGGAGTACACCAGAATGCTGCCCATCCCCGGTGCCTCACCACTACGCAGCTCAACACGGAAATCCGTCGGCAAGATGCCTACCCTGCGGCGCAGCAAGGTATCGCCGGCTCGGTTGCGCACCGATACATACTGAGTACCGAGCATCTCCTGCAGCAAGCCGGTACCTGGCTGCTTGCCAGCCACATATAGGTCACTGCCTTGCTGTTGCAGCTCTCCAGCAGCGGTCGGCCACTGCACACGAGGCAGGCCGACAAAGGTCATAGCAGGCTTGGTCGACCATCCGGTCTGGGCACCAGTCAGTTCCAATTCAATCCCAATACCGGCGACATGGCCCGTGCGTATCCGGTAACACTCTTCCCCCTCAACCAGGAGTTGCGCCTTACCCTGCACCTTGACCGTACGACGCGAGAGCGTCGGGGGCATATCGCTGTAAATGACCTCTCCGCAATAGTCAGGTATGCTCAAACTGCCGCCGTCAGGCAACACCAGCAGCAACTCTTCACCGGCCATATTGAATGAGGCCTGTCCGCACAGCTGCCAGCAGCGGTCGTTCATTGGCTCAAAGCCTAACGGAACCTCACCCAGCGCCACCGCACTGCCTTCTATCGGCAGGGTAGCAATCTGCATACCGCCAGCCATAGCCACCAGGCTCAGAGGAATACTGCAATCCCGCCGCTTGCCAATCACCTCTCGCAGGCGCAAGCGAATGCGCGCAGCACCATTGTCCACCAGCGCATAGCCAGGACCAAGGTCAGCAATCACCAACCCATCTTCGGCAATGACCAGCTCAAAACGAGTGGTGGATGGTTGTGCCGTAAGACGAAACACCACTTCCTCAGGCGTTGAGATCTGAACCTTGAACACATCCGGCTGCGCCTCATGCCAAAGGTGTCGACAGGACCATCCCCTAGTATCCCGGTGTCGCCTTTTGCCCTCGACAGTCGCAGTCTTTAACAAACCATTTAGGAGTTCGCTGCCAGTCTCGTTATCCAGAGGTAGAGGAAACAATTCTCGCCACTTGGGATTCTGGGCATCCAGGTGGACAACAGGCTCATCCGCCTGCGCCAACCTATAATTTCGGACCAAAGCGACAAGCTCATCAACCATGCGCGCAATCAGTTCGACCGACGTACGTGAGGCAAACACCTGAGGAAGGTTTGCCTTTTCCAGCTGTTGCTCCACCTGCTGGAGGGTGTTAAATCCCAACAGGTGCCACTGGTCATTCTGCCTTAGCAAACGATCAAACAGAGACTGGAAGCGGCTACCTCCCTCACGCAATACCTGAAAGGGCAAGCCCCCCTCGCCAAACAGCGACCCCAGAAAATCCCGATGACCTGCTTCGTAGAAATGAAGGGGACGTTTCCAATACCCCTCCAGCCCTTTCGGGATGGCCTTGCTCAGTTCTCCCGGCGACAGGTTAAATCCCAAAGTTTTCCAGATCGGATCCCAAGTCCAGGCATATTCGCTGAGGTACTCACGTCGATACCACTCAGAGCCATATAGCACCAAACATGCACAGGCAGCCTTGTCCTGTAATATCGCATCGCCCCCCCCTAGTTGGCGGAGCAAATCCCGCAGAGCAACATATTCTTCATGGCTACAGTGATAGGCGTAGAGCCCGCGTTGATCTGGTGCTTGTAGACCACGACGCAACAAAAAGGCTTGAAGCCAGAAAGAGCACTTGAAGACAGATAATGCCATGGGCGATGACTCTGCATGAATTAGGGCTAATCGAGATTAATAGAGGCTACTACAGAACTCCATATGAGTATGTGATCTGTCGAACAGCACGATGCTTCTCGATACCTTGAGCACCTCCGGCATCATGGCTTCATAGCTGAGCAGGGTTTCTTTCATGGGCTAGCCAGAGTCAGACAAAACTGGTAGTTATCTTGCCACAGCGACCTACATGGGACCATGGCATAACACCGGGATTGTGCGGGGGGTCATTTAAAGAGTGCTGGTGGATGGGGGCACAGCTTAGGAAATAGGACGGGTCGAGGGCGCTGACAGGATTACGCTACTGGAACTACGAACCGGCCGACCCGCCACCGGAACCCCAATTGCAAGCATTGCCCTTGGTAAACAGACCATATCAGTGGTGGCAGAGATAGACAACTACCAGGCATTGTACGGCGCAAGCACCAGCCTGTTACTACATGATGCCAAGGAGACCATATGATGACCGATCAGCCAGCTTTTGTTCCTGTCCTTACAGTGATGGTGGACTACGGAGGGGCACCGTTCCTGTGGCTCAAAGAGTCACCAGATGAACCAGGCTACGTGAACGACTGCATGTGCGAGGGCGATGG
>RRZT010804038.1_pt1 | contig 15548 bp, 16 predicted proteins | sample 2165551 | NCBI WGS metagenome assembly RRZT01 (sample SAMN10456910, study PRJNA506462) | wastewater metagenome | biome: wastewater; feature: sludge; material: wastewater sludge; isolation source: wastewater sludge with Escherichia coli K12::gfp cells carrying plasmid... | place: USA: Moscow, Idaho... | reverse complement strand
TCCAGCACCTGGCTGTCGCCGGCGTGCGGGTAGCCGTTGCCGTCCTCGCCGATGCGGTTGACCGCCGCGACGTAGCACAGGTTCTCGATGCCGCGCGCCGGCAGCAGGCGGTTCCACGGGTTGCGCCGCGCCGCCGGCCAGCTGGCGATGTACAGCAGCAGATCGGTGTCGTGCGGGTCGCGGCTCCACACCGGGAAGCGCAGGTCGTAGCAGACCAGCGGGCGCACGTTCCAGCCCTTAAGCTCGAGCAGTACGCGCTCCTCGCCCGCCGCGTAGTGCTCGTGCTCGCCGGCCATGCGGAACAGGTGGCGCTTGTCGTAGTGGGCGCAGCTGCCGTCCGGGCGCGCCCAGTACAGGCGGTTGCGGTAGCTGCCGTCGGCGGCGCGGGTGATCACGCTGCCGACCACCACGGCATTCAGCCGGGCGGCCTGCTCCAGCAGCCAGGCGCGGCTCGGGCCGTCCTCGGCCTCGGCCAGCGCAGCGGCGTCCATGGAGAAGCCGGTGGCGAACATCTCCGGCAGGATCACCAGGTCGGCGCCCTCGGCCTGCGCCAGCAGACGGGCGAAGTGGGCATGGTTGGCGGCCGGGTCCTGCCAGACCGGGGCGGTCTGCACCAGGGCCAGCTTGAGATCGGGCAGGGTTGTCAGGTCACGCATGGGAGTTCTCCGCAAGTTCTCGGGCCTCGAGTGAGGCAGGGGGCGCCGTGCGCCCCCTGTCGATCACACCCGGCACAGCTTCTCGGCGGCCTGGCGCAGGGTGTCCTCGCGCTTGGCGAAGCAGAAGCGCAGCAGGCGCAGGTCCTGGGGCGGCTCCTGGTAGAACACCGAGACCGGAATGCTCGCCACGCCATGCTCGCGGGTCAGCCATTCGGCCATCTCCACGTCGCTCAGGTCGTCGCGGATCGCCGAGTAGTCGACCAGCTGGAAGTAGGTGCCGGGCGTCGGGGTGAAGGCGAAGCGCGAGCCCTTGAGCAGGTCGCAGAACAGGTCGCGCTTGCTCTGGTAGAAGGCCGGCAGCTCGTCGACGTGCTCGGGGTGGGCGCTCATGTAGTCGGCCAGCGCCCACTGCAGCGGGGTGATGCCGCAGAAAGTGACGAACTGGTGGACCTTGCGCAGCTCGTCGGTGAGATCCGGCGGCGCCACCACGTAGCCGGTCTTCCAGCCGGTGACGTGATAGGTCTTGCCGAACGAGCTGACCACGAAGGCCCGCGCGTACAACTCCTCGTGGGCCAGCACGCTGGCGTGCGGCGCGCCGTCGTAGACCAGGTGCTCGTAGACCTCGTCGCTGATCAGGTGGATGTCGTAGTCGCGGATCAGCGCCGCCAGCAGGTCCAGCTCGGCGCGGGAGATCAGCGCGCCGCTGGGGTTGTGCGGACTGTTGAGGATGATCAGCCGGGTGCGCGAATTGATCGCGGCCTCCAGGCGCTCCCAGTCGATGGCGAAGTTCGGCAGGCTCAGCGGCACATGCACACAGCGACCGCCGGCCAGCTGCACCGCCGGCTCGTAGCTGTCGTAGCAGGGATCGAAGACGATCACCTCGTCGCCCGGCTGCACCAGCGCCTGCACTGCGCAGAAGATCGCCTCGGTGGCGCCGGGGGTGATGGTCACCTCGCGCGTCTCGTCGAGGCGCCGGCCGTAGCAGCGCTCGATCTTCGCCGCCACCTGCTCGCGCAGCGCCGGCAGGCCGATCATCGGCGCGTACTGGTTGTGCCCGGCCATCAAATGGCGGCAGACCGCCTCGCGCAGGGTCTGCGGGCCGTCGAAGTCGGGGAAGCCCTGGGACAGGTTGAGCGCGCCGCATTCGGCGGCCAGTTGGGACATGGTGGTGAAGATGGTGGTGCCGACCTGGGGCAGTTTGCTGACGATCATCGCAATTCCTGAGCCTGTTGAGCGCAAGCGGCGAGGATAGCCGATCGGCGCGGCGCCGGGCAGGCACAAAAGCCAGGCCCGGCGCACGCTTTGCCACAGAAGATTTCCCGGCCGCGGTTCAGCGGCGCTTGTCCTTGCGCTTCTTCTCGGCCTTCTTGTGGTGGCTCATCAACCGGCGCTTCTTGTTCACCTGGCGGGTGCAGAGGGTGTTCTTCTTGCCCTCGTAGGGGTTGTCGCCGCCCTTGAACTCGATGCGGATCGGCGTGCCGACCAGCTTGAGCACCCGCCGGTAGGTGTTCTCCAGGTAACGCGAGTAGGCGCGCGGTACCGCGTCGACCTGGTTGCCGTGGATCACGATCAGCGGCGGGTTGGCACCGCCCAGGTGGGCATAGCGCAGCTTGATGCGGCGGCCGTTGACCAGCGGCGGCTGGTGGGTACTCACCGCATCCTCGAGGACCTGGGTCAGGAAGCTGGTCGGCCAGCGGGTCACCGCCGAGCGGAACGACTCCTGCACCGACTTGTACAGGTGGCCGACGCCGGTGCCGTGCAGGGCGGAAATGAAGTGGATGTCGGCGAAATCGACGAACTGCAGGCGGCGCTCCAGCTCGGTCTTGACCCGCTCGCGCTCGTGGCTGTCCATGCCGTCCCACTTGTTCAGGGCGATGACCAGCGCGCGGCCGGTTTCCAGCACGAAGCCGAGCAGGTTGAGGTCGTGGTCGACCACGCCTTCGCGGGCGTCCATGACGAACACCACCACGTTGGCGTCCTGGATCGCCTGCAGGGTCTTGACCACCGAGAACTTTTCCACCGCCTCGAAGATCTTGCCGCGGCGGCGCACGCCGGCGGTGTCGATCAGGGTGTACTTCACCTCGTCGCGCTCGAAGGGGATGTAGATGCTGTCGCGGGTGGTGCCGGCCTGATCGTAGACGATCACCCGCTCCTCGCCGAGCATGCGGTTGACCAGGGTCGACTTGCCGACGTTGGGGCGGCCGATGATGGCAATCTTGATCCCGGACTTCTCGTCGGGACCGGGGATGCGCTGCTTGGGCTCGGCCGGGGCGGCGCCCTCCTCGCCTTCGCCGGCTTCGGCCAGCTCGTCTTCCTCGCCCTCGTCCTTGGGGAAGGCGCCGAGGGCGGCCTGCAGCAGGGCGTTGACGCCGCGACCGTGGGCGGCGGCGACCGGGAAGGCGTCGCCGATGGCCAGCGGGCTGAACTCGGCGCGGGCGATTTCCGGATCGACGGTGTCGACCTTGTTGGCGACCAGGAAGGTGCGCTTGTTCTTCTTGCGCAGGTGCTCGGCGATCATCTGGTCGGCGGCGGTCATCCCAGCGCGCGAGTCGACCATGAACAGCACCGCATCGGCTTCCTCGATGGCCTGCAGCGACTGCTCGGCCATCTTCGCGTCGATGCCTTCCTCGTCACCGGAGATGCCCCCGGTGTCGATGACGATGTAGGTGCGGCCCTGCCATTTCGCCTCGCCGTACTTGCGGTCGCGGGTCAGGCCGGAGTAGTCGGCGACGATGGCGTCGCGGCTCTTGGTCAAGCGGTTGAACAGCGTGGACTTGCCGACGTTGGGGCGGCCCACCAGGGCAATAACGGGAACCATGCGGCTCTCCATAGGGTGATTCGTGAAAAACGCAACGGCCGCTGCAGTCTAGATGCAGCGGCCGCTGATGGGTATGTACCGCCTCCCGGCAGTACGGCCCGGCGTCAGGCCGCGTCCCGCGGGCCGGCGCCGGAACGCGCCTCAGCGCAGGGTATAGGCCACCAGCTTGCCGCTGTTGCCGTAGGCGTACAGCCAGTCGCCGACCACCAGCGGGCGGGCGCGCAGGCCGTCGCTGTCGACCCGCACGCGACCGACGAAGCGACCGTCCACCTGGCTGAGCAGGTGCAGGTAGCCTTCCAGATCGCCCGCCGCGACGTTGCTGGAGAACACCGCCGGGCTGCTCAGCTGGCGGCGCGCCAGGGCGTCGTTGCTCCACAGCGCCGAAGTCGAGCGCTCGTCGATGCCTTCGACGCTGCCGCTGGCCTGGCTCAGGTAGATGTTGCCGAAGCCGGCGGCGACGCCGACGTAGCTGGACGCCTGGCGCTGCCACAGCGGCCGGCCGCTCTGCAGGTCCAGCGCGGCCAGCTGGCCCTGGTAGGTCACCACGTAGAGGGTGCCGCCGGACAGCAGCAGACCGCCGTCGATGTCGACGATGCGCTCCAGTTCGGAGCGACCCTTGGGCACCGCCACGCGCTGCTCCCAGACCGGGATGCCGCGCTCGACGTCCACGGCGATCACCTTGCCGCTGGACAGGCCGGCCACCGCCAGGCGGTTGGTCACCACCGGCGAGCCGGTGCCGCGCAGGGTCAGCACCGCGGGAGTGCTGTCGTAGCGCCACAGCTGGCGACCGTCGTAGGCGTCCAGGCCGATCAGACGGTCGTCCTGGGTCTGCACCACCACCACGTTGCCGTTGCTGGCCGGTGCCGACAGCACTTCGCCGCCGACCCGCGCGCGCCACTTCTCTTCGCCGCTGCTGCTGTCGAGGGCGATCACCTCGCCCTTGAGCGTGCCGAGCAGCACCAGACCGTAGCCGGCGCCGACACCGCCGGACACCGGCAGGTCGAGCTCCTGCTTCCACAGCACCTTGCCGGTCTCGCGATTCATCGCCAGCACCAGGCCCTCGATGTCCGCGGCGAACAGGCTGTCGCCTTCGCTGGCCAGCTCCAGCTGGTTCCAGGTCTCGCCCTGACCGGCGCCGACCGAGCGGCTCCACTGCTTGTCCAGGCGCACTTCCTCGCTGAACTTGGTCAGTTCGGCCGGTGGCAGTTCCTTGGTCGAATTGCTGCTGCAACCGACGGCGAGCACCGCCGCCGCCAGCATTACCGCATGAGTCCAGCGCATCATTGTTGGGCTTCTCCGTCGGCCAGGTCGTCCAGCTTGATCTGCAGCGTGCCGAGGCCCGCTTCCTGGGGCTGCGCCGCACGCGCCTTCTGGTAGGCGGCGCGCGCCTCGGCATTGCGGCCCAGCTTGACCAGCAGGTCGCCGCGCAGCTCCTCGCGACTGGCGACGAAGACGGCAGCCGCCTCGCCGGCCAGCAGGGCCAGTCCTTCCTCGGTCTTGTCCTGTGCGGACAGCACGCGGGCCAGGCGCTGGCGCGACACTTCGCCGAGGGTGGCGTCGGCCGGCGCATCCATCACCTTGCGCAGCTCGGCGGCGGCCTCGTCGAGGCGCCCGCTGTCCACCGCCACCCGCGCCAGCAGCAGGCTGGCGTACTGGGCGTAGTGGCTGCCGGCGAAATCCTTGTTCAGCCTGCCGGTCAGCTCGCTGACCTTGGCCGCATCCGGCTCGCCGGCGCCGTTCAGGCTGATGTCCACCAGTTGCTGGTAGAGCGCCGAGGCGGCCTGGCTCTGGTTGATCTGACGATCCTGCCAGAGCTGCCAGCCGAGCACCCCGGCCAGCGCCAGGGCGCCGCCGGCCAGCAGCGGCTTGCCGTTGCGCTGCCACCACTCCTTGATCGCTGCCAGTTCTTCTTCTTCGGTACGCGAGGTCACCCCGGTCACTCCCTAGCTCTGTTCAGGTTCAGGCTTGCGCCAGGCAAGCGGCGAGATGCGCGCTCAGCGCATCCCAGGCGACGGTCTGCTGCTCGGCGTCGCCGCGCAGCGGCTTGACGCCGACCACCTGCCGATTCAATTCGTCCTCGCCGAGGATCAGCGCGAACAGCGCGCCGCTCTTGTCGGCCTTCTTCAGCTGGCTCTTGAAGCTGCCGGCGCCGGCGTTGACCACCAGGCGCAGGCCCGGTACGGCGTCGCGCAGCTGCTCGGAGAGCTGCACAGCGGCCAGTTCGGCGGCCTCGCCGAAGGCGGCCAGGTAGACGTCGACCTGGCGGGCCAGCTCGGCCGGCACCTTGTCGAGGGTCTCGATCAGCAGCACCAGGCGCTCGACGCCCATGGCGAAGCCCACCGCCGGGGTCGGCTTGCCGCCGAGCTGCTCGACCAGGCCGTCGTAGCGGCCGCCGGCGCACACGGTGCCCTGGGCGCCGAGCTTGTCGGTGGTCCACTCGAACACGGTCTTGCCGTAGTAGTCGAGACCGCGCACCAGCTTGGGATTGAGCACGTAGGGGATGCCGGCGGCATCCAGACGCGCCTTCAGACCCGCGAAGTGCACGCGCGACTCCTCGGACAGGTAGTCGGCCAGCTTGGGCGCGTCGACCAGCAGCGCCTGGGTATCGGGGTTCTTGCTGTCGAGGATGCGCAGCGGGTTGCTGCTCAGGCGACGCTGGCTGTCCTCGTCGAGCTGCTCGAAGCGCGCCGACAGGTACTCGACCAGCGCCTCGCGGTAGCGCGCGCGGTCGTCGCTGCTGCCCAGGCTGTTGAGTTCCAGCTGCACCGCGTCGCGGATACCGAGGATGCCCCACAGGCGCCAGGTCAGCACGATCAGCTCGGCGTCGACGTCCGGGCCATCGAAGTTGAACAGCTCCACGCCGATCTGGTGAAACTGGCGGTAGCGGCCCTTCTGCGGGCGCTCGTGGCGGAACATCGGGCCGATGTACCACAGCTTCTGCGGCTGGCCGCCGCCGATCAGGCCGTGCTCCTGCACCGCACGCACGCAGGAGGCGGTGCCTTCCGGGCGCAGGGTCAGCGAGTCGCCGTTGCGGTCGGCGAAGGTGTACATCTCCTTCTCGACGATGTCGGTGACCTCGCCGATGGAGCGCTTGAACAGGTCGGTGAACTCGACGACCGGCATGCGGATCTGCCGGTAACCGTAGCCGTCGAGCAGACCGGCGACGCTGTCTTCCAGGTAACGCCAGAGCGGGGTCTGCTCCGGCAGGATGTCGTTCATGCCACGGATGGCCTGGATGTTCTTGCTCACGAAAATTCCTTAACTGCGGGCGATCAGGCGGGCATCGGCCTCGGCCTTCTCTGCCGCTTTCCGGCGGATCAGCTTTTCCAGCTCGTCCACCAGGTTGTCGTTGTCCAGTTTGTGCGCCGGCTTGCCGTCGATGTAGACCAGGTTCGGGGTGCCGCCGGTGAGGCCGACGTGGGCCTCCTTGGCTTCGCCCGGACCGTTGACCACGCAGCCGATCACCGCCACGTCCATCGGCACCAGCAGGTCTTCGACGCGGCCTTCCAGCTCGTTCATGGTCTTGACCACGTCGAAGTTCTGCCGCGAACAGCTCGGGCAGGCGATGAAGTTGATGCCGCGCGAGCGCAGGCGCAGCGACTTGAGGATGTCGAAGCCGACCTTGATCTCCTCGACCGGATCGGCGGCCAGCGACACGCGGATGGTGTCGCCGATGCCCTCGGCCAGCAGCATGCCCAGACCGACCGCGGATTTCACGGTGCCCGAGCGCAGGCCGCCGGCTTCGGTGATCCCCAGGTGCAGCGGCTGCTCGATCTGCCCGGCGAGCAGGCGGTAGGCGGCGACCGCCATGAACACGTCGGAAGCCTTGACGCTGACCTTGTACTCCTGGAAGTCCAGGCGGTCGAGGTGCTCGACGTGGCGCAGCGCGGATTCGACCAGCGCCTCGGGGGTCGGCTCGCCGTACTTCTTCTGCAGGTCCTTCTCCAGCGAACCGGCGTTGACGCCGATGCGGATCGGGATGCCCTTGTCGCGGGCGCAGTCGACCACCGCGCGCACGCGGTCCTCGCGGCCGATGTTGCCCGGGTTGATGCGCAGGCAGTCGACGCCCAGCTCGGCGACGCGCAGGGCGATCTTGTAGTCGAAGTGGATGTCGGCGACCAGCGGCACGCGGACCTGCTGCTTGATCCGCCCGAAGGCTTCGGCGGCGTCCATGTCCGGCACCGAGACGCGCACGATGTCGGCGCCGGCGTCTTCCAGGCGGCGGATCTGCGCCACGGTGGCGGCCACGTCGCAGGTGTCGGTGTTGGTCATGCTCTGCACCGAGATCGGCGCATCGCCGCCGACCAGCACCGAGCCGACGCGGATCTGCCGCGACTTGCGGCGCACAATCGGAGAATGGCAGTGCATGTTACTGGCCCAGGTTGATGCGGGCGGTGCCGCTGGCGGTGAGGTTCTTCAGGTGCTCGACCGGGACGCCGTTGTAGCGCACCTCGGTGGCGCCGCGGGCGTTGCCCAGGCGCAGCTCCAGCGGAGCCTTGCCGGCGATCTCGAGGCTTTCACCCTTGCGCTTGACGGTGCTGATCAGCACGCGGCCGCCCGCCTCGCTCACCTGCACCCAGCAGTCGGCGCTGAAACCGAGCTGCACCAGGCCCTGGCCGGGGGTCACGGCCGGAGCGGCCGGTGCCACCGGCTCGGCGACCGGCACTGCGGTGCCGGTGGTGCCGGTCTCTACAGGTACGGCACTGGCCGGCTGCACGGCGGCATCGGCCGCCGCAGGCGGTTGCGGTTGCGGTTGCGGTTGCGGTTGCGGTTGCGCAGGCTCGCCGGCCGGGGCCGGGGCCGGGACTGCGGGCGCCTCGACCACCGCGACGCCGGCGTCTGCCGTGGCGGGGGCGGATGGCGCTGGCTCGAGCGCAACCGGAGCCGGCTCCTGGGCCGCCGCGACGGCCTGATCCTCGGGCTCCTCGACCGGGTGCAGCTGCGTGGTGCCGTCGGCGCTGTCCACCTCGATGTGCTGCAGGCCGAACATGCCCAGCTCGCTCAGGCGCTCCGGACGCTCCTGCCACCAGAAGTAGCCGAGCAGCACCAGCAGGGCCAGCAGCGCGGCGCTGGCCAGGCGCAGCAGGGTGCGCGACAGGCGGCGCGGCTCGACCACCCGGCCGAGGCTCTGCACCTGGCTGCCGGCGGCGCTGCTGGTGCCGGTGTGGCGGTCGAAGGCCTCGACCAGCGCAGCCGGATCGAGGCCGAGCAGCTTGGCGTAGGCGCGGATGTAGCCGCGGGCGAAGGTGTGCCCCGGCAGGCGCTCGAAGGCGCCGGCCTCCAGCTGGGACAGGGAATGACTGGTCAGGTTGAGCTGGGCGGCCACCTCGGCCAGTTGCCAGCCCCGTTCCTCCCGAGCCAGACGCAGGATTTCGCCGGGGTTGCCCTGCGGCTGCGCTGCGGCTGCTTCGGTGTGCGACATGCTCATTGTTGCTCCGCGAGGTATTGCTGATATTCAGGGGAACCCGGATACAGCCGGCTCAGCTGGGTGCCGTAGGCGGCAGCGCCCGCGCGGTCCTCGAAGACCTTCGCCAGGCGCGCGCCAAGCAGCAGGCTGCGGGCATCCTGGAGGCCCTTGAGGCCGACGAAGCGCTCATAGTAACCGCGTGCGGGCACATAGTGGCGATCTTCGAAAGACAGCGCTGCCATTTCCAGCAGCACGCGCGGCTGGTTGCGGTTCAGCCGCAGGGAGCGCTGGAAGTGTTCGCGCGCCTGGGCGCGCCGGCCCAGCTGAAGGGCGGTCAGTCCGAGGTTTTCGTAGACTCGGGACCGTTCCGGGTAGAGGTGATCGGCAGCGGCCTGCTGGAAGCGCTGGTAGGCGTCTTCGTAGCGCCGCTGCTCGTAGAGGAAACTGCCGTAGTTGTTGAGGATGCGTGCCTCGCTGCGCGCCGCCAGCGCCTTGCGGTAATGCTGGTCGGCCAGCTCCGGCTCCATTTCGCTCTGGAACACCAGGGCCAGCGCGGCGTGCGCATCGGCATCGTTGCCGTTCAGCGCCAGGGCGCGCTTGAGCGGCACCTTGGCCTGCTCGGTGCTGCCCTGCTGCAGGTAGCCGATCCCCAGCTGCACATAGGCGGCGCGGGCGGCATCGCGCCCCTCGGCGGTGGCCAGCGGGTCTCGCGGACCGCTGGCGACGCAACCGCCGAGCACTGCGCCGAACAACAGGAAGATCGCACTACGCAGCATCATTACAGGTCCTTCTGTCTCAGGGGCGGGCGCTGGCCACGGGGGACTGCTCGCCGTCGTCGTCCAGCTGACGCAGGGCGATGTAGCGCTCGCTGCGCCGGGTGCGGTCCATCACCTGGCCGACCAGCTGGCCGCAGGCGGCATCGATGTCCTCGCCGCGGGTGGTGCGCACGGTGACGTTGAAGCCGCCGTGATGGAGCAGATCCTGGAAACGGCGGATGGCGTTGTTGCTCGGCCGCTCGTAGCCGGAATGCGGGAACGGGTTGAACGGAATCAGGTTGATCTTGCACGGCAGGTTGCGCAGCAGCTCGATGATCTGCGCCGCATGCTCGGGCTGGTCGTTGACGTCCTTGAGCAGGGTGTACTCGACGGTCAGCACGCGCTTCTCGCCAAGACCCGAGATGTAGCGCTTGCAGGCATCCAGCACCACGGCCAGCGGATACTTCTTGTTGATCGGCACCAGCTGGTTGCGCAGCTCGTCGTTGGGCGCGTGCAGGGACAGCGCCAGGGACACGTCGATCACCTTGGCCAGCTCGTCGATCATCGGCGCGACGCCCGAGGTGGACAGGGTCACCTTGCGCTTGGAAATGCCATAGCCGAGGTCGTCCATCATGATGTTCATGGCGGCGACCACGTTGTCGAAATTCAGCAGCGGCTCGCCCATGCCCATCATCACCACGTTGGTGATGGCGCGATCGATCTTCGCCGGCACGGTGCCGAAGGATTTGTTGGCGATCCACACCTGGCCGATGATCTCGGCGGCGGTCAGGTCGCTGTTGAAGCCCTGCTTGCCGGTGGAGCAGAAGCTGCAGTCCAGCGAGCAGCCGGCCTGGGAGGACACGCACAGGGTGCCGCGCCCGTCGACCGGGATGTACACGGTCTCGACGCAGCTGCCGGACGCCACGCGCACCACCCACTTGCGGGTGCCGTCGCTGGAGATGTCCTGGCTGACGATCTCGGGACCGCGGATCTCGGCGCAGCCCTTGAGCTTTTCGCGCAGGGCCTTGCCGAGATTGGTCATGGCGTCGAAGTCGTCGGCGCCAAAGTGGTGAATCCATTTCATCACCTGGCCGGCCCGGAAGCGCTTCTCGCCGATGGACTCGAAGAACTGTTCCAGCTGCGGCTGGGTCAGCCCCAGCAGGTTCACTTTGCCGGTCGTTTCAGTCATGGACTCACCCTCACCGCAGGCCGCTTAGCGGATGCGGTTGCACAGCTCGGTAGCGGAGAAGAAGTAGGCGATCTCGCGGGCAGCGGAGGCCTCGGAATCCGAACCGTGCACGGCGTTCTCGTCGATGGAGACGGCGAAGTCGGCGCGGATGGTGCCGGCAGCGGCTTCCTTCGGGTTGGTGGCGCCCATCAGCTCGCGGTTCTTCAGCACGGCGTCTTCGCCTTCCAGCACCTGGACGATGACCGGGCCGGAGGTCATGAAGGCGACCAGATCCTTGAAGAAGCCGCGCTCGCTGTGCTCGGCGTAGAAGCCGGCGGCTTCGCGCTCGGACAGCTGGACCATCTTGGAAGCGACGACGCGCAGGCCGGCCTTCTCGAAACGGGTGGTGATTTCGCCGATCACGTTCTTGGCAACGGCGTCAGGCTTGATGATGGAGAAGGTGCGTTGCAGGGCCATGGAATAGCTCCGAAAAGGTGGGGTTGACGGGGTAACCGGGAGCGCGCCGCCATCGGCAGGCGAGGCAGCGCACAGGAAGTCCGATAGATGAAACGCGCGAATTATACGCAGGTTGCGGTGAAATGCGTACCGCCGCGCCGGGCGGCGCGGACTGCGCCCGGGGCACGGCGCACGAAGGCGCCGCGAGGCGTTTCTAGCGCCCGCGCAACGGCCGGGCGGGGAACGGCGCCGGGCCTTACTCGGCCTCTTCGATCCAGGCGGCCTGGATGGCCTCCAGCACCTTCTCGCCGCTGCGCTGCGGGTCGTCGGCGAACTCCGGCAACTCCACCACCCAGCGATGCAGGTCGACGAAGTTGACGTAGCGCGGATCGACGTCCGGCTTGCTGTCGGCCAGCTGGATGGCGATCTCCAGCACATCGGTCCATTTCAGGCTCATGGGCGGCTCCGGCTCAGTGGCTCTCGTTGACCTGGTTGATGGTGTACCTGGGAATCTCCACCACCAGATCCTGCTGGCCGACCCGCGCCTGGCAGGACAGCCGCGACTCCGGCTCCAGACCCCAGGCCTTGTCGAGCATGTCGTCCTCCAGCTCGTCGGAAGGCTCCAGCGAATTGAAGCCTTCGCGCACGATCACGTGGCAAGTGGTGCAGGCGCAGGACATCTCGCAGGCGTGGACGATGTCGATATCGTTGCGCAGCGCGGCCTCGATGATGGTTTCACCGGTATTGGCCTCGACCACCGCGCCCTCCGGGCAATGCTCGGCATTGGGCAGAAAGACGATCTGCGGCATGGCTTATTCCTCGATTTCGTTGAGCTGGCGTCCGGCCAGGGCGGCCTTGACGCTGTCGTTCATGCGCCGCGCGGCAAAGGCGTCGGTGACCTGGGACAGGCGACGCACCTGCTGCTCGATGGCCACGGTGTCGCCGCCGGCCGCCCGCTCGCGCAGGGTTTGCATCTCGTGGTCGATGACCAGGCGCTCGTCGGCATCGAGCAGGCGCTCGCCGTCGACCGCCAGCGCCGCCTGCACCGCTTCGAGCAGGCGCTGGGCCTCGACCTGCTGCTCGCGCAGGGCGCGGGCATGCTTGTCGTCGCCGGCATGGGCGAAGGAGTCCTGCAGCATGCGGGCGATCTCCTCGTCGCTCAGGCCGTAGGACGGCTTGACCTGGATGCTCGCCTCCACCCCCGAACCCAGCTCGCGGGCGGTGACGCCGAGCAGGCCGTCGGCATCGACCTGGAAGGTCACGCGGATCTTCGCCGCGCCGGCGACCATCGGCGGAATCCCGCGCAGCTCGAAGCGGGCCAGCGAGCGGCAGTCGCTGACCAGTTCGCGCTCGCCCTGCAGGACGTGGATCATCATCGCCGTCTGGCCGTCCTTGTAGGTGGTGAAGTCCTGGGCACGGGCCACCGGGATGGTGGTGTTGCGCGGGATAACCTTCTCCATCAGCCCGCCCATGGTTTCCAGACCCAGCGACAGCGGAATGACGTCGAGCAGCAGCAGTTCCTCGCCCTGCTTGTTGCCGGCCAGGGTATCGGCCTGGATGGCGGCGCCGATGGCCACCACCTGGTCGGGGTCGATGTCGGTCAGCGGCGTGCGGCCGAACAGCTCGCCGACCGCCTCGCGCACCCGCGGCACGCGGGTCGAGCCGCCGACCATGACCACGGCTTCGACCTCGTCCAGCTCGATGTCGGCGTCGCGCACGGCGCGGCGGCAGGCCTTGAGGCTGCGCGCCACCATCGGCTCGATCAGCGCGTCGAACTGCGCGCGGCTCAGCTCGCCGGACCAGGCGCCGTGACTGACGCCGACCCGCTCGGCGCCGGTCAGCGCCTCCTTGGCGGCGCAGGCGCTCTGCAGCAGCTGGCGCTGGGTGCCCGGATCGAGATCGGCGGAGATGCCTGCCTGCTCGATGATCCAGCCGGCGATGGCATGGTCGAAGTCGTCGCCGCCGAGGGCGCTGTCGCCGCCGGTAGCCAGCACCTCGAAGACGCCGCGGGTCAGGCGCAGGATGGAAATGTCGAAGGTGCCGCCGCCCAGGTCGTAGACCGCGATCACGCCTTCGGTGCCCTTGTCCAGGCCGTAGGCCACCGCCGCGGCGGTCGGCTCGTTGAGCAGGCGCAGCACGTTGAGGCCGGCCAGACGCGCGGCGTCCTTGGTGGCCTGGCGCTGGGCGTCGTCGAAATAGGCGGGCACGGTGATCACCGCGCCGACCAGCTCGCCGCCGAGGGTCGCCTCGCCGCGCTCGCGCAGCACGCGGAGGATCTCCGCAGAAATCTCCACCGGACTCTTCGGCCCCTGCACGGTGTCGATGAACGGCATCTGCGAGTCGCCGGCGACGAAGCGGTAGGGCAGCTGCTCGCCCAGTTGCTTGACGTCGGCCAGACCGCGACCCATCAGGCGCTTGACCGAGATGATGCTGTTCAGCGGATCGCCGGCGGCCGCAGCGACCACGGCGTGACCGACGTCGATGCCGTTCTCCAGGTAGCGCACCGCCGAGGGCAGGATGACCCGCCCCTGGGCGTCCGGCAGCGGCTCGGCACGGGCACTGCGCACGGCAGCGACCAGGGAATTGGTGGTGCCGAGATCGATCCCCACCGCCAGACGACGCTGGTGCGGCTGGGGGCTCTGTCCCGGTTCGGCAATCTGCAGTAGGGCCATGGTCTTCGCGGTATCGGGCGCCGCCCCGCCGCCAGGCAGGGGCCACGCGGGTTAATCGTCGAGGCGCTCTTCCAGTTCGCGCGCCTCTCGGGCCAGCTTGTCGAGGAACTGCATGCGGCGCATCAGCCGCTCGGCCTGCTCGCGCTCGGCGGGCACGTCCCAGCAGGCGGCGAACTCGCTTTCCAGCGCGCCCTGGGCCTGCTTCAGGCGGCGCTTGAAGGCGGCCACCCCGTCCAGATCGGCGCTGTCCTGCAGCTCTTCCAGCTCCTCGCGCAGCATCATCTGGCGCAGCAGGAACTCGGGGTCCTGCACCGTGGCCTCCAGCGGCAGGCTCTCGCCGCGCAGGCCGAGCAGGTAATGGGCACGGCGGCTCGGGCTCTTCAGCGTCTGGTAGGCGTCGTTGAGCTGGGCGGCGCGCGCCAGGGCCTGGCGCTGCTCGGCGGCCGGCGCATCGGCGAAGCGGTCCGGATGGGTTTCGCGGGCCAGCTGGCGATAGCGCTCGGCGAGCTGCGCCAGGTCGATGGCGAAGCCCGGCTGCAGGTCGAACAGGGCGAAGTGGCAGGTGCTCACGGCGGGCCTCAGACGTTGAAGCTTTCGCCGCAGCCGCACTCGCCGCGCACGTTGGGGTTGTTGAACTTGAAGCCTTCGTTCAGCCCCTCGCGGGTGAAGTCCAGTTCGGTGCCGTCCAGGTAAGCGAGGCTCTTCGGGTCGATGAACACCTTGACCCCGAAGTTCTCGAACACCAGGTCCTCGGCGGCCTGCTCGTCGACGAACTCCAGCACATAGGCCAGACCGGAGCAGCCGGTGGTGCGCACTCCGAGACGGATGCCCTCACCCTTGCCGCGCCCTTCCAGCGAGCGACGAACGTGTTGTGCGGCGGCTTCGGTCATGCTGATGGCCATGGGCGTTTTCCTCAGAGCAAGCCTTTCTTCTGCTTGTAGTCGCGCACGGCCGCCTTGATGGCGTCCTCGGCGAGCACCGAGCAGTGGATCTTCACCGGCGGCAGGGCCAGTTCCTCGGCCAGCTGGGTGTTCTTGATGGTCTCGGCCTCGTCCAGGGTCTTGCCCTTCATCCACTCGGTGGCCAGGGAGCTGGAGGCGATCGCCGAGCCGCAGCCGTAGGTCTTGAACTTGGCGTCTTCGATGACGCCCGCCTCGTTGACCTTGATCTGCAGGCGCATCACGTCGCCGCAGGCCGGCGCGCCGACCATGCCGGTGCCGACGTTGGGGTCTTCGGCGTCGAGCTTGCCGACGTTGCGCGGGTTTTCGTAGTGGTCGATGACCTTGTCGCTGTATGCCATGGCGGTATTCCTCGCTGAATCTTGGGCGTCAGTGCGCCTGCCACTCGACCTTGGAGAGGTCGACGCCTTCTTTGAACATGTCCCACAGCGGCGACAGTTCGCGCAGTTTGGTCACGGCTTCGCGCACCTTGGCGGCGGCGTAGTCGACCTCTTCCTCGGTGCTGAAGCGGCCGAAGGTGAAGCGGATCGAGCTGTGCGCCAGCTCGTCATTGCGCCCCAGGGCACGCAGCACGTAGTAAGGCTCCAGCGAGGCGGAGGTACAGGCCGAACCGGAGGAAACCGCCAGGTCCTTGAGCGCCATGATCAGCGACTCGCC
>RRZT011741773.1_pt1 | contig 15549 bp, 8 predicted proteins | sample 2165551 | NCBI WGS metagenome assembly RRZT01 (sample SAMN10456910, study PRJNA506462) | wastewater metagenome | biome: wastewater; feature: sludge; material: wastewater sludge; isolation source: wastewater sludge with Escherichia coli K12::gfp cells carrying plasmid... | place: USA: Moscow, Idaho ... | reverse complement strand
CGTCCGCAGATCCAGGCATGAAGGCTTGACGATGGGTAATGGTGCAGCAGCAGCAAAAATACCGGCACGCTGAACCAATATCCCAAAGGCAGATGGTAAAAACCACGGCAGGAAATACTATGCAATTTTTTTACAAAGTCGGTAATTTCTCCAGCGGATACTCAAGCATTCATGTCATGCAGGCAGCTGGGTCACCGATTGTCATCACCTATCCCAGCCTGGATGTCACCGCGAATGGCAGCACAAGCATCACCATTCAGGTGTATAGCGGCAGTTGGAGAATGAACAACTCAGGCGTAAACAATGGTGGCGCTACTTCCCTTTCTGACGCTGCCTCCTACGGGCTTTCGGCAAGCACCCATGGTGTTCTTCTGTCCTGGAACGGCCATAGTTCAACGGCCCGCTTTGTCGGAGGAAATTGGGGAGACGTGCTGGAAGGCGGCAGTGGCAATGACACGCTTGAGGGTGGCAGCGGCAATGATAGCCTCACAGCTGGCGCAGGCAACGACAGCCTGCTGGGCGGGAATAATAATGACACGCTGCTCGGCGGTGATGGCGATGACTTCCTGAGCGGTGACGCTGGCGCCGATGTACTGGACGGCGGTAATGGCAATGATGTGTTCCTGGACCCCAACGGCGACACCATTGCCCGTTTTGAGGCTACCGACACCATCCGGCTGAGCAACGGCGCAGCACAGGCGCTGACGGCCAGCCATTTGCAATACGACAGCGCAAGCAAAACGCTGACCATCGACTTTGATAAAGATGGCACATTTGGCAGTGGCGGCGACGTGGTGGTGACATTCACCAATGCACCAGCCACGCAGAGCTTCCAGATCAACAACACCGGCGGATTTGCCGACATCGCCCTGGCCCCGCCCTCTCTCACCAGCGCCAGCTACGACGCCAGCACCGGCGTGCTGGCTGTCACGGTTGCCGGTAATGTTGGAGTAGGCGACACCATCGCGGTGAACAAGCTCACCCTGAGCGGCGAAGACCACAGCGCCTACACGCTGACCAGCAGCGACGTCACCACCAGCAGTGCTGGCGCATTTTCCGTCACGCTCAATGCCGCCGACCAGGCAGCAGTCAATCAGATTCTGAACAAGGCAGGCACCACCGCCACCGGTGGCGCCCCCTTCAACCTGGCCGGCGCAGCAGGCTGGGACAGTACAGCCAATGCCGCAGCAGACCTGACCGGCAATGGCGTGACGGTCAGCAACCCAACCACACCCATGATCACCAGCGCCAGCTACAGCACCGCCACCGGCGTGCTAACCGTCACCGGATCAGGGTTTCTGAAGCTAGCCGGCGCCGACAATGACATTGATGTCAGCAAATTCACCGTACATGGCGATTCCACCGATTACACCCTGACCAGCAGCAGCGTGGATATCACCAGCGGCACAAGCTTTACCGTTACCCTGAACGCCACCGATCAGACCGCGTTGGCCAGCCGGGTGAATCAAAACGGAACCAGCTCAATTGGCAGTATCCCCTATAACCTGGCAGCAGCAGAAGACTGGGCGGCAGGCGCTGAAGCCGCGGTGAACGTGGCGGATCTGGCTGGTAACAGCCTCACGGCCCTATTACCCAACATTGCACCCACCATCACCTCCGCCGCCAGCAGCAGCATTGCCGAAAATGCTGCCACCAGTACCGTAGCCTACGCCATCGCCGCCACTGACCCGGAAAGCGACGCGCTCAGCTACACGGTCACCGGCATCGACGCCGCATCATTTTCCATCGATACCGCCGGAGCGGTGCGTCTGCTCAGCCCGGCCAATTTCGAGGCCAAATCCAGCTACAGCCTCACCGTCAATGCCAGCGACGCCAGCCACACCACCAGCAAGGCAGTGACGCTCACCGTCAGCGACGTCAACGAAGCGCCAGTGTTTTCCAGCGCCGCCAGCGCCAGCGTGGCGGAAAACACCGCCACCAGCACCGTGGTCTATACCGCTGCCGCCAGCGACCCGGAAAGCAATACCCTGACCTACGCGCTGACCGGCACTGACGCCGCGTCATTCTCGATTGACGCCACCACCGGCCAGGTCAAGCTACTCACCCCCGCGGACTTTGAAACCAAGGCCAGCTACAGCGTCACCGCCAACGCGATGGACGCGACCCACACCACCACCCAGGCGGTGACCATTAATGCCAGCAATGTCAACGAAGCGCCCACCGCGGCCAACTTCACCAGCACCGGGCTGGATAACACCACCGCCATCACTGGCGCTTCGGTAGGCACGCTGGCCGCTGTGGACCCGGATGCCAGCGACACCCACACCTTCACCCTAGTGGCGGGCAATGGCAGCAATGATGTCGACAACAGCAAGTTCACTATCGTCGGCAACACCCTCAAAGTGGGCACCACGTCGCTGACCGCCGGCACTTACCATGTGCTGACCCGCGCCAATGACGCGGGTGGCTTGATGTTTGATCAGGCGCAAACCATCGTGATTAGCACGCTCAACGCTGCACCAGTCATCACTTCCGGTGCCAGCGTCAGCGTGGCGCAGAATACCGTTCCCAGTACCGTGGTCTACACTCCCACGGCCACCGATGCCGAAAGCGATGCCCTCAGCTACACGCTCACTGGCACCGATGCCGCATCGTTTTCAATCGACGCCACCACTGGCCAGGTCAAGCTGCTCACCCCGGCGGACTATGAAGTCAAGAGCAGCTACAGCATCACCGTCCACGCCAAGGATGCGGGCCACACCACCACCCAGGCCGTGACCCTCAACATCACCGACGTCAATGAAGCGCCCACCTTCACCAGCGGGTCTACCGGTTCCGTGGCCGAAAACGCCGCCACCGGTACTACCGTTTACACCGCTGCCGCCACCGATCCGGAAACCGGCACCGTCACTTATTCGCTGTCGGGCACCGACGCCAGCGCTTTCAGCATTGGCAGCAGCTCTGGCGTGGTCACCCTCAACGGCTCGGCGGACTACGAAACCAAATCCAGCTACAGCCTCAACGTGATTGCCTCTGACGCCGCCAGCAACACCGTCAGCAACACGGTGACCATCAATGCCACCAACGTCAACGAAGCGCCCACCGCCGCCAACTTCACCAGCGCCGGGCTGACCAGCAGCACCGCCGTCACCGGCGCTTCGGTAGGCACGCTGGCCGCCGTCGACCCAGACGCTGGCGACACCCACACCTTGACCCTGGTGGCGGGCAATGGCACCAATGATGCCGACAACAGTAAGTTCACGATGGTGGGTAACACGCTCACGGTTGGCGGAACGGCACTGACCACCGGCACTTACCAGGTGATGACCCGCGCCACCGATGCTGGCGGCCTGACCGTCGATCAAGCACAGACCATCACGATTAGCGCTGCCGGTGGTGGTGGCGGTGGCGGCGGAGGTGGTGGTGGAGATCCGACCCCGCCGGTAACGCCACCCGTTACCCCGCCGGTCGTGCCACCAGTCGTCCCCCCTGTGACCCCACCGGTCACCCCACCGGTGACACCGCCAGTCCCCCCTGTTGTGCCGGTTGATCCACCCTCCCCACCCGTCGTACCGGTCGATCCGATTCCACCGGTGGTACCCCCTGCGCCTCCGGTAGACAATACGACCTCCAGAGGCCTATTTGACGGCGTCACCGTCACCACCACCAGCCAAAGCAATGGCAGCACACTGCTGACCATCCCCACCGTCACCGGCACACGCGCCGAAGACAGCCAAACCTCACACAGTGCCTTGGCGGATATTCCCATCGCCAGCAACACCCAAGGTGTCCCCCTGATTACCGTGGGCGTGCCCAATGGCGTCGGGTTCAGCGTAGAAGGCCGCAGTGGCACGCAAGACAAAGCCGCTGCCCAACTTGACCTGATTCAGCGGATTGAACAAAAAACCACCACCGGCACCCTTACCCAAACCAACATGAAAGGCGATGGACAAGCCTTCCTCGACGCGCTCCCCCAAAACACCCAGCTGGTGGTCGAAACCCTCACCCCCACCGCCAACAGCAACGGCCCGAATCAGGTGATTTTGATTACCGGCAACGCCCAAGTCGCCGGTACCACCCAAGCGATTGTGCTCGACACCACCCACCTCCCCTCGGGTTCACACCTCGAAGTCAACAACATTGGCTTTATGGCCGTGGTGGGTGCCGCCAGAATCACCGGTGGTGCCGGCCAAAACATCGCCGTCGGCGACAACGAAGACCAATTTATTGTGCTCGGCGCAGAAGATGACCTCCTGCATGGCGGCGGCGGCAACGACACCGTTGGCAGCAAAGGCGGCAACGACCAATTGTTTGGCGATGCCGGCAATGACACCGTCGTCGGGGGGCTGGGCAACGACACCCTAGACGGCGGTGCCGGCAACGACATCCTCCAAGGCGGCCAAAGCGATGCAGGGGACTACACCGTCAAAATCAACACCAACGGCCAAGTCACCACCCTGTATACCCCGACCGATACCGAAATCGCCGACATGACCACCACGGGGTTCTACACCCATCTCGGAGAATGGCGCAGCAACGACGACCGAGGCGCGTATAGCACCCAAACCGCCGACCACCTGACCAGCACCGCCCTGCTTTACCGTGCCGTACTCGGCAATTTGCCCACCCTAAAAGAGCTGAATACCTATAGCAGCAATGGGCTCAACGACAACCAATTGGCGCAACTGGCCTACACCCACTATCTCAACACCCACCCTGGGATTCAACAGCAAAGCCTGACCGCACAGGTCAAAGCCTTGGTCGAATCGGTTTGGGGCGTGAACAGCAGCAGCGAAGCCTTGATTCCTGTTGGCGTGGATTACATCAGCAAAGGCGGGAGCTGGGCAGAAGGGCTGCTCGCGCTGGTACGCTCCAGCACCAATACGCGTGCCGTCGCCGACAGCAATGGCAATTTGACCCTGACCCAGACCTATCACAGTAGCGAAATGGGCTGGTCTTCGGACACAGGGAATGACACCTTGCTGGGCGGAGAGGGCAATGATGTCTTGGCCGGTGGACGCGGCAACAACCTGGTTGATGGCGGCAATGGCGTGGATATGGTGGTGCTGCTCGGTGCGGTCAAGGACTACACCTTCCACGTCAACCTGACCAATAGTGGTGCCCAGTTGGTGCTGACCGAGGTCTATGGCGCCAGTATCAACACCCTCACGGCAATCGAAGGGCTGAAAGTGGGCAGTCATTATTACGCCTTGGGCAATCTTGCCACCGTCAGTTCAGGCGAACATGCCTTGGCGGAACTGCTGACCGAGGTCTCGGTTGATTTGGTGCAGACCGTGGGCTTGCCAGGGGAGGTGGGGGTGTATTAAAGCCCGTTGAGTTACGGGTTAGTCACCCACCCGTAAAAACAACACAGCCCCGCCGATTGGCGGGGCTGTCTGCGTTGGGGGGGATGCGTGGCCGATGGAGACCCGTCTATTTCGCGCTCGATTTTTGTTCACAACGGGCTTGTTTGACATACATAGCACCGTGCCAACCTAGAACAGAGGCCGAGCGTCAACCCGACTGCAGCGGCGCGAAGCCGTCCAGACCAACGCCCCCTCTGCTCCCCGTGCTCTTCGCCGCGAAACTAGATGCCTTGCCCCCCGCTTGTGTGCTTCTGAACCCCAAGGGCAAGGTGTAGCCCAGCCCCCCCGCCACACCGTGAAAATACAGCGAAAAGCGAACCCCTAGGCAGTGGGCGATTTCGCCCGTGCCAACAACGCCCGCGCCACTTTGGATTGCGGCGGACGCTGCAAAATCTGCGCGGTGAACGCACTGGCTTCGAGCAGCGTAGCCAGCACCACCCCCGTCTGAATCCCCAGCCCATCCAACAGGTAAACCACATCCTCAGTGGCTACATTGCCCGATGCGCCTTGCGCGTAGGGGCAGCCGCCCAGCCCGGCAATCGACGTGTCAAAAGTCGCCACGCCCAAAGCCAGTGCCGCGCAAATATTGGCAATCGCCATACCGTAGGTGTCGTGAAAATGCCCCGCCAATTGACCCACCGGCACCCGCGCCAACACTGCTTCGAGCATCCGCGTGGTGCTCAGCGGGTTGCCGGTGCCGATGGTGTCGCCCAGCGAGATTTCATAGCAGCCCATATCGGTCAGCGCAGCGGCCACGGTCGCCACTGCCGCAGGGGCAATCTCCCCTTCGTAAGGACAGCCCAGCACGCACGACACATAGCCGCGCACCCGCACCCCAGCCGCGTGGGCGGCGGCCATCACCGGCTCAAACCGCGCCAGACTTTCGGCGATGCTGCAATGAATATTGCGCTGGGAAAACGACTCGCTGGCCGCGCCAAAAATAGCGACTTCAGTCGCGCCTGCCGCCAAAGCGGCTTCAAAGCCTTGCAGATTGGGGGTGAGGACGGGGTAGTGCATCGCGCCGTGGGGGGGCAGCGCGGCCAGCACCTCGGCACTGTTGGCCATTTGCGGCACCCACTTCGGCGACACAAAGCTGCCGACTTCGATATGGGTCAGCCCTGCCGCCGCCAACCGCGCAATCAGCGTGCGTTTGTCCGCTGCAGAAACGTGGACGGTTTCGTTTTGCAGCCCATCACGCGGGCCGACTTCCATCAGGGTGACGCAAGTGGGGTAAGACATGGGGACTCCGGTTGTTTATTTGACAGGGTGAATGCGCTGTTGCGCGGTTTAAACGGGGGTGGTTTCGGGCAAGGCCGCCAAAGCTAAAATCCAAACCCAAAAGCAAGCACCCCGCCCCGACGGGGCACCCCTCCACGGGAGGGGAATAACGGCCAAACCGCGCCGGCCACCCGCAGCGGGGCATCCAGCCAGCCCCATTTGTGGCGTACCACTGTCGGGCTAAAGCCACGACCTACCGGTGGTGTGGGGGCGACGGCAACGCCAAACGGGGTGGTTGCGGGCGAGGCAGTTGTAGGTCGGGTTTCAACCCGACACCATCGCCATGGCAGGTTCCCACCACCATGCCCCCGCCACGACTTAATCCGCCACAAAATCCACCAAATCCACGCCATCCGTCACTTGCTCACCGGCGGCGTAGTAAAACTCTACCACTTGGCCGGGGGCGGGGGCGACGAGAGTGTGTTCCATTTTCATGGCTTCCAAAATCAACAGCGGTGCGCCTTTTTCGACGTGCTCGCCGACTTTGGCCACCCATGCCACCACCCGCCCTGGCATCGGGGCTTTCAGGTGGGTGTCGCCGTGCAGGGTGTCGGCTTCGAAGGCGAAGGGGTCGAGCCACGTCAGCACGCGGCTGCCTTGCGGCAAAAATACATGCCGCTGGTCGCCGTGCACCAAGACATCGCCAGTCAGCCGCCGGTGGGTGAGGGCGAGGGTCAGGGTGTCGCTGCTGCGGCGCGGCGAGACAGCTTCTTGGCTGCCATCCGGTAGCCGCACCAACAGCCCTGTTGAGGCGTAGGTGACGGCGACTTCCAGCCGTGTTTCGCCGCTCAGCCACGCCAAAGTGCGGGTTTGCAGCCCATTGGCGCGCCAACCGGCACGGTCGGGCAAGTGGGGGTGCTTGCCGAGAACTTCTGCGGCGGCCAGCATCAGCAGGGTGTCGTTGTCGGGTAGCGGCGGCGGCGGCAGAAGGACGGCTTGGTGCCGCTCAATCAAGCCGGTGTCGAGGTCGGCGTGGGCAAAGGCGTGGTGCCCGATAATCCGGCGCAAAAAGGCAATATTGGTGGTTACGCCGACCACCCGATAGGCCGCCAACGCCGCATCCAGCCGCGCCAAAGCTTGTTCGCGGTCGGCACCCCACACAATCAGCTTGGCAATCATCGGGTCGTAGAAGGGGGTGATGGTGTCGCCCTGACTGACCCCCGTATCGACCCGAACATGGGCAGAAGTCGGCGGTGGCACCAGCCGTGCCAACCGCCCTGTAGCAGGCAAAAAGCCACGGTCGGGGTCTTCGGCATAGACGCGGGCTTCGATGGCATGGCCGCGCAAAGTCAGCTCGGCTTGCTGACGGGGCAGCGGCTCACCGGCAGCGACGCGGAGCTGCCATTCGACCAAATCGAGGCCGGTAATCATTTCGGTAACAGGGTGTTCGACTTGCAGGCGGGTGTTCATTTCCATGAAGTAGAACCGCCCGTCAGGCTCAACAATAAATTCCACCGTCCCTGCCCCGACATAGCCAACGGCACGGGCGGCGGCACAGGCGGCATCGCCCATTTCTTGGCGACGGGCGAGGGTCATGCCTGGGGCGGGGGCTTCTTCGAGCACTTTTTGGTGGCGGCGTTGCACCGAGCAATCGCGCTCAAACAGGGAGACGGTATTGCCCTGCGTGTCGGCAAAGACTTGGATTTCAATATGGCGGGGCTTTTGCAAATAGCGTTCGACCAGCACTTTGTCGTCGCCAAAGCTGGCTTGGGCTTCGCGGCGGCACGAAGCCAGCGCGTCAAGAAAATCTGCCGACTGGGTGACGATGCGCATCCCTTTGCCGCCGCCCCCCGCCGAGGCTTTAATCAGCACCGGATAGCCCATCGCATCGGCTTCGGTGTGCAGCAGGCTGTCGGTTTGGTCATCGCCGTGGTAGCCCGGCACAAGGGGGACGTGGGCGGCTTCCATCAGTTGTTTGGCGGCGGTTTTGCTGCCCATTGCGGCAATGGCGGCAATCGGCGGGCCAATAAACACCACGCCAGCATCGGCGCAGGCTTGGGCAAAGGCTTGGTTCTCGGACAAAAAGCCGTAGCCGGGGTGAATGGCCTGTGCGCCGCTGGCTTGGGCAATGGCTAAGATGCGGTCGGCGCGAAGGTAGCTGTCTTGGACGGGGGCTTCCCCCAGCCGCCATGCTTCGTCCGCCATCCGCACAAAGCGGGCATGGGCATCGGCATCGGAATACACCGCGACGGTGGCAATGCCCAGCTTGCGGGCGGTTTGAATGACGCGGCAGGCAATTTCACCACGGTTGGCAATCAAGATTTTGCTGAACATAGTCGGTCTCGGTGTAAGGGGAGGCGGCGTAGGGGGCGGCGGTTTAAGAACGTGTTCAAAGTCTCGCGAACGATGGGTCAGCCAAGGCGAAATTCGGAAAAAAAGCGGCGTTGGAACTGAATCCACACGCATGTTTTTCCGAATTTCAACGCAGGCTCACCCGAGTCTCGCAGACTGTGAACGCGTTCTAGGGTTTTTTGCTCAAGCTGCTCACCCATACTGGCGAACGCTTTTCCAAGAAGGCGGTCAGGCCTTCGCGGGCTTCGGGGTGGGTGCGGACGCGGGCAATGTGCCATGCGGTTTTTTCCAGCAGGCTGTCGTCTTGCGGGGAGCCGCCGCGCAAATCAGCCAGCAGCTGCTTGGCTTCGGCTTGCGCGTGGGGCGAGCCGTGCAGCAGTGCCACACCAACTGTGGCGACGCGGGCATCGAGTTCGGCTTCGGGGCAGACTTCGTGCACCAGCCCCAGCCGCAGGGCGGTTTGTGCGTCGATGCGCTCGGCGGTCAGAAAATAGCGGCGTGCTTGCCGCCAGCCGATGGCATCGGCGACATACGGCCCGATGGTGGCGGGAATCAGCCCCAGTCGCACTTCGGACAAGGCAAATTGGGCGGTGTCGGTGGCAATGGCGATATCACAGGCGGCGGTCAGCCCTGTGCCGCCACCAAAAGCAGAGCCGTGAACTTTGGCGATAGTGGGCTTACTCATCCGGTGCAGGGTTTTCAGCATCCGCGCGAGGGCTAAGGCATCGGCGCGGTTTTTTTCTTCGCTGTAATCGGCGGCGGCACGCATCCAGTTCAGGTCGGCACCGGCGGAGAAACTTTTGCCCCGTCCGGCCAAGACCACAAGGCGCACGGAGTCTTCGCCATCCAACCCGACAAAGGCTTGGGTGAGCTCGGCGATCAGGGTTTCGTTAAACGCATTGTGGACGGTGGGGCGGTTCATCCAAACCGTGGCGACCGCGCCTTTGCGCTCAACTTCTAGGGTGGTGAAGTGCATAAAAAGCCCTTTTTGCGGGGTTTTGTGGGGGGGGGGTCTGAAACTGTTCCGCTGGAAGCGTGCACCGCAGGCTGGATTTGGCTTTTATGCCCCTCCCGTGGAGGGGTGGAGTGGTTGCCTGTGGGTCTAGCTTTTGGCTTTCGCTGTGTCGCCAGCAACCACCCCGTCCGGCTTCGCCGTCCACCCCTCCTCCGAAAGGAGGGGAATAAAAGCCCGTCCGCGATATTGAACCGGTTTACATCCTAAACACCCCAAAGCGGGTGGGCTCAATCGGGGCATTCATCGCCGCCGCCAAGCCCAAGGCCAGCACGTCGCGGGTTTGGGCGGGGTCAATCACGCCGTCGTCCCATAGCCGTGCGCTGGCGTAGTAAGGGTGGCCTTGGCGTTCATACTGCTCGCGCACCGGTGCTTTGAGCCGCTCTTCGTCTTCCGCGCTAAAGCTGTCGCCAACTTGCTCCCGCTTCACCTGCGCCAACACCCCTGCGGCTTGCTCGCCGCCCATGACCGAGATGCGGCTGTTAGGCCACATCCACAAAAAACGCGGGGAGTACGCACGGCCACACATGCCGTAGTTCCCCGCGCCAAAACTGCCGCCAATCAGCACGGTAAATTTGGGGACGCGGGCACAGGCCACGGCGGTGACCAGCTTGGCACCGTCTTTGGCAATGCCGCCGTTTTCGTATTTTTTGCCGACCATAAAGCCGGTGATATTTTGCAAAAACACCAGCGGGATGCCGCGCTGGCAGCACAGCTCGACAAAGTGCGCACCTTTTTGGGCGGATTCAGAAAACAAAATCCCGTTATTGGCCAGCACCCCGACCGGCCAGCCGTCGATATGGGCAAAGCCAGTGACCAAGGTGGTGCCGTAGTTTTGCTTAAATTCGTCCAGCACCGAGTCATCAACCAAACGGGCGATGATTTCGCGCACGTCGAATGGCTTTTTGGCATCGGCGGGAATCACGCCATACAGCTCTTCGGCGGGGAAACGGGGCGGCTGGCTGGGTAAGCGTACCGGCCCCGCAGGGCGTTGCCAGTTGAGGTTGCGGACAATTTGCCGCGCCAAGCCTAGGGCGTGGGCATCGTTTTGGGCGTAGTGGTCGGCCACCCCCGAAATACGGGTATGGACATCGGCACCGCCCAGCTCTTCGGCGGTGACGACTTCGCCGGTGGCGGCACGCACCAGCGGCGGCCCCCCCAGAAAAATCGTGCCCTGATTTTTGACGATGATGGATTCGTCGGCCATAGCCGGCACATACGCCCCGCCCGCCGTGCAACTGCCCATCACCACGGCAATTTGGGGGATGCCTTCCGCGCTCAGGTTGGCTTGGTTGTAAAAGATGCGGCCAAAGTGGTCGCGGTCAGGGAACACGTCGTCTTGCAGCGGTAAAAACGCGCCGCCAGAATCGACCAAGTACACGCAGGGCAGCCGGTTTTCACGGGCGATGTCTTGGGCACGGAGGTGTTTTTTTACCGTCATCGGGTAGTAGGTGCCGCCTTTGACCGTGGCATCGTTGGCCACAATCATGCAGGTCACCCCCGCAATCTGCCCAATGCCGCTAATCATGCCCGCGCCTGGTGCGTCGTCTTGGTACAGCCCAAAGGCCGCTAAGGGAGACAGCTCCAAAAACGGCGTGCCGGGGTCAACCAGCAGGTCGATGCGGTCACGGGGGAGGAGCTTGCCGCGTGCCAAGTGTTTGGCGCGGGGGATGTCGCCGCCACCAAGGGCGTTCTTGGCGATTTTGTCGCGCAAGTCCGCTACCAGCCGCGTCATTTTGACGGCGTTGTTTTGGAAATCGGCACTTTTGGCGTTGAGCTTGCTTTCGATAACGGGCATACGCGCTTTCTCTTTCTGGCAACACGGGGGTGGGTCAATCAGGCAGCGGCGGGGTGATTTTCGTCCTGCCTCGGCGGGCGATACGGGTGGGCGGCCTTGGCGTAGGAAGCCACCCGTATCGTCGTGGGGAGAGATTAACGCTGCTCGGCCATCAGTTCGCGCCCAATCAGCCAGCGGCGAATTTCGCTGGTGCCGGCACCGATTTCATACAGCTTGGCATCGCGCAGCAAACGGCCAGCAGGGAAGTCGTTGATATAGCCATTGCCCCCGAGACATTGAATAGTGTCGAGTGCCATTTTGGTGGCGGCTTCGGCGGCGTAGAGGATGGCACCGGCGGCATCTTTGCGCACTTGGCGGCCGCCTTCGCCACGGTCCAAGGCCGCGCCGACGGCGTAGACATAGGCACGGGTGGCCGACAAGGTGACGTACATATCGGCCAATTTGCCTTGCATCAACTGGAAGTCGCCGATGGGCTGGCCGAACTGTTTGCGGTCTTCTAGGTAGGGCACCACCAAATCCATACAGGCTTGCATGATGCCGATGGGACCCGCAGCAAGGACGGCGCGTTCGTAGTCCAGCCCGCTCATCAGCACTTTGACCCCTTCGCCCACGCCGCCAAGGACGTTTTCGGCGGGGACAACGCAATCGTCAAAGAAGATCGGGTAGGTGTTGGAGCCGCGCATCCCCAGCTTGTCGAGTTTTTGCGCAGCGGAGAAGCCTTTGAAGCCTTTTTCGACGATAAAGGTGGTCATACCTTTTGCACCGGCGTGGATGTCGGTTTTGGCGTAAACCACGAGGGTGTCGGCATCGCCGCCGTTGGTAATCCACATTTTGTTGCCGTTGAGCACATAGCTGCCATCGGCTTGCTTATCAGCGCGGAGCTTCATGCTGACCACGTCGCTACCCGCATTGGGTTCGCTCATGGCCAACGCGCCGACGTGTTCGCCGGACAGCAGCTTGGGCAGGTAGCGGGCTTTTTGTTCGGCGGTGCCGTTGCGGCGGATTTGGTTGACGCACAGGTTGGAGTGCGCCCCGTAGGACAGCCCGACCGAGGCACTGGCGCGGCTGATTTCTTCGAGGGCAATCATATGGGCGAGGTAGCCCATGCCTGCGCCGCCATCGGCTTCTTCAACCGTGACACCGAGCAAGCCCATGTCGCCAAACTTTTGCCAGAGGTCGGCGGGAAATTCGTTGTCTTTGTCGATGGCGGCGGCGCGGGGGGCGATTTCGGCTTGGGCAAAGTCGCGCACCGCATCGCGCAGCAGGTTGAGGTCTTCGCTGTGGCCAAAGCTGAGGCTGGTATAGCTCATGGGGGGTCTCCTCGGTGAATGTTTAAATTACGCTTACGTTAACGTAAGTCTTGTGCGCAAAAAAATCCCGCCACCTTATGCGTGGGGGGAAGGGGTGAGTGAATGGTCGATGACTTCGCGGCAATGCTGCTCAAGTTGTTCGATTTCATTCAAAATCTGGGCGATGTCATCTTGCTGGCGAATCAGCTGCTTTTTGCGGTCGGTCAGCAGCCCCAGCAGTTTGAGCGACTGCGAGGCTTCGTTGTCTTTGTATTCGTACAGCTCAATGATTTCGCGGATTTCAGCCAATTGCAGCCCCAGCCGTTTGCCACGAAAAATCAGTTTAAGCCGCACGCGATCCCGCGCCGAATACACCCGACTCCGCCCCACCCGCTCGGGCAATATCATGCCTTGCTCTTCGTAAAACCGAATGGTGCGCAAGGTAACTTCGAACTCGGCGGCCAGCTCGGTGATGGTGTAGGTGCGGTTCACGGTAGGGGGCTATCGGGGTTGGTTAATTACGTTAACGTAAGCGTAACTTAGGTGTGGGTGGAGTGGCAAGTATTCCTAGCGCACCCTTTGCCTCAATTGAGCGCAGCTTTCCAAGCTTGGCTCGGCAACGTCCTTTTTTTGCTGATGTTTCGTAAGAGTCTGTTTACGATTTGCGAGACTCGGGTGATCCTGCATTTGCTAGCATTCCTCTCCCGTGGAGAGGTGCCCCACAAGGGTAGGGTGCTTGCCTTTGGGGCTTGGTTTTAGCTTTCGCTGCGTCGCCAGCCACCAACCCCGTCCGGCTTTGCCGTCGCCCCCCTCCGATGAAGGGGAATGTAGCCAAGACCGCAGCGATTGTGCTTTTACTAGGCATTTCGCCTTGGCAACCCCTGTGCCACTGAGACTTTGAACAGGCTCTAATGCGCCAAGTGTCGCTGCCGCACCAAACGCGGCAGCACCCCCCCTGCGGAGCCAAATAGCAGGGACAGAATATACATGCTGCTGGCAAACAAAATAATCACCGGTCCCGAGGGCAAATCAAAGTGGTAAGAGCACAGCAGCCCACCTAAGCCAGACAGCAGCGCAATCCCCACCGCCACCAGCAACATCCCCTCCACCGTATTGGCCCACAGCCGCGCACTGGTCGCCGGTATCATCATCAGCCCCACCGACATCAACGTGCCCAACGCTTGAAACCCCGCGACCAAATTCAGCACCACCAGCACCAAAAAAATCAGATGGTAAATCCCGCCCCGCACCCCCACCGCCTGCAAAAACGCGGGGTCGTAGCTTTCTAACAGCAGCGGGCGGTAAATCACCGCCAACACCAGCAGGGTCAGCGTCGCAATACTGGCGACCAGCAACAGTGCCGCATCATCCACCGCCAGCACCGTGCCAAATAAAATGTGAATCAAGTCCACATTGCTGCCGTAGCGCGACACCAGCAGCACACCCAAAGCCAAGGCCAGCAGGTAAAACGCGGCAAAGCTGGCATCTTCCTTGACCGTGGTATAGCGGCTCACCAAGCCGGCAATCAAGGCCACCGACATCCCCGCCACAAAGCCGCCTATGCCCATTGCAGGCAAAGACAGCCCCGCCAAAATAAAGCCCACCGCCGCTCCAGGTAAGACCGCGTGGCTCAGGGCATCGCCCATCAGGCTCATTCGGCGCATCACCAAAAACAGCCCAATCGGCCCGCAGCCCAGCGCCAAGGCCACCGAGCCCAACAAGGCACGGCGCATAAAGCCAAATTCAACAAAAGGCTGCACCAGCAGCATGTAAAGCGTGTCCAACATCGGTTTAATCTTTCACAGCAGGGGCAGCAGAGGGCACAGACAAAGACGGTGCAACTTCATCATCCACATGGCACACCGGCGCGCGTGCGTGCCAGTGCGAGGCATTGGCGTTGGCACGCTGCAAATGGGCATCGGTCAGCACCGTCTCGGTTTTTCCCCACGCAATCACTTCTTTGGACAGCAGCAAGGTATAGGGGAAATAGGCGCGGACTTGTTCATAATCATGCAGCACGGCAATCACCGTGCGCCCCTCTGCCCGCCAACGGCTGATCAATTGCAGCAGGTCAAACGTCGTACTGGCATCAATCGCGGTAAAGGGCTCGTCGAGCAAAATCAGCGGCGCGTCTTGCAGCAAAATCCGCGCAAACAACACCCGCTGAAACTGCCCAGATGACAAGGCCGCCACCGGACGCTGGGCAAATTCGGCCAGCCCCACGGTTTCGAGTGCCGCAAAAGCCGCCCGCTTATCCGCAGGCCGTACCGCCCCAAATGCACCGGTATGCCGCCACGCCCCCGTCAACACCGTATCCAGCACACTGACCGGCAAGCTGCGGTCGATTTGCGCGGCTTGGGGGAGATAGGCAATTTGGTCGGGCGCAATCCCTCCCAACGAGACCTGCCCCGAATCTGGCTTTATCAAGCCCACCATAGCTTTGAGGATGGTGCTTTTGCCCGCGCCGTTCGGGCCAAAAATCGCCGTCGCGTCGCCCTTGGCAAACGTGCCAGACACATGGTGTACGGCGGGATGGCGCAGGTAGGAGACGGT
>RRZT010666306.1_pt1 | contig 15549 bp, 19 predicted proteins | sample 2165551 | NCBI WGS metagenome assembly RRZT01 (sample SAMN10456910, study PRJNA506462) | wastewater metagenome | biome: wastewater; feature: sludge; material: wastewater sludge; isolation source: wastewater sludge with Escherichia coli K12::gfp cells carrying plasmid... | place: USA: Moscow, Idaho... | reverse complement strand
CTTGCTGACCTTGAAAGAAGAAAACAACTTAGCCGAGGACCAGGTGGTGATGAGTCTTTTTACTGCAGCGGGACTCGGCATGGTAATTGCCAGAAAGGCCAGCATTTCCGGAGCGGAAGGTGGCTGTCAGGCAGAATGCGGCAGTGCCGCAGCGATGGCAGCGGCAGCGGCGGTTGAATTAATGGGCGGCTCCCCCCAAATGTGTGCCCATGCCTGTGCGATGGCCCTGAAAAGTGTACTGGGACTGGTCTGTGATCCGGTGGCCGGGCTGGTGGAGGTGCCCTGTGTCAAACGCAATGCCAGTGGTGCCGCCAATGCTCTGATTGCTGCGGAGATGGCCTTAGCCGGCATTGAGAGCACCATCCCGGTGGATGAGGTGATTGGCGCCATGAAAGCGATTGGTGATGCCATGCCAAAATCATTAAAAGAAACGGCGGAAGGTGGTCTGGCCGATACCCCCACGGCGAAGAAAATCGCCCGGGAGATTCTGCACTGATGCAGGATTGGATAATCAGGGGGCGCAAACAAGCGGGCAATTAGCTTAGAATCAAAGATTGACGGGCTTATGCTTGTCGTGAAAAAGTTTGGGAATCCCGGGAAATTAATTACACTAATTTTCATCTTTCTTTAACATTTGCTTAAGTAAATGTAAGTTTACAGAGAAAGTTAAGCTTAACAATTTATAATTTGTGAAGTGGAAAAAGTTTCGACATCTTTTTTCACTTCACTATCTTGGCAGCTGTTCATGAAACGGCTGCTTTTTCTGTTTTGTAGGGTTGACAAACGGGTTTGATTCGTTTATGATTAACAAAATATCAAAAAGACGTTGATGAGGAATAGTAGTTATTGGATGATTTTCAGAGATCTGCTGGGTGGTGTGAAGCAGAAATCAGAAGACGATGAACTCACCTCGGAGTTGCTTGCTGAAATAATGCTGATAAAGTCAGCGAAAATAGGTTAAGACGGAAGCCCACCGTTACAGGGGATGGATATCGGTTTTATTAAACCCGTATTGAAGACACGTATAAAATAGAGTGGTATAGCAGATTTTTCGTCTGTCTCGTTTGAGACAGGCGTTTTTTTATACAAAAGAGAATCTTCAGGGCAGTAAAGGGTATCGATAAAGTGCATACAGATCTCTGTATGAATAAGAGTGGTACCGCGGAAAGCTCCCTTTTCGTCTCTGATTGAGATGATAAGGGAGCTTTTTTTACCCCAAATTATAGGTAATTAAGAAAGTGCCGTGAGCTTTGCGATCAGTTTCGCACGAAACAATTTCTACACTGTACGGCGGACAGTTCGATGAACTGTTCGCCTACACGTTACAAAATTGTTTGTGGAAACTGAGCACAAAGCAATCATTGTTCTTTGTCTTTAAATTATCTAAACTAAATTCATAGAAGGAGAACGATTATGTCACGAAAAATTTATGTCTTCGACACCACCTTAAGAGATGGAGAACAGGTGCCGGGAGCCAAATTGAATCTGAACGAAAAATTGGAAGTCGCCGAGCAGATTGCTAAAATGAAGGTCGATATGATGGAGGTGGGCTTCCCGTCATCATCCCAGGGGGATTTTGAGGCGGTTCGGGCGATCAGCCGGAAAATTGGGAAGGACGTCTGGATTGCCGCTCTGGGTCGGGCGGTGCAAGCGGATATTGACTGCATTTATGAAAGTATTCGGGAGGCCGAGAATCCGTTGATCCATATTGTTTTGGGATCATCGGATGTTCATGTTGCCAAGAAATTCAGAAAAACGCCGGAGCAGGTCATTGAGATGGGGGTTGGTGCGGTTAAATATGCCAGCAGCCTGCTGCCCCAGGTTCAGTACTCCCTGGAAGATGCCAGTCGCTCAGAATTTGAGTATCTCTGGCAAACCATTGAAGCGGTGGTTAAGGCGGGGGCTACCATCATCAACGTGCCGGACACAGTGGGGTTTGCCATTCCCGAAGAATTTGGCAAGCTGATCTACCGCATCAATGACCGGCTAAAAAATCTGGACCCCCAGGTGATGCTCAGTGTTCACTGTCATAATGACACCGGTCTGGCCACCGCCAATACCCTGGCAGCCGTTAAAAACGGCGCGGATAAGGTGGAGTGCACCATCAACGGGATTGGTGAGCGGGCCGGGAATACCGCGCTGGAAGAAGTGGTCATGGGGATTTCGCTCCACCCGGCTTATTATGGCGGTCAGACCACGGTGGATACCCGGAAAATCTATGAAACCTCGCGGATGGTCAGCGCCACCATGGGGCTGGATCTTCAGGTAAACAAAGCCATCACGGGAGAAAATGCCTTTGCTCATTCCTCGGGAATCCATCAGGATGGGTTGCTTAAATCCAAAGATGTCTATGAAATTATGGACCCGGAAACCATCGGGGCGCCGGCAATGGAAATTGTCCTTACCGCCAGATCCGGTCGGCATGCTTTTATGCACGTCACTCAGCGTCTGGGCTTTGATATCCCCGCGGAATCGGTGGCAGAAATCTATCAGCAGTTTTTGACCATGGCCGATGCCAAAAAAGAAATCTACGATAATGATGTGCTGACGCTGCTGAAAAACAGTGGCGTCCCCAGCCGCGGCAATAGCCCGGAATTATGGCAGCTGGTCGATTATGAGTTGAATGTAACCAGCGGTTTGCCTGCAGCGACGGTAAAGCTGGCCAGAGGTGAGAAAGAAGTGATGATCAGCCACAGCGGCTCCGGTGTCATCGATGCGCTCTATGGAGCCATTATGGAAGCCGTCGGGGCGCCCATTGAACTGATCGATTATCGGATCAACAGCTTAAGCCGGGGCAAAGGCAGTTTGGGCAAGGTCACGGCCCAGATTCGCTGTGATGACCAATTGTTCTCCGGAAAAGCCATTGAACAGGATGTGATGCGGGCCAGTGCTCTGGCGCTGGTTAATGCAGTCAATAAGATGCTGCTCAGTTAAGCTCAAAAGAGTAAACTGAAAGAAATTTTTGCGAAGAGCGTTTTTTCAACCTATTTCAAGGTTCATGGATTAACTTAATAAAGTAATAACATCCACCTCACCAAAGTAAAAAACAGCAGACTTTGGTGAGGTTTGCTGTTTTTATTTTTCCATTGTTATTGACAAAAAAGATATACAAAGATAATATAATTATGAATACATTCACGAATGAAACTGTTCACTGAAATAATTACTGATTAATGATTGAAAAATATCAAATTGCGAAATCGATGGCAAAGGCCATGATACTTTCGCAAAGACTAAGAATGAATAAAAATGGAGGAGAAGTAACTATGGAACAAGATAATTATAAAAAAGTGTGTGAATATTGGCGGCAAAAGGCGCTGGAGTTTGACTATCAAGAACGCTATGCCGCTCTGGGGCTGCCCGGATATAATGAAAATAATTTACCAATAACTTATTTTGGCGTGGACTACCAAATTAACCGCAGCGATGCCAGCATTATCCGAGTCGATCAACCGGCAGCAGCGTTGGATTTTTGTACCCAATCAGCCATCTACCACTTATTTCATTTTTCGAAAGAAGCACCACGAAATTCCGGTAATTTTATTCCTCTCCATGAACTGCGGGGCGCAGCACCGTTTAGCCCAGCCTTTAAAAAAGCAACCCTGATACCTTTTGCCAAAACATTTGAAGGTAAGACGCCGCAATTGATTGCGGCGGCCGAAAAGCTGGGTTTTGAACGGTTAGCAAATTCAGACGCTGGCTTTCAGGCCATGGCCTTTGTTTGTATGCCAATCCGGTTTTTATTTTGGGATGGCGATGAGGAACTGCCCGCCCAGGCCACCATTCTTTTTGACGAAAAAATCACCGATTTCACCCATGAGGAAACAGTTATCGGAATCGGCAGCGATCTGGTCAATCGGCTGTTCGATGCGGCCGGGTTGAAGCGATTGGCGTAGATGATAATTGATCGATCATCAATCAGAGCGACATTAATTGCCAATTGTGATAAGAACACTCAGATCACGTAAGCCATCCCCGCTATTTTAAAGAAAAGCTTGGATTTGAGAAGCGTTGGATTATCTTGCCATAAGTCCATCCAAAAATAAACTCAATTTATAGTTAAGGTTTTCCTCAAAAGGGATTTTCGCATGACTGGTGATGGCAGATTTGATTAAACCCATAAATAGTTCAGTGATTATTTCAGTAGGAAGATCTTTTCTGAAATCACCATTTGCTTGTCCTACCTGGATTATGTTAACAAGGATATCTTTAAATTCAGTTCCGTGTGGTGGGCCCATCAGGGAAAGATGGCGGTTACATAAGTTAAATAATTGCTGATTTTCTTTAAAAATCTTTCCGATGGTTAATAGAATTTGAGCAATTTTTTCTGGAGGACTCAAGGTTGAGTGATTCAGCTCTCCCAGCGAGTCCTTTGTTTCGTCCAGATTTTTAGTCAAAACATATCGCAGAACGTCTTCCTTTGAATGAAAATAATTATAGAAGGTTCCAGTGCCAATATCCGCAGCGGTTGCGATTTCAGATATAGTTGTTTCTTCAAAGCCTTTTTCAATAAACAGTTTCATTGTCACATCGACCAGTGTATTGAGTACCTGGCGTTTTTTTCTATCTCTGCGACTGATTTCTTTTTCCATAAATTTACCTTTTCGATTTAGAATAGTTTTTAATATCATTATATCACGTTTTAGTACAATGATTAAAAAATATATCATTGACAACTCAACAAAAAGAATTTATAATAACGTTGACTAGTCAATGATAGAGGGGGTGCTAAATTGGAAATTGAAAACATGCATTTTATTATGCTCAATAATAAAATATTCCGGAACAACCAGATTCAACTGGACAAGGTGATGAAAAAATATGGTTTAAGCAGTGGTTCAATGCCCTATCTTTTCATTTTAGAAAAGAGCGAGGGCGTCAGTCTCCATCAACTGAGCCGAAAAATCGGCAATGACAAGGCCATGACCACCCGCACCATTAAACGGCTGATCGAGTTGGAATATGTTTATAAGGTAGGTAAAGATGGCGATTGCCGGGCCTATCAATTGTATCTGACCGAAAAAGCCAAAGCGCTGTTACCAAAGATGCACGAGGAAACTCAGGAGATCGTCGACTTGATCTCAGTCGATTTATCACCGGAAGAAAAAGCCGTGACCCTGGCAGCGATGAAAAAAATTTTGATGCGAACCCAGCAGCTGCGAGTCGAGGAGGAAATAAATGGAAAAAACATTTGAAAAAAATAAATGGCCGATTCTGCTGATTGTGGTCATGTCGACCTTTATGGCCACCCTCGACAGCAGTATCGTCAATGTCGCTCTGCCCCAGATGGCCCGGGCGCTGGATGTTGATACCGCTCAGATCCAGCTGGTGGTGACCAGTTATCTGATTGTCATTGTCGGGATCATTCTGATCTTTGGAAAACTGGGGGATATGCTCGGTAAAACGAGGATCTTCACCTTCGGTATTGCCATGTTTACGCTGGGGTCACTGCTTTGTGGAATCGGCAGTTCTTTTCCGGTGCTGATCGGGGCCCGGATTATTCAGGCGGTTGGTGCCGCCGCAACGATGGCCAACAATCAGGGTATCATTACCCAGGTTTTTCCGGCTACCGAGCGGGGCAAGGCGCTGGGTTTAACCGGCACATCGGTCGCCCTGGGATCGCTGGTTGGTCCCGGTTTAGGCGGAATCATTGTTGGCGCCGCCAGCTGGGAATATATCTTTCTGATCAATGTTCCAGTCGGCGTGGTGGTCTTATTTTTTGCCATCAAGCTACTGCCACGCAGTAATAAAAAAGTCACCGACCGGCTCGATATTCTGGGGGCAGCATTGTTTATGTTCAGTATTGTACCATTATTTGTAGCCCTGGGGCAGGTGCCCAGTCTGGGCTTTACCAATCCGCTGATATTAAGCGCTTTTGTTGTCTCGGTGCTATCATTTATTGCCTTTATCGTGGTTGAACAAAAACGTGAAAACCCCCTGATCTCATTGAGTATATTTAAAAATAAATTATTTTCACTGAGTATCTTCTGTGCCTTTATTACCTTTGTGGGGCTTTTCTGCAACAGCATTATCCAACCCTTTTATCTCCAGGATGTCATGAACTATGCACCGGAGCAGGCGGGACTGATTATGATGATTTTCCCCTTGGTGTTATCCGTACTGGCACCCGTCAGCGGTCATGTATCCGACAAAATTGGCTCGGAATTGTTAACATTTATCGGTTTGTTGCTGATCAGTCTGGGTTTGTTTTTGATGTCAACCCTGACCGAACAGTCCAGCCTGATGACCATGGTGATCTTTATTGTTATCTTATCGGCGGGGATGGGCTTGTTTCAATCACCAAATAATTCGCTGATCATGTCAACCGTGGGCCGGCATCAGCTGGGGATTGCCGGGAGCATCAATGCCCTGGTTCGAAATATGGGTATGGTCTGTGGGATTGCCCTGGCCACTACCCTGCTTTACGGTAGCATGAGCGAAGAACTGGGTTATCGTGTCACCGATTATGTAGCCGGTCAGAATGGAGCCTTTATTAACGGGATGAGAAACGTCTATCTGACGGCAGCCGTGATCTGTTTTGTTGGTGCTATCTTGACACTGTTGCGACTGATTGAAAAAAAGTCCCGAACCGTAGACAACGCTGTGATCCGGGAAAATGAAATCGGCGCCGGCCAAAAATAAAGCAAGCACAAGAAATGAAAAACAGTGGATTTTTGCTAATCCGCTGCTTTTTCATTTCTTGTGCTTTCGCTTTTTTTACAGTATAATTCATCTTGATTAGCAGGAAAATTACCCGCTTTTGGGGGTATTAATTAAAATAAAGCAAGCCTTTAGGCAAAGGGACATATCAAATAAATGTTATTTGATAAGGGGGTCAAAAAAACGGGAAATGATTATTAAGTTCATCAGCATCTATCTGTTCATTGGAGTTTTGCTCCTGTCATTTATGTTTGTCAACTCTTTTGTTCGCGGTAAATCCAGCTATGCCAAGGCCTTTGGGGCCCTCAGTCTGACCTTGCAGGTTTATCTACTGGGGTATCTGGTGGAAATCAATGCCGGCTCACTTCAGGAAATGTATTTCTGGAATCAGGTTCAGTATTCAGGAATTCCCTTTTTCCCGGCGCTATGGTTGGTCGTGAGCATGCTGTATACCGGCAAGGGAAAATATCTGCAGGGGCTTGGAGGGGTGATTGTCTTTACGATTCCGGTGATCACCTTTTTATTGCGCCTGACCAATGATTGGCACCATTTATATTACAGTCAGATTGAAATACAGCAGTTTATGGGGGTCAATTATATGTTATTGACTAAGGGGCCCTGGTATTTTGTTCAGACTGCCTATGTGCTGATTACGCTGGTTTTATGCACGTGGTTTTATTTCCAACGCTATCGAAACAGCAGCGATGGTGAGCACATTCAGTTTAGACTGCTGCTTTTGGCATCGGTCTTGCCCTATCTGGCCTTGCTGCTGGTGACGGTCAATATCGGCGGCATCGGTATCGACTATACCGCGATAATCCTGCCACCGTGTATTTTATTGATTAATCTGTCGTTAACCCGATATAATTTCCTGGAAATAAAAGATCTGGCCCGGGAACGGGTTTTTGAAGACAGTGGGGACGGTTTGATCCTGGTCAATCGTTTTTATCGGGTCGTCGATTTTAATGAAGCGAGTACAAATTTCTTTCGTTGGTTTAATGCGGTAATTAAAGCAGAACAGATTGAAATCTTGTTAAGGGATCATCAGGAACTATGGGAAAGTATCAGAAATGCAGAAGACGGGGTTTTTCATTTTCAGGTTGCGGGAGAAGACCGGTATGTTAATATCAAGACCAGCAGGGTTCAAAATAAACAAGAAACGATTGGTCATCTGATTACCATTGAAAATGTTACGGAGCGCGAAAGTTTGAGGCAACGGCTAACTGAAATTGCCAACACCGATGAACTGACAGGTCTGAATAACCGCCGGCGTTTTCGCGAGTGTGCGGAAGAAGCCGCTCAACGGGCCCGGGATGGTTACGAAGATTTAGCGGTACTGATGATGGATATCGATTTTTTTAAAAAAGTTAACGATTTCTATGGCCATCATGGTGGCGATGCGGTTCTGAGAGATTTCGCGACAATGTTGGGCGAGTCATTTCGGGGCAGTGATATTGTCGGTCGGATTGGTGGTGAGGAGTTTGCGGTGGTGATCTCAAATGCTGATGCTCAAAAAGCTTATGATAAAGCTGAGGATTTCCGGAAAGCGCTGGCAGAAAAGACGATCTTATTTGGTGAAAAATCGATTAGCGTCACCGTGAGTATCGGTGTGGCAGTGCTCGATGAAACAACCACTAACTTTGATGCCTTAATCAACAAGGCTGACCATGCTCTCTATCAGGCCAAGCATTTGGGCAGGAATCGAACGGTTATCGAGAATCAGAATCAAGCCTGAAGATATCAAGGTGGAGAACCCGGTTTGTATTTAAGTGGTTATAAATAATTGCGAAGCCAGAAAAGTCGCAGCAGGAACGAAATCCGCCCTGCTGCGACTTTTCTGATGTGTCTAAGCCCTTTTTTTCTGGCACGTCGGACAATAATAGGTACCGCGGCCACGAACCATTTCTTTAGTGATTGCGCCATTACAGACCGGACAAATTTTTTGGCTATGCACTTGTAACTGCAGCTGAAACAAGCCGGTAATGCCATTGGCATCAAAGGAGTGAATCGTTGTGCCGCCCTGGGCAATGGCCTGCTTCAGGATTTCGGTTGATACGGCGATTAATTCGACAACCCGCTTTTTACTGACCCGTTTCCCGGGGGTGCGAGGATCCATTTTCATCGTGAAACAGATTTCATTGGCGTAAATATTACCGATACCAGTCATGATGGTTTGATCCAATAGCAAGGCTTTAATCGGCAGGCTGCTCTTGTGTATTTTTGCGTAGATCGCTTTAGGATCGGCATCCCATGGTTCCGGACCAAGCTTGCAAAGCGGTAAATCCTGACGGTAGCTATCTTTACTGACCAGCTCTAAACGACCAAATTTACGGGTATCCTGATAGCGTAATGCGGTTCCATCACTGAAGATAAAGCTAAGATGCTGATGTTTGTTTAGCGGTTCTGAAGCGTCAACGATATGATACTTGCCTTCCATCCGCAAGTGGGAAACAAAGGCATCACGATCCAGAATAAAGATTAAATATTTCCCGACCCGATCGATATCCCGGATGGTTTGGCCAGTTAATGTGGTGACAAAATTATCGGTATTACCGGTAATGATCTTGTCGTAATGAACCTGGATGGTCTTAATTTCTTTGCCGATAATAAAATTCTTTAACGTTCGGCGAACGGTTTCGACTTCTGGTAGTTCTGGCATAAGATTCACCTGCCTTAATCGCTATTATTTTTTGCGTAATCACTCTGAGTATACACCAGTTGAAACCATTGGGGCAAATGGAAAAGTGATAATTAATTATCAGCGTTTGTCTCAGGGCACACCAATACAGGCATGACGAATACCCGGCCATATTCAGGAGCCGGATTTTATAAACGTCTCGGTACGCTTCACATCAGCAAAGGTGTTTTGCAGGGCGGCCATAAAAGCGGCGTGAACAAGTTTGGCCGGAACCGGGGTGTTTTCCCAGATTAAATCTCTGGTGGTGCAGGCATCGCTTAATAATTCAATGGCGAATCCCAGTCGCTTGGCGGAACGCACCGTTGTGTCAACACACATATGGCTCATCATGCCGCAGATCACCAACTGTTCGATGGCCAATTCATTCAGCAGCGGAAGTAAATCTGTGTTGAAGAAACTATCTGGAGTATTTTTGATAATCACCCGTTCTTCGGGCAAGGGCGATTTGATATTGACGCCCGCGGTATCGGCCCTGAAAAAGGGGGCTGCTGGGTTCATGTTGATATGCTGAACATGAAAGATGGGCAGTCCTTTTTTTTTAAAGTAAGCTAAAACGCGTTGGGCGTTTTGGGCAGCGGCATCCGGCTGATTAAGCTCAAAACGGCCACCGGGAAAATAATCATTTTGGATATCAATAAGAATTAATGCTTTTTTCATTTAAAAACCTCCTCGTTTTAGAATACCGATTTTGGTTTAGTGGATTGAGCTAAATCGTTTAGCCAAATCGAACGGGCTTAAGATTCCTGATCAAACGCGGCCAGCATGACGTCAAGGGCATGAAGGACATTCATTTTTTCGTCAATCGGAATATTGTTAAAAATATCAGCAAAGAAAGTATCATTATTACTTTCAATCGTTTCAAAGATTTCAAAACCAGATTCAGTCAGGGATATCTCAACACTGCGCCGGTCTTCACGTGAAGGGATGCGTTGGACATAGCCCTTTTTGACAAGTCCGTCGACGGTGCGACTGGTGGTGCTCATATCGATAGCCAGGATGATCGATAACTCCTTTAAAGAAATGATTTTAACACGGCCGATTTCGACTAAGGCATGGCATTGGGCCAGGGTCAGAGCGGCGGCGCAGCAGCTGCCATTATTTTTTTTCAGGAGTCCCAGTTTTCGTTCCAGGATGCGGATTTGTTCTCTAAAATGTTTTGATTGTACGGGATTCATAACAGCACCTCCTATAAGATGGGTTTATTGTAGCATGTTTAATTTGCATTTACAATGTTTGATAAAAACAATAGTTGTTACTTGCAATTAAAATAACCGTGTGTTACAATTACAAACAAATTTGAAAGGACGTGTTAAACATGAATCAGACCATTAAAAAAGCTGATAACTATTTCCTGAAAACCTATAATCGCTATCCGATTGTATTAGAATCTGGGGAAGGGGTTTATCTCTATGACGATGCGGGCAAAAAATATCTTGATTTTGCTGCGGGCATTGGCGGGTTTGGAAACCATTTGTATGGAATTGTTAACTTGTGTTGTTATGCTTTTTATTTTAAAGGCATCGACCATTTGCTTTAGCATTTCAGCCTGGCTGGAAAGTTCTTCACTGGCGGCCGCACTCTCTTCAGCAGTGGCGGAATTGGTTTGAACCACCTGGGATACCTGTTCAATACCCTGGGTGATCTGGGCGATTTCCGAGGCCTGGTCGTTGGAAGCTTGGGCAATATTGCCCACTAAATTAGACACTTTCTCAATTTCGGTTAAAATTTCTTTGAGACTGGCTTCGGTTTGATCGGCAATTTGACTTCCCGCTCCAACCCTGGCGATGGAGCCTTCAATCAGAGCTGTCGTTTCCTTGGCAGCATCGGCACTTCTCGCGGCCAGATTTCTGACTTCTTCAGCAACCACGGCAAAACCTTTACCGTGCTGTCCGGCTCGAGCCGCTTCAACAGCAGCATTCAGGGCTAAAATGTTGGTCTGGAAGGCGATGTCGTCAATGACTTTGATGATCTTTGAAATGCTTTTTGATGACTCAATAATGTCTACCATAGTGGTAACCATCAAGTTCACGATCATAGGTTTTTCGGGCAGCGGTGAATTCCTGGAAGGCTGTCTTAATTTCCTCTGTGGTAAGCGTTTTCTCGATTTCTGTGACAGCGGCATCCAGTTCTGATTTTCGCTCGTCAATTTTATCGACCACACCGTTTAACCGGTTCCAAAACATATAATGAAATATTGCTGCATTTTGTTATAAATAGTAGTAAAATAAAGAAAAACAAGGAGAGTAGCAAATGATTTCTTATCGCAAAGAGTTGCATTTTAATTTGCCCAGACGAAGAGGTCTGGTCAATATTACCAGAGATGTTGAAAAAACGCTGGTAGAAAGTGGCATTAAGGAAGGGCTGATTCTGATCAATGCGATGAATATTACAGCCAGTGTTTTTATTAACGATGATGAGAGCGGCTTGCATCAGGATTATGAGGTCTGGCTGGAAAAACTGGCACCAGAAAAGCCCTACAGCCAGTATCGGCATAATGGTTATGAAGATAATGCCGATGCGCATTTGAAGCGAACGATTATGGGCAGAGAAACCGTGGTGGCCGTCACCGCCGGCAAACTGGATTTTGGTCAGTGGGAACAGATCTTTTATTTCGAATTTGATGGCAAACGGGATAAGCGGGTGCTTGTTAAAATCATTGGCGAGTAAAGTAATTTTAAGGCAGGAACCCAATTGGGATAAAAAAGGAGCGTGAAATAGATGAGAAGCATTCTACTCGTCATTGATTACCAGCAAGATTTTGTCGATGGGGCCCTGGGCTTTCCCCAGGCGGTTCGTTTAGAGGAGCCGATCGCTCAAAAGATCTTGGCATATCGCCAGAACGGCCAGGAAATTCTGTTTACCTATGACACCCATACGGCCGATTATCTGAACACCCAGGAAGGTAGAAATTTACCGGTTGTTCATTGCATCAAAGGAACCCCCGGGTGGGAGCTTTATGGCAAGGTGGCCCAGCTGCGCCGTGATACCGATACATCCATTGAGAAGATCGCCTTTGGATCAATGGAACTGGCTGCGTATCTGGCGGCGAACCAGTATGATCGGGTTGAGTTGGTGGGGGTGGTTTCAAATATTTGTCTGATATCGGATGCCGTACTGGCCAAGGCGGCTCTGCCGGAAGCGGAAATTATTGTCGATGCCAGCTGCGTCGCCAGCAATGACGATCGTCTGAACGAGGCGGCGTTGGATGTGATGGCAAGCATGCAGATCCGCATTATCAACCGAGAAGCGCGGCAAATATAATTTTTAGAAAATACAACCAGCAAAAAGATCAAAAGCGGTTGAAATGGGGAGGAAACAATGGGAAGCAGCAAGGAATTTGCAGACTATGTCTGTGATCAGTTAACGGCAGCAGGAAACATCAGCTGTAAGAAAATGTTTGGCGAATATGGCGTCTATCTTGACGAAAAGATTGTCGGACTAATTTGTGATAATCAGTTTTTTTTAAAGAAAACGGAAGTGGGTCGAGCGATGATTGAAGAACACTTGACAACCGTTGAAGAAGGTCTGCCATACCCGGGGGCCAAGCCACAGTTTTTGATTGAGTCCCTGGATGACCGGGAATGGCTGGGCGAATTGCTGCAGGCCAGCTATCAGGAACTGCCACTGCCCAAGCCGAAGAAAAAGAAAAAATGAGGGATCAGCAGTCTTATCATAAAACCTATAAACCATTGATCCTGTGGATGATATTATTCATAGCAGTGTGTACCTTGATACCAACGGTAATCATTCGAATCCTACAGGAGCTATTTCAGATAAACTGGGGAGCAGGCGCTGAAGTCAGAATGATCCTAATGTTCATGGTGATTGCCATTGATGGTTTAATGTGGATGATATATGTGGGGGAATATGTCTATTGGATTAATGGCGGACCCAGTTTTGAGGAAGCAAAAGTAGCGGGCAGTGAAAAAAGAAAAGCCTACGCAGCTGAACATTTAAGCGTGTTTTTAAAAATGACACTGGTTTGCTGTGTTTACATAGTAGTCAGTTCATTTTTTAGATTGCCGATGTTGATTGATGTTGTTGTGATAGCATCAGCCATTGTTGTGGCAGCGATCAAGACCATGCCGATTCGTTTTGATTGAAAAGAGTCAAAGACGAGTGAAGTGGCTATTTAAAGGGGGCTGGCAGGAATTAAATGTGAAATCAAAATGGTTCTGATGGAACGATTAACCTGGAGGCTGTGTTCAAGTAGGGTTATGATAAAGGGGCTGGTATTAGAGCGATGGAGATGACCAACGAAGCGCCCCTTGTCATAGTACTTTGAAGCCCAAAAATATTTATGATAGAATGGGAAGGACAATCAATCAATCCCACTTTATCAGAACAGGAGTAAATTTAAATGGCAATCGAAAAAGTCAGAGATTATTTCAAACAATGGAATATTGAAACCCGCATTCTGGAATTCCAGACCTCATCGGCAACGGTGGAACTGGCGGCGCAAGCGGTCGGTTGTGCCCCGGAACGAATCGCCAAAACCTTGTCCTTTAAACTGGCGGAAAAATGTGTGCTGATCGTGACGGCTGGTGATGCCAGAATCGACAATTCAAAATTTAAAGCGCATTTTAAAACGAAGGCAAAAATGCTTTCAGCGGAAGAGGTCGAGCACCTTGTTGGGCATGGGATTGGCGGCGTCTGTCCCTTTGCCGTTAACAGCAATGTGGATATTTATCTGGATGATTCACTGAAACGATTTGAGACGGTATTTCCTGCCTGCGGCAGCAGTAACAGTGCCATTGAACTGACAATAGCGGAACTGGAAAAATATTCCAATAGTGTCGGCTGGTTTGATCTGTGTAAGGGCTGGCAACCAGTAAAGAATTTGCAGACTATGTCTGTGATCAGTTAACGGCAGCAGGAAACATCAGCTGCAGAAAAATGTTTGGCGAATATGGCGTCTATCTTGATGAAAAGATTGTCGGACTGATCTGTGATAATCATTTTTTTTTAAAGAAAACCGAGGCCGGGCGGGTGATGATTGAAGCGCACTTGACAACCGTTGAAGAAGGTTTGCCATATCCCGGGGTCAAGCCGCATCCTTAAGGCAATCGATCTGGGCTTGGATACCTTAGTCATGGGTATTCGAGATACCGATAAAATTCGGGAAATTTTGTCAATCAGCCAAGATGAAACCATCGTTTCGGTGATTGCACTGGGTTATCGAGTCCAGGAACCTAAAATGCCCAAAAGAAAAACAGTTGCAGAGATTGTCAAGTTTTTCTAAGTTGGCATCGATAGGATTAACTTGCCCATTAGCAGGATAAAGATTAAATATAAAATTGGCTTTCTGGAATCAGAAGTCAAGAAATTTGCGATTTTGTGACCATCTTCGGGTGGTCTTTTTTGTGATGGCAAGCTCGAAAAAGCCGCTGGTGTTGTTGAGTTGGAAAAACGATCAAAAGCCGGCTGGTTTAGCTGGCTTTTGATCGTTTTATAACAATGGTCGCTCAGTTGTCATCGCCAGCCGGCAAGGTTTGCATGAGGGCAAAGAAATGTTTGGGATCGCCGGTGCTAAAATAGTCATACCAGGCGGCCAGGGTGTTTGCCTGAAAAACACCTAAATGCTCAATAATCTGTTTGGCCCACAACAAAGCGCCGGTGGAACTTGCCGTAATCAGGTTGTGATCGGCAACCGATGGCTGGTCGAGATAAAATTCCTGCCCTTTATAAGCGGGACAGAACATTTCAAGAAATCCCGGGCCATTGCTGGTATGCGGACGATTATCTAATAGTCCAAAGTTGGCAAGCGCAGCAGTCGCCCCGCAGATGGCCCCCACTGTCGCACCGGAAGCGAGAAATTCGCTGGCTTTTTTAATGATTGTGCCATGCTTCGGGTCGTTCCAGGTATCGGCACCCGGTAAGAGCAGGACGCTTGTTTCATTGACCACAAGCTCATCAATTAAGCAGTCGGGCACGATTCTCATCCCGCCCATGGTTGTAATCGGTACTTTGGTAGCGCTAACTGTTTTGAGCGAGACCGGTGGGGCACCCTTTTTAAAAAAGCGGCCAGAATTAAGCTCTGCCGCAACATAGCCCAGTTCCCAGTCCGCCAAGGTATCAAGAACGTAAACATAAATTTCCTCCATTTTCATTGTGTTTTAAAATGTAAACAGGTAATGCCTGGTTGCTCTTTTAGTATACCTTGCAATTGTTGACAACAGTATGGCCATAAT
>RRZT012289122.1_pt1 | contig 15552 bp, 15 predicted proteins | sample 2165551 | NCBI WGS metagenome assembly RRZT01 (sample SAMN10456910, study PRJNA506462) | wastewater metagenome | biome: wastewater; feature: sludge; material: wastewater sludge; isolation source: wastewater sludge with Escherichia coli K12::gfp cells carrying plasmid... | place: USA: Moscow, Idaho... | reverse complement strand
TGGAAATACCCGGCTCCATTTCGAACCCGGCAGTCAAGCACCACATCGGCAATGATACTACCCCTTACTGGGGATGGAAAAGTAGCTCGTTGCCGGGGGTTTCTTCTTTTATTTTAAATCTACTTCTTTTTAAATCTGTTTTTTAGTTTTATTGTTGTTTGTTTTTAGTTTTTTTAGTTTTATTGTTGTTTGTATAATAATAGCCACAATTAAGTCTTGTGGCTGCAGGATTATTTAAGTATTGGAACTTGTTTTAAAATGGTTGAGTGTTTGATTTAATGAATTAGAGTTTTTACGCAAAAGCCCAGTAACATTGGATATTTCCGCTGCCTCTTTGCCTGTTTCTTGTGATAGCCTATGTATCTCTTGTATCTTTTCAGTTACCTCTGCTATTTTTCCGGCATTAAAAAGTGATGCTGAAATCAATGTATTTATATTACTTGTTAGATTTGTTATTGATTCGACACTTTTTTGAACTGAACTTTCTATCCTCTTTGAGCTAAATGAGAGTTTTTTAATCGACTCTGAGTCTTTATTCATCTCTGTAGAGGCATCGGAAATTGCGTCTACTATCACTATGATAGTCGAATTAATCTCAATGAGGCTTTTTTGAGTCCTTTCTGCTAATTTTCGCACCTCGTCGGCAACAACAGCAAATCCTCTACCGTGTTCGCCTGCGCGTGCCGCTTCTATGGCTGCATTCAATGCTAGAAGATTTGTTTGATCAGCAATATCGTTTATTACTGTTAGCACCGATTTGACCTCTTCCGCTCTAACCGAGAGCTTTGATAGTTTATCTGCCAAAACGCTTTCTGTCTCTGCTTGATTTTTTATATTTTCAATCATTTTTCCTATATCGACAGATACATTTCCTAGTTCTTGCTTTGCTGCCGATATCTCGTTACCTCTGTGCTTTGTCTGCTCAACTAAACTTTCGATCGATTCTTTTATTTTGATGGCGTTCTCTGCCTCTTCGGCGCTGATTTGCATCTGACTTTCTATCGTATGATTGATTTTTTGAGCCGCTTCTTTGAGCTTGTCTGAGATTTGCATATTTTCCTCGCCTGCTCTCTTTCCGTTTTGAACGGCATTTGAGAATTCAACCAAAAGATTCTTCAGGTCTCTTCCCATTTCGCTTATCTCATCTTTTCCAGAGAGATTTAAGTTGCTTGATAACTCCTTATTGGAGTTTATCTGCGAGATGAGTCTCGCAATTTCTATAATCGGTGTTGCAATCGAATATGAACTAAGTGTTAGAATTGCAAGCGCCGATATAACTGTAGTAAAAGCGACCAATAACGTTAGTGTAACGGAGTCTGAAACTTTTTTTGAATCTTCTTGATTGATAGACTCTTTCAGTCTTGAAATCTTTGAATATAACGTTTTGTCAATTTTTCTGGTTTTAGAAAGGATATTCGATAGTTTTTGCCGAAGTGGACTTTCTATCCACTCTTCGGAGGACATAACATCTTTTTTGTCGATAATCAATAGTCTTTCTTTGTTTAATTCGCTCCACATCTCAAGCTCTTTTGCTATTTCGTCGATTTCTAATTTATGCTTAGGTTCTAAAGCCATGAGCGCAGATGAGTGCTCTCTAAATAATTTGAGTGAATCGCTATACTCTTTTAGTTCAAGTGGTGTGACAAAAATCTGATAACCCATAATTGATGCAGATAGTGTTTTTTGGGTATATAGCATTTTATCCATCAATTTTATTTTTTCGAAGCTATTCTCTTTGATTTGTAATAGACCGTAAAATAGGCCGCCTATTATAATAAATCCTAAAGTTACGATGATTTGGACTATTGTCAGTCTGGCTTTGATTGATATTTGGCGAAGCGTTTTCATAATTAGCTCCTCATTGCGAGTATTCGAAAAGTTTAAAATATAATATAACTTTATAAATTAAATTTTACGACATCTGAATATGTTTAACTTCTATAACCTAAAGTGCGATAAAATGAAACAAAAAACGGATTTATTACTATATGACTGTCGGTATATTTGATAGCGGGGTGGGCGGCCTTACGGTTGCCAAAAGTCTCATAGAGGCAAAAATTTTTGAAAACGTAATTTACTACGGCGATACTGCGAGGGTTCCTTATGGGACAAAAGACGAGAACACTATCGTAAGATATTCTCTTGAGGCGGTCGAGTTTTTTAAAAATTTTAATATTGATATTTTAATTGTCGCATGTAATACCGTTAGTTCATATGCGTTACCGGAGATGTCCAAAATAGCCCCTTTTGAGGTTGTTGGTGTTATTGAGCCAGGTGTTATGTCGATAACCAAAAAAAAACCTGATAGAAAATCTTCTGTTTTGGTAATTGGAACAAGGGCAACGGTTAGTAGCGGCGCATACCAAAATATACTTAGCAAGTCCGGCATAGGAAACATTAGGGCTATCGAAACAGGCATGTTTGTCCCTTTGGTGGAGGAAGGAATTACAGAGGGGCCCGTGATGGAGGCATTATTGGAGCATTATTTCAAAGGCGAGAGTGAACCTGATTTTATAATTCTAGGATGCACGCATTTTCCGCTCATCTCAAAGGCTATTCAGGATTACTTTCCGTCATCGGTATTGGTTCACTCCGGTGAGGCCATAGTGGAGTATCTGGATCAGAAATACTCCATTTCGGCAGATAAAAAGACCCCCGATGTAAAGCTGTTCGCCTCCTCTAGCCCCGAGAGATTAAAAGAGAGAGCAAAAGAGTGGCTAGAAGGGAGCGAATATAATGGGTAGAGTCTTAGCTTTAAAATACAGACCGAAAAAATTTAGAGACCTAATCGGTCAGGAGTCGGTATCACAGACACTAAGCTCATCGCTATTGGGCGGAAAACTCTCTCACGCCTATCTATTCTCAGGTCTCAGGGGTAGCGGTAAAACATCTACCGCCAGAATATTCGCAAAAGCCTTAGTCTGTGAAAACAGGGTTGCAGACGAGCCTTGTGGAGTCTGCAGCGGGTGTGTTGCTGCCGAGGAGGGTAGGCATATAGATATAATCGAAATGGATGCCGCTAGCAACCGAAAAATAGAGGACGTAAGAGCCTTGATAGAGAGCACAAAGTATAAGCCATCCCAGTCGCTTTATAAGGTATTTATAATCGACGAGGTTCATATGCTCACAAAGGAGGCATTTAATGCTCTTCTAAAAACTCTTGAGGAGCCTCCGGCGTATGTAAAATTTATACTTGCAACAACGGATCCAATGAAATTACCGCCGACAATACTCTCCAGAACCATCCATTTTAGATTCAAAAAAATTGGACAATTAAAGATTGTGGAGCATCTAAAACATATATTGGGACAAGAAAAAATAGAGTACGAAAATGAGGCATTGGAGATAATAGCCAGAAACGGAAATGGTTCGCTTAGGGATACCCTGACATTGTTAGACCAGGCAATCGTATACTCAAGAGAGTTTGTATCTAGATCTAGTGTTGTTGAGCTTTTAGGGGCAGTTAATCCAGATAAAATTGAGGAGCTCTTCAGGTTGATAGCCGCAAAAGAGAGGGCGGCGGTTTTGGGGATTTTAAAAGATTTTGAGGAGTATGAGGCCGAGAATATCTTAAGTGAAATTATAGAGTTTTTAAAGTCAAACCTTCTAAACCCTGCCGTTAAGATTCCGTTTTTTGCCATTGAGCGTTTTTTTAAGATTGCATCAGAGGCAAAAGAGCTCTTGCATATAGGTGCCGACGGGCAATTTGTAATTACGCTTGCAGTCCTTAAGATGTTAGAGGCCCAGGAGATAGAAGATATTGACACCTTGATAGCGAGCTATGAGACAGGCGCCGCGAGGCAAAAAAAAGAGCCGCAACAAGATATAAAAAAGATTGAAATTAGCCATGCCGATGAAGGCAAAACACTGCAAAAGCAAGATAGTTGGGGGCTTTTTGTGAAAGCCCTATATGACAGAAGCTATGATCTAGGTGCCGTATTTTCCGAAAATGTTACTTTTTTATCGTTTGAAAATGGTGTTTTGATATGGCAAAGTAAGGCAAAAGATGAAGATAGGGCGGTTTTGCTCAGATATTATGCTGCTATCAAGCAAATTGCGCAAGAAATATACGGAATTGGAACGAAGATTGTAAATAAGGATTATGCCGAGGATGTAAGCGAAGAACCTAAAAGCTTGGAATATGAAGCTGTTTCCGAAAAAGTAGAGATTCCGATGGCTGAAGAGCCGGAGGTATCGGTGTTGTCAACTGCTGAATCGATAAAAGTAACGGCCGACGATATAGAGATGGTAGATGGTCGAGATGAGCTTGATCTTGAGGCATCGGAGCTTGATTTAATCAAGCACCCTTTGGTGCAAAAAACAAAAGAGGTATTCGGTATAGACGAGAGCCTGATAACTGTTTTCCAAAAAGTTTAAAACTTAGTGTTGTAATATAAAGATAATTAACAAAAATTGGGGGCCCGTATGGATTTAACCGTTATAGCCGGAATGGTTTTGGCGTTTTCTTGTATCGCCATCGGAGATACGCTAGAAGGTGGCAATCCGGCACACTTGATACATTTTACATCCCTTTTGATAGTTATTCCAACTACACTTTTTGCGGCAATGGTTGCAACACATGCAAAATATGTAAAGGCTGCGTACAAAAATCTAGGGTTTGTTTTTAAAAATACAAACATTAACTATGAAAAAACCATTGAGCAGCTCTATGACTTTGCAATTATTGCTAGACGTGACGGTCTTTTGAAGTTGGAGGCAGAGATTAACAATATAGAGGATGATTTTTTTAGCAAGGGGCTTGATCTGGTCGTCTCCGGCGTTAATGTTGATATCATCAGGGAGACTCTAGAGATTGAGATGGAGGAGACTGAGCACTATTATCACGGTGCCGGCGAATATTGGGTAGTAGCAGGAGAGACAACTCCGGTTATTGGTCTGATTGGGGCGGTTTTGGGTCTGATTATGGCTCTTGCAAAAATCGACAGTCCGACAGAGATGGCGGCCGGTATTGCTGGTGCATTTACCGCTACGGTTACCGGTATTGCAGGTTCGTATATCTTGTTTGGCCCTTGGGGCAAAAAGATGATTGCAAAATCAAAAGATATTACAAAACACCAAACTATTATTTTGGAAGGGTTGGTTTCTTTGGTATCCGGCGATAACCCTAAAATGATGAGAAGTAGGCTCTATAACTATATCGGCGGCGAACCGGAAGAGGGCAAAAAATCTAATGGCTAAGAAAAAAAAGTGCCCCGAGTGTCCCGCCGGTGAGAGATGGGCGGTTCCGTACGCAGACTTTTTGAGTCTTCTGCTCGCTCTATTTATTGCACTATATGCTATTTCATCGCAAAATAAAGATAAGCTAAAAGCATTATCAAAATCTTTTTCGGAGATCTTTGAGTTTACTCCCGCTTCAACGGTTCCCGTCAGTATAAGTCAAGACCCTAGTCAGGCAGGAAGCCAGCAATCTACCGTATCGCAAAAAGAGGACGCAAAGCAGTCGCAGTCGTCCAGAGAGCAACAAATTGAGAGCGTAAGGCAGTTAATGAAAGAGCTTCAATCTGTTAAGGATGTCGCTATTGAAAACGGAAACGGTAGCGATACCGAGGTGGTTATGACAGAAGAAGGTATTCGTATTAGAATGCTAAACGCTATTATTTTTGAAGAGGGGAGTGCAGAGATGTCTCAAGCGTCAAATAAGATGCTTGATATTTTGGCAAATGCCGTCAAAAATTTCCCGAACGATATAAAAGTAGAAGGTTATACGGCTAGTTATGAAAAGCTGAAACCTATCTATCCAAGCGGTTGGGAACTTTCAAGCGCAAGAGCTTCATCGGTTGTTAGGGGATTTATATCAAGAGGGTTCAAGCCGTCTAGGTTTACGGCGGTTGGCTTTGCCGATACCAAACCTAGCGGAAAAGAAGAGGGTGCCCAAAAGCACTTTTTAAATCAAAGGGTAGATATTGTCCTTATGAAATATGAGGGGAAAGGGGATGTCGGCGGCAATAAAACCGTTTTGGACTCCCCGGCTCCACAGACCTCAATTAAACGTTAATTTTTGCACACGCCCAGAAGCTCTCTTTTGGCATGTGCGTGAAGCATAAAACTAGCCGTATGTATTTCACTGTTGTAATAAGAAGATTCCTCTATAAAATCAGACTTTTGAAGTGACAAATCTGCAGTTGGATGGTATTTATTGGATGCAAAAATACATTCAAAATCAAAAAACGGCATCGCTATCCTAAACTCTTTACCCGCATTTTCTAGTTCTTTTTTTATCTCATTGGATTTGGCTTTACAAGAGAGTATCGCATCTTTGTGTAGATACGGAACTAAGTCCTGGTAAACAATAGAGTCAAAAAAAGATATTACGATGTCGAATTTTTGGTTTTTTATATCGGAGAGAGTAGATATCTCCTTTATTTCCGTAATATTTTTTCCAATTTTTGTTGCCTCCTGCGGCAACAGTTCCCCCCCGATAATCAGTACATTCTGAGGATTCTCATGCACACAAAGTGGTGTAAAAACAAGCATCTCGATGAGAGCTTTTTCGGTATCCGGCAACATTTTTGTGTGTCGCATATGACTCCTTCGGCCTTTAAAATCAAGCGATTTTAGCTCTTTTTTGTTAAAATCGATTTAAATAATCGTATGTTAGGAATCAAAATGGCGACGCTAAGTTACAAAGATGCGGGTGTAGATATAGATGCAGGCAATGAGCTTGTAGAAAAAATAAAACCTTTGGCAAAGTCCACCTCTATAGCCGGTGTTCTTGGCGGAATAGGATCTTTTTCCGGTGCTTTCGAGCTTCCAAAGGGGTATAGAGAACCAGTAATACTAGCAGCTACAGACGGTGTGGGGACAAAGCTCAAACTTGCGATAGAGAGCGGGAAGCTTGAGGGGGTCGGTATCGATTTGGTTGCCATGTGTGTTAACGACCTGATATGCAACTTTGCAGAGCCGATGTTTTTCCTTGATTACTATGCTACGGGACGCTTGGAGGTCGAAAGTGCCGCAACCGTGATAGCTTCTATAGCCGAGGGGTGCAAACTTGCAGAGTGTGCCCTGATTGGCGGTGAGACGGCAGAGATGCCGGGGATGTATTTTAAAAATGACTTTGACCTTGCAGGCTTCTCGGTCGGTATAGCCGAAAAAGAGGAGATAGCCAGAGCTCATCATTGCAGTGAAGGGGATATGCTCGTTGCGTTGCCTAGTTCAGGTATACACTCAAACGGCTACTCACTTGTAAGAAAGCTATTTTTTGAAAAACTTGGGATGAGGTATACAGACAAATTCGGCGATGAGACCTTGATTGACGTATTGTTGACCCCAACGAGAATTTATGTAAAAGACTTTAAAAAACACAAAAAAGATATTAAAGCATTAGCTCATATAACAGGCGGCGGTTTGGTAGAAAATCTGCCGAGGGCTTTGCCGGACGGATTAACGGCTGTGGTAGATAAGCAAAGTATAAAAATCCTCCCTGTTTTTGAATTTATGTCAAAACATGTTGAAGAGAGCGAGATGTTTAGGACTTTTAATATGGGTATCGGCATGGTTTGGGTTGTTTCAAAAGAGAGAGCTGAAGCTGTTGCAAATGATGTGGGCGGATACATTATAGGTGAGCTAAAAAAAGGGGAAAAAGAGGTTAGGCTGGGATAGGCTTTGAGCACCGAATTTACTCTGGCAAAGATATTTTATTATCTTTTCCTCTCCCCTCTCCCTTTTATAGTCTTATTTCTAATCGGGTCTATTTTTGCTGCTAGAGCCAGATGGTTCTTTTTTGGTGCCGCAGTGTTGCTTTTTTTTCTATCTTCGGGCTTTGGGGTGAAGGTTTTTGTAGAGCCGTTGGAGGATAGCTTTAGGGTTCGTGAAAAACTTACGTTTAGACCTGATGCGGTTGTTGTGCTAGGCGGTGGCGCAAACGGGTATGCTCCCGATAGTAAGCTTGAGCCGTCTGCATTCAAAAGATTTACCGAGGCTTTTATCTTTGCTAGAAAACACAACCTTCCCCTTGTCTTTACCGGAGGTGGTTGGAGCGGGGCAAACGGAATTATAGAGGGTGATGCAGCCAAAGAGACGGCGGCCTTGTTTTGTGATTCACTTGGATTTGAGCGCCCTTTTACCTCTTCATTTTACGGCGGATTCGGTATTGTCATAGAAGACAAAAGTGAAAATACTGAACAAAATGGGAAAAATACCTTTTTGATGATGTCGCAGGCAGGCTTTAAGCAGCCGAAAATAATTTTGGTTACATCGGCTATCCATATGAAGAGGTCGAAGCTAATTTTTGAAAAAAGCGGCTTCGATGTTTTTTGTTATGCAGTTGACTTTGCATCAAAGCCGACAAAAATAGATGGCTACACTTGGCTTCCTGATTATGGGAGATTGTCTCTGACTTTCTCGGCCATAAAAGAGTATATAGGTATGTTAAAAATTTTTCTTGACGGGAAATAATTATGACTAAAAAAGCAATATGTATTATATCTGGCGGGATGGATAGCGCCGTTGCGGCAAAAATTGCAAAAGATGAAGGCTACGGTATTGTAGCTGTCCATTTTAACTATGGGCAAAGGACGGAGCTAAGAGAGCTTGAGGCATTTAGAGCTGTGTGCGAATCTTTAGGTGTATTGCAAAAATACGAGATAGATCTACCGTTTTTCAAAAGCGTGGGAGGCTCGGCGCTTACCGATACCGGAATAGCAGTCCCTACCGGAGGGCTTGAAGAGGGGGTTCCTGTCACATATGTCCCTTTTAGAAATGGAATTTTTTTGTCCATAGCAACCGCCATATCTGAAAAAGAGGGTGCCGAGGCTATAGTGATAGGGGCAGTCGAGGAGGATAGCAGTGGTTATCCGGATTGCACAGAGGGTTTTTTGGCCTCTTTTGAAAAATGTGCCGATATGGGGACTAGGAGAGATACGAAAATATCCATTTTTGCCCCGTTGCTTCATAAGCGGAAAAAAGAGATAGTTAAAGATGGGCTAAAAAGAGGGGTAGATCTATCGAAGACTTGGAGTTGTTATCAAAATGAGAGGATAGCATGCGGTGTGTGCGATAGTTGCAGACTCCGACTCAGAGGCTTTAGCGAAGCCGGAGAAGGGGATAGGATTCCCTATCTGTCTTAGCTGCTAGGCTGTTCCTCTGCGCCCTCTTCATTTTTTATTTTTTTACATAAAAGCTTATGGATTCTATTGTTGTCCATCTCTAAAACCTCTATATGAAATCCGTCACTTTCAACAATATCCCCCACAACAGGTGTTCGCCCGACTATATTAAAGACCATTCCGCCAAGAGTTACGGCCTGCTCATCGTCGTCAAACTTGATATTTGTTATCTCGGATACGCTCTCAAGATCTATCATTCCGTCAAATTCGTAGGTGTTCTCATCCAATTGTTTAACTTTTTCACGTTTCATATCGTGCTCATCCGATGTCTCACCGATTAGCTCCTCGATTATATCCTCCATTGTAAGAAGTCCGGCAGTTCCACCGTATTCATCTGCTACTATGGCAAGATGGGTTTGCTCCCTGTTCATCCTGACTAGAATATCGGATATCGAAGCATTTTCCGGAACGATAATAATCGGCCTTACAAGGTCGGATAACGGAAGTGGCGTAGGGGCAAATGCGTTATTTAGGAGGTCTCTTATGTGAACCATGCCGGTGATATTATCTTTATTGTCGTGACAGTACGGATATCTCGTGTGTTTGGTATCGGTAACTATTTTAACGTTTTCTTCGTAGCTTAGTTCTGAGTCTAGGCATATTATGTCTTTTCTAGGTGTCATAAGCTCTTTTGCAACCGTGTCGGAGAAGTCAACGGCATTTTTTATGATTTCACCCTCTACGGAGTCTATGAAGCCACCCTTGAGGCTTTCCGTAACTATTATTTTTAACTCTTCGTCGGAGTGAGCCAGTTCGTTTTCCCTAGCAGGCTGAATACCCATTTTATGAAGAAAAAAAGCAGCTATAACGTCAAAAAGTTTTATAAGAGGGTAAAACAGTATCCAAAACCAATACAGCGGCCTAGCTATAACAAGCGCAGCCTGTTCAGATTTTGCGATAGCTATCGATTTTGGGATAAGTTCACCGGCTACAACGTGTACCAAGGTTATAAACGTAAACGCAAGAGCAAAACTCACCGAGTGAACCAAAACTTCATTTTGACCGAAAATTTGTTCAAAAGGGGATTTTAGGAGGCTTGCAAATGCGGGCTCACCTATCCAGCCGAGTGCCAGTGACGATAGTGTGATTCCGAGTTGTGTAGCGCTGAGGTATGTGTCTAGTGAGTTTGTTATCTGAAGAGCCAAAGAGGCGTTAGCTTTTCCGTTTTTGACGAGTTCTTCCAATTTGCTACGCCTTACTTTGACGATTGCAAATTCGGATAAGACAAAAAAGCCGTTTAAAAATACAAGAAAAATAGCTAAAAGTATCATTAAAATCGAATTACTATCGGGATCCAAATATATTCCTTTTTATTTTTTTATCGTATTATACAATGTTTTATCAATGAGTCAAAAATCTGACTGCCTGTTTATTAAAAGCTAAACGTAAAAATTGATGACTCTTTTTTCTCTTTTATCAGTTTGCTTTTATCGCCGTTTACCACAAAGGCAAAGTTAAAATCATTCTCCTCTAAAATATCTTTTAGCTCCCGTTCTGAGCCGTAAAGAGTTATGATAACGGAGCCGTCATCATAATCGGCGTGGCTAATCGGAAATACATATAGATTTTTTGCCCATTTGGTATTATCGCAAAAATACGACATGGTCTCTTTTAAGAGCTTTTTATCGTAGTATTCGGTAAAAATAATAACTTTTGACGTTTTTCCAAACTCTTTTTGGTTTAGCATCTCATCGACAAAAACCGGATCGAAAAATTTTATAAATCCAACACTTGTGAGGTCGTATTCCAGTCCAAACTCTTTTAGTATATGGATGGCGTTTTCGAGGTATTTTAGTTGAAACTGCGGTAGTTTTACCCTCATGCTCTGAGAGTCTATGGTTATCGTACTCTCAAACAGGGTTGTACCTGAGGTTTGCATACTGCATTCTCTGGGCTCAAGAAATGTCTCGACGGTATCGGTAGTGAGTTCCGTTAAAAAATCCTCTTCATAGCCGAAAACAATAGTTGCATCATCATTTTTTAAGAGTGAGAATATCCCTTTGATGTCACTTTGCTCTATAAAGTCAACCTCTTTTGTCTTGGATATTTTTTTTATTATCTCAAAAGTTACATGGTCGACACAGATAAATCGAAAGTTCTTTTTTATCATGCAGTATCTTGCAATCGAATACGCTGCAGATTTTGTATTTCTGACTTTTATAAATGCGATTTCAGGATCCATAGGCGTGATAGTGTCATCATCATATATGATCCCGTATGCACCGGCATAGATAGCTTTTACTATCTCTTCCGGATTTAATGCGATAAACAAATCGCCTCGCTTGACTAAAGATGTTGAGACCCTAGTATCTTCAAAGTGAGATATTGACGGAGCCGTAATCAGTTCGCCCCGTGTCAAAGCGACGACGTTTTCTATTCTCATCCTATTTTTGAACCGCTCTTTTTGTTGGTTTGAGGTCTAACTAAGCAAAGACCGTTTTCATCTTTAGCAGCAAGAAGCATTCCTTTGCTCTCTATCCCCATGATTTTTGCAGGCTTTAGGTTGGATACCACGCAGACCTGTGTTCCTATTAGCTCATCAGGCGCATAGTGTTCCCTGATGCCGGCGACTATCTGTCTTGGTGACGGCTCACCCAGATCAACCTGTAAAAGAAGCAGCTTGGTACTTTTTTCTACGATTGCCGCCTCTATTACTGTTCCGATTTTGAGTTCGGTTTTAAAAAATTCATCTATAGTAACCAGATTTTGAGCTTCCGCTTGTTCTTGTTTTGCCTCTTTCGGTGCTTCGACCACCTCTTCGATTCTAGGAAACAGAGCCGGAGCCTTTGTGATAGAGGCCGATGTGAGCAGTTTTTTATCGCTTATTAGCCCTTTAAAAGTATCCGTATTTATCGCTACACCTATCGCCTCGGCCAAAACAGACATTTTTTGCGGCATTACCGGATATAGCAGTGTTGCGGCTTTTGCAAGTACGTTTAAGCAAAACTCAATAAGCGCCATAGCTTCATCGGTTTTCCCCTCTTTCATTTTATTCCACGGGGCTACGTTTTCAATCGCTTTGTTCGCAATCCCAAGTATTTTCCATATCTCTTCGAGGTATCTGTGTATTTGCATCCCAAACATTAAAGGTTCTAGTCCGCAGACTATCTCGTCCATTTTTGCTATCTCTTCCGGATGGTATTTTGAGACATTGCCGATTTGTATAGAGAGGGCGAAATATTTATCTGCCATACCGATCGTTCTTGAGAGGAGGTTTCCGAGGTCGTTTGCCAAATCTGAATTTATCCTGTCTATGAGGGCACGTCTGGAGAAGTCGCCGTCTTGGCCGAACGGAACCTCTCTAAGTAGAAAATATCTGAAGTTTTCGAGCCCGTAGGTGTCGGCAATCTCTTTTGGATTTACGACGTTTCCTTTTGATTTGCTCATTTTCTCACCGTCTCTGGTCCACCAGCCGTGAGCGGCTATATGTTTTGGGAGTTCCAGATCCAAGCTTAGCAAAAATGCAGGCCAATAGACGGCATGAAATTTTAGGATATCTTTGCCGACTATTTGTATGTCGGATGGCCAGTAGCCCATTTTTGAGTTGTCCTGCCCGTATCCTAGCGCCGTAACATAGTTTAGTAGGGCATCAAGCCAGACGTAGATGACGTGTTTGTCGTCGTTTAGCTCGGGCGGTAGTTTGATTCCCCACTCAAAGCTGGTTCTGGTGATTGATAGATCTTTCAAGCCACCCTCGACAAATCTCATAACCTCGTTTTTTTTCGATTTCGGGAGGATACAATCTTCATTGTCGTGATACCATTTTAGGATATCACTTTCATATTTGGATAGCCTGAAAAAGTAGTTTTCCTCTTTTAGTATCGATGTCGGCTTGCCGCAATCCGGACAAAATTCGTTATCTACAAGCTGACTAGGGGCAAAAAAGGTTTCGCACGATACGCAATAATTCCCCTCAAATTCACCTTTATAGATATCCCCTTTCTCCCACATCTTCATAAATGCAGCCAAAACACCTTTTTTGTGGCTTTCGTCTGTTGTCCTTATGAAGCCGTCGTATTTTATGCCGAATTCATCCCATAGGGTTTTAAACTTTTGGCTGTTTTCATCTGCCCACTCTTTTGCGCTTTTATTTCTACTCTTCGCCGACTCCTCTATCTTTTGGCCGTGTTCATCGGTTCCGGTTAAAAAAAAGGCATCCATCCCTTTTAGTCTGGCGTATGATGCGACGGTGTCGGCTATTATGGTTGTATAGGCGTGCCCAATATGCGGTGCATCGTTTACATAGTAAATTGGGGTGGTAACGTAAAGTTTATTGTTCATTAAAAGTTTTCCTTGTCGATTAAAAGACTAAAATTCAAATCCGCCTCCGGCCCCTTTGCTCATTGAGGCGTACACGGAGCCGACGTATGCTTTTCTAAGTTCGCAACCGATAGCCTCCGGACAGCGAATACAAGAGCCGTATTTTTGTCCGTCAAATTCGGTAAAAAGCGATTTTGAGCTTTGGCACTCCTGTATCTGCCTTATCCTATCTCTCATTTTTTGTTCAAAAATATCGGGTTCAGATGATTTTTGAGTAGACATCCAAAACCTTATTTATCTCGTAATTTGAGCCGAAAAAACAAGGGGTAGTGGAGTGATGGTCGGACGGATATAGCTCCAGTAGCCTCTTGTGACCGTCTACCGCTTTGCCGCCGGCTTTTTCGTATATAAAGGCAAACGGAAACACTTCAAATACCATTCTGAGTTTGCCGTCCGGCTTATCAAGGGTTCCAGGGTAGCTAAAGAGTCCACCGCCTTTGATTAGTATCTGATGCAAATCCGGAACCATTCCGCCCGAGTATCTGAGTCTATACCCTTCAGCAAATAGGGTATCTATCATGGCTTTATGGTAGGAACCCCATTTTGCTTGCGTTCCGCCGCTTGCGTTTAGTTTTCCCTTGTTTTGGAGGTGGAGTGTCTGTATAAATTTAAACTCTCCGTTTTTATTTAATCTATAAAGCTCAACCTGTTCAGAGGCTATCACCATCTCAACTCTAGGGCCGTAGACTACATAAATAGCCGCTTTTATACAAGGGCCGGAGAAGTCCTCTTCATAGATTCCAAATATTGAACCGACGGACAGGTTTGTATCTACGAGGCTGGAGCCGTCGAGCGGATCGTAGCCTATCAGGTACCTGCCGGACTCGTTTAGGATGTCTACAGTCTCTTTTTCCTCGCTTGCTACCGCTTTTACACTTGCAACTTTGGCTAACTCCTCTTGAATTATGTAGTCGCTTTTAATATCTAGTTTTAGCTGAACGTCGCCGCTTGCGTTTTCGTTTTCAGCATATCCGGTATCGTCGTACGCTATAGCCTCCTGAATCCTAAATGCACTTTTTTTAATAGCCTCTATTATCTCTTGCATCATATTTCCTTTGCGTTTTTAAATATCCATTCGACTATTTTTTCGGTATTGTTTAGATCTAATATCTCCAGATCATCCGGTATGTTATAGTCCAAGGGGTTTATGGTGTCGTCTATTGCCATAGCTTTTATAAATCCGAAGTAGTTTACATCAATCTCGTTACGAAATATTCCTATTCTCGGCAGAGGGAGGGTTTTTAGCCCTTCGACAAGCAAAATATCGAAATTTCCGAGCATCGATATAATCTCATCTAGGCTGGAGGAGCCGTTTTTGAACATTGTAGTTCTGGATGGGCTTCTGACTACTACGTCGGCTCCGGTTGCAAAAAACTTTTGGCTGTCTTTCCCGTCCGTGTCGAATACCGCTTTGTCTTTCGGGTCGTTTTTTATAATAGCTACTTTGTGAGCCTCTTTGAGTCTTTCGGCAATTTTGATTATGGCGGTTGTTTTGCCGCTATTGGACGGACCCGTAAAAGCTACTGCTATTTTCATTTTTCCCCTCAATTTTTACTAGATTATATGAAAAATGGGGTTAATTTTTTTAAATTTTTACTTTTCTTTTCATCAGGGCTATTGCAACGGCTTCGGTGAGTAATTCGTATTTCTCCTCAACGCCGTATTGTGATTTTACGAATTGGACTATCTTCTCCTCTTCGTCTTTTTGCCTTTTTTGGAGTTTTGAGATCTCAAATTTTATTTTATCCGATTTGGAGGCGGTAATCTTGTGCTGTTGTTCTAGCTTTTTCCGTCTACCGAAAATCCCCTCTTCTTGAATTACTATCCTCTTTAGGCTCAATGTTTTTTCGCTGATTTTTGACTGTATCTCTTTTTTGTCTTCGTCTTTACTTTTTTTGAGGAGGTCTCTGAGGGCTTTTATCTCAAAATTTATCACAGACTCGCTTTCGCCGATCAGGTCGAGCTCTTTTTGAACCGCAGCCATTTCGTGATCTAGTTGCATACACTCCTCGTCGACTTTTTCAACCGAGTGTTGCAGTTCGATTATCTCTTTTTTTAGGTCGTGGATTATTTTGTGTTTTTTCTCCAGGGATTCAAGCGCTTT
>RRZT010619931.1_pt1 | contig 15558 bp, 13 predicted proteins | sample 2165551 | NCBI WGS metagenome assembly RRZT01 (sample SAMN10456910, study PRJNA506462) | wastewater metagenome | biome: wastewater; feature: sludge; material: wastewater sludge; isolation source: wastewater sludge with Escherichia coli K12::gfp cells carrying plasmid... | place: USA: Moscow, Idaho... | reverse complement strand
GGCGTGGAGAACTCGACCGCGTTGTCGAGCAGGTTGCCGATGGCGCGGCGCAGCAGAAAGGCATCGCCTTCCACCGCCAGTTCGTCCTGAATCTGGAGCACGATCTGCAGGCGCGGCGCGCGCGCGCGGGCGCCGGCCACCAGCTCGTGCAGCACGGGCGCCAGCTCCACGCGCTGCTGGTCTTGAAGCATGCGGCGGCTTTCCAGCGCCGTGAGTTCCATCATGCGATCCACCACCTCCTGCATGCGGTGCGATTCGCGCGCGATGTTGGCGGCGAACTTTTGTTGCTGATCGGGCGGCATGCCCGGCTCCTGCATCAACTCCGCAGCGCCGCGCACGGCCGAGATCGGGCTTTTCAACTCGTGCGTGAGCTGCTGCACGTAGTCCTGCACGTAGTTGCGCCCGGCAATGGCGTCGCGCACCTCCTGCCCCGCCGCCCGCGCCTGCGCCCGCAGCGCGCGCCACGCCCGGCGCGGGCTGAAGCGGCGGCGCCCCTGCTCGTCATGCCACCACGCCGTGCGCAGGCTGGCCAGCAAATCGCTGGTGATGCCCAGCGGCCGGATCAGCCAGAACGAAAGCACCAGCGCCAGCGCCAAGGCAGACAGCGCCGACACGATGCCCACCGAAATGATGTTGCCGCGCGCCGCCGAGACGAACTGGCCGAAGCTTTGCACCGGCTTGCCGAGCGTGACCACGCCGACGATCTCGCCGTTCCAGCGGATCGGCGCGCCGACGTACATCACGCTGCTGTGCTTGTCGGCCGCCACGTCGCGCGTGGTGCGGGCGCCGTATTCGCCCAGCAAGGTGTTGCGCACGTCGCGCCAGCCCGAATAGTCCTTGCCCAGATCGCGCCCCGTGGAGTCGTACACCACCTGGCCGTGGCGGTTGGTGACGTAGGCGCGCAGCTCGACGCGCGTCTTGTGCAGGTTGTAAATCTGCGCCGAAAAGCGCCGCGCGTACAGGTCGCGAAAGATGCCGCCGATGCGGTCCGTCGGCAGCGCGCCGTATTCGACGTCTTGCTCGATCACCGTGGCCATGAGCTGCGCGGTCTCGATCAGGCCTTCTTCGGCCGACTCGCGATAGCGCGGATCGAGGTCGGCCAGCAGTTGGTACAGCAGCGCGGCCATACCGATGGCGTACACCGCGATCAGGGCGAGCAGGATGCGCGTGCGGCGGCTCAATGTTGCATTCCAAGGCCCGGGGCGTTCGTGCGCAGGGCAACGGGGTACGAGTCAGTCGGAGGGGCGCGGTAAACACACGCGCCCTTCAACGGGCGATTTTCGGAGTCTCGACGCAGTTGCCCGTGACGCACTGCCGCAGGCACCCTGTTCCACATTGGGACAGTGTCACGGTCGGGGTCTGCGCAACGGCCGATGTCTCTAGGCAAATTCGCTGGCACCGCTCTTGCAACATTATCGACTTTGCCGCGATTGGCCCACCGAAGGAGAACCGTCATGCTGCGTCGAACCATGGTGTTGTCGGGTCTGGTGGCTGCGGGCAACGCATGGACGCAAGAGCAGAAAACGGACCGCACTGAGGGCGACCCGCTGGGGTCGATGCAGTGGCCGGGTTTGCGCCAGCAGTACCTGGGGCGGGATCCGATGCGGTTCACGGACGCAGTGATCGTGCATACCCCTGCCTTTGCCGACGACGCGATGAACGTGCCACTGCAGGTCGACGCCCGCAAGCTGGCCGCCACGGGCGGCGGCGTGCAGCGCATTCGGGTGATCGTGGATCGCAACCCGATCCGCGAAGTGCTGGAGTTTGAGCCAGAGCGCGCGCTGCCGATGCTGTCGTTTCGGATTCGGCTGGAGCAGGCGTCCCCGGTGCGCGCCATGGTGCAAACGCGCGATGGCCGGTGGCACGTGGGCGGCGTGCTTGCCCAAGCGGCGGGAGGTGGTTGCACGGTACCTGGCGCTTCGAGGGTCGACGGCTCTTGGAAAGACACGCTCAATCAGGTGCAGGCGCGCATCTTTCCCAACGTCGTGGAAGGCAGCCGCCGCCTGCGACTGCGCGTGATGCACCCCATGGACACCGGCTTGGTCGCAGGCATTCCTTCATTTCATATCGACCAGCTGGAGCTTCGCGATGCGAACGACGTTGTGTGGTGGAGGCTGACGCTGCACGAGCCAGTTTCAGAGAATCCGATGATTTCGTTCGAGCTGCCGCTGGAAGGACCTCCATCGTTCCGGCTGCTGGGGCGAGACAACAATGGCAACAAGATTGACGCACGGGTGTCGGCATGAGGCGTCTGCGCTTGTTCAGCCTGGCCATTCTGGCGATCACATTGGGCTTTGACGCTCATGCCCAGGAAGCCGCTGTCCGCTTAGCGAAGGCAGATCAGTCAACGCTTGACTACCGCTTGGAGCCACGCCGCATCGCCGAGCACACCTGGGTCATCGAAGGCGCAGTAGAGGATTTTTCGCGCGGCAACGGCTGCAACATCATCAACACGGCCTTCATCGCAACAGGCGCTGGCGTGGTGGTAATCAATACCGGGCCATCGCGCCTGTACGGCGAACAGCAGCGCCGCGCCATTGCCAAGGTGACGAGCGAGCCCGTGCGTCAGGTGCTGAACCTCAACTTGCACCCGGACTACTTCCTCGGCAACCAGGCCTGGGCGGACCGCCCCACCATGGCACTGCCCGGCACGCTAGCGGGCATGCAAAAGGAAGGGGCCACGTACGAGGACAACCTGTACCGTCTGTGCGGCGACTGGATGCGCGGCACGCAAGCCACGCCGGCGCGCGAGACACTGCTGCCGCAGACGTTGACGCTTGGGGACCATGTGCTGGAGCTGCGCCGCCTGAGCGGTCACACCGCAGACGACCTGGTGGTGATTGACCGCCACACAGGCGTGCTGTTCGCCGGCGGGCTGGTCTTCGCCGATCGCGTGCCCACCACGCCACATGCGGACCCAGAACGCTGGCTGTCCAGTCTGGACACCCTGCAGAGGTGGCACAGCCAGGGCGAGTTCAAGCTGGTGGTGCCGAGTCACGGCCCTGTACACAACGGCGCGCGCGGACTGGAGCAGACGCGTGATTGGCTTCAGTGGTTGCTTGTGGTGATGCGCGAGAACGCCGCGCGCGGAGTGGATCTGAGCGAGCTGTTGCGCTTGGATGTGCCGACACGATTTGCCGGCTGGGCCGCACAGCCGGCGGAGTTTCACCGCAGCCTGGTGCAGTGGTACCCGCACGAAGAGCAGCGCGCGCTGGACAGCGGCAGGCGCTAGCGCCGCGTGCCGTGTCCGCTTTCAACCTGCGTGTGCCGATATGTCGCCGGCGCTGCGTCATTGTTGAACAGTGTCACAGCCGCACGGAACAGTTGTAGCCCAGCGCAGCAAGCAAATCGTTTGGCATGGTTGTTGCCACTTTTATGGTGCGCCACGTCGATGGTGCGTCACCCACAACATCCACACCGATACCACCTTACTACTATGCGCGCTGCACTTTTTATCAGCCTCTTGACGGTCGGCACAGCCGGGTCGGCTACTGCTGGAGATCTGGACGTAGCTGCAGCGACAGAGCTGGCCAAGTCCACCGGATGCTACAGCTGCCACTCCGCCAAAGAGAAAATTGTCGGCCCGGCTTTCAGCAGCATCGCCGAGAAGTATGCGGACGACAAAGGCGCCGTGGCGACGCTGTCTCAATCGATTCAGATGGGGTCTACCGGAAAATGGGGCCGCGTTCCCATGCCCGCGCACGCAAGTCTGAAGCCAGCCGAAGTCAAGCTCCTCGCCGAGCTCGTGATGTCCACCAAGCGGTGACCTCGTTGCGCTCGCAGCCTGCGCCGCACCCCCGCACCCTGTTGGGCGCGGCGCGCATGACACTCGCTCCCGCAGAAGGCCTGGAAAGCTTGCACCTGAAAGCCAACGCGGCGTGCTGGCTTGGCTACCACGCGTACGCTCGCAGTCTCTGGGAAAAGCTGGCGTACGCTGGTGATGCTGAGGCGATGTGTCGGCTGGAGCACATGGCGGCCATGGGCTTGGCCGAGCCGCGCAGTGCATCGCGCGCGCAGACTTGAGTCATTCGAGCGCCCCTCGCCGCACCCAAGCAGGCACCTGCGCAGCGTCAGCTCATCGGTCCCAGATATCTCTGCTGATCGCCGCGTACCACGACGCACCGTAGCGCGCCTCGGCATCTCGGAATGCCGCGTCGGCATCCAGCGGACTGATGCCGACCGAATGCGGTACGTCCACCACCCTACCAGCTTCCGCCCGGTAGACGCCCGCCACAGAGATGCCATAACCAGGCCCGATCAGGCTGTAGCACGTGTTCGCGTACGAGGCCTCCGGGCTTGGCAAGCCCATCAATTCGGCAGCGAGCCATGCAGCGACCAACTTACCCTGGTTGTTGGCAGCAAAACCAGATTTGGGCATGGGCCCGGCAAAGCTGGCATCGCCCACGACATGGATACCTGGGGCTTGCCGCGCCTCGAAGTTCTCGCCTTTCACCGGCACCCAGCCGGTGGCGTCCGTCACGCCGGCTCGATGCGCGATCAAGCCCGCCTTCTGCGGTGGAATGACATTGAGCACGGAGGCCTTGTGGCGCGAAGCAAAGACGGTCTCCACTTCCAGCGCTTTGGCATCGACGCGTGCGACCTGTCCATCTTGTGCCAGGCCCTGCCATTCGATCATGTTGCCGTAAAGCGCTTTCCAGCCCTGCAGGAACAGGGCCTTCTTCGAAAAGTTCTGCTTCGCATCCAGCAGCAGGATCTTGCTGCGCGGTTTGTGCTGCTTGAAGTAATGGGCCACCATGGCCGCCCGCTCGTAAGGGCCGGGCGGACAACGAAACGGATTGTCGGGAATCGTCATGATGAACAAGCCCCCATCCGGCATCGCCTCCATCTGCCGGCGCAGCAGACGTGTCTGCGCGCCGGCTTTCCAGGCGTGGGGGACCCGGTCTGCTGCTGCCTCGTCATAGCCCTCCAGCGCGTTCCAGCGAAGATCGATGCCAGGCGCTAGCACAAGGCGATCCCAGCGCAGCTGTTCGCCGCCTGAAAGCACCAAGGTGCGCCGCGCGACATTCACATCCTCGGCCTGTGCATGCACCACGTTCACGCCCGCACGGCGTAAGCCGTCGAAACCGTGCGCAAGGCTTTCCCAACTGCGCAGGCCAGCGAGGTACAGGTTGGAAAACGGACAGGTATAAAAGCGTTCAGCAGGTTCCACCAGCGTGACTTGCACGGTGGGGGCAAGCTGCTTCAAGTAGCGTGCGGCCGTCGCACCGCCAAAACCGCCGCCTACAACGACGACATGCGCCGCGGCGGCCTGCGCGCGCACGATGGAAGGCGCCGCCAGTGCAACCACCGCGGCACCCAGCAAGCTGCGCCGCCGTGTGGTCATCGCGGGCTCGCCTGGCGCGACGCAAACCAGTCGGCCAAGGCTCGGATCTGCGCTTCGTCATAGCCTTGCATCAGAAGCGGCATGATCGTCATGGCAGCAGTGGTCTGCGCGGGACCGTTCGCCTTGAAGCCGCGCAAACGAGCGAGCAGGTGCTCTGCACTGAGCCCATTCAGAGAAGGGATGCCGCCTGGTTCCGGCGAAGGGGCATGGCAGGTCACACAAGTAGCGGCCACGACTGCCGTATCCCACACCGCATATCTGACGTTGTCCCCATCGGCGACAGCACCGCTCGAATGAAAAGCTAGCGCGCAGGCAAGGGCCGCCGTTGGCCCGCCGGATGCCCGGGCGCGGCGCAGCCGCCCTTCAGACAAGCCAACCACGGCGCGTTCCTTCATCAATCAACGTTTGCACCTGTGCGGCGATTCCCTTGGTTTCGAACAGCTCCTCCAGCTCATTGACGATGGCCTGCACGGTATGCCTGCCATCGCAACGCCGAATGATCTCTGCCGCACTGTCGTTGAGCTTCATCACGCCATCGGGCAGGAACAGCATCCATACGGCGTGGGCCGGCTCGTACCGCATGCGCAGGTGCTCGGAAAGAAGTGGCAGGGCGGCGTTCATGGACGAAGAAAGGATCGGCTCTTGTGGTGCGGGTACCCTCCAAGAGACGGCGTCTTCGGGATGGAACCGTCCGGTCTTGGCCACTGACACGCCTTATTCTTTGGGCGCGTTCTCAACGAATGTCCGCACTGCCCACACCACTTCCGGCTCCAGAATTCCCTCCCATGGCGGCATGTGAACGATGCCAAATTTTTGCTTGCCATAGTAAACAGACTTGATGAAGAACGCATCTGCGTCGCCCATGCACCGCGCACGCAGTGCCATGTCCTGAACACGTCGACAACCGCTGCCCATGCGGCGCAGGTCTGGCGCGGGTGATCGAGAGCCGTTGGCGTCGGCGCCATGGCACTGCGCGCAGGCTTGATTGAACGCGCTTCGACCGATCGCTATCGCGTCCTTGTTGGCGCGCAGCGGATTGGGCTCATCCCAGGTCTTGGCGGCGGCCGGTAGTCCGGCGGTGTCCACCTGAGGCCTGACGATCTCGAACGCGCTCGCCGATTGCGACGCAAGAACCGTAGCGAGCAGGAGCAGCGAAAGGATGCGCATGACAGTTTTCATTCCCATTCTTTCTTGCAGCCCTGGCAACCTTCCATGTTTGACCCATGGAACAAGGTGTAGCGCACGAAGTTGCCTTCGAACACGGCATCCTTCAAGTTGGTCGCGGCCAGCTTTGCTTCCTGCAAGTCGTTGGAGATGAAGCGCGTGCCCACGAACCAGGCGTGGTTGAAACGCGCGAGCTCCAGGTTGGAGCCTTCAAACAACGCGCCGGAAAAGTCTGAGCGCATCAATCGCGCACCCTCAAGATCCGCGCCGACGAAGCGTGCCTTCTTGAAGTCGGTGTTGGCTGCGGTCGCCTTGGAAAGCCTCGCGCCGGTAAGGTTGGCCCCTTCCAGATTGGCGGCGGCAAGGTTGGCACCTCGCAGGTCCGCTCGGGTGAGATCGGCGCCGCGCAGGTCTGCACCTGCGAGGTTGCGACCCACCAGATTCGCGTGCCGCAAATCAGCCCCCGGGCAGCGCGTGTAGGTCCAGATGGGGCAACCGTTGATGACCAGTGTTTCGATCGCCTCATTCGCTGGGTGCGCGCCGGCATCGCCTGTCGGCTGAGCCGACACCGTGACACTGGCGAATGCCGCCAGCATCACGGCCGCGCGCCGCAGTAAGAGCGCAGCTGTCTGCTTCATGGTCTTAGCCCGGGCTTACCTGCTGGCCACTTGCTTGGGCAGCTTGAACACCCACATTGATCCACCTTGCGTGACCTGCTTGGTCAGCTCGGCCATGTCGCCGCCCCAGAGTGGTACCGCGCCGCCGTAGCCCGATTGGATACCCACATACTGCTCGCCATCCATCTGCCACGTGATCGGAACGGAAACCACGCCCGATCCGGTCTGAAACTTCCACAGCTCCTTACCGTTCTTGGCATCGAAGGCTTTCACGTAACCGTCAGATGTCCCGGTGAACAAAAGGCCGCCGCCGGTAGTGAGCGTGCCGGCCCACAGCGGAAACTGCTCCTTGTGTTCCCATGCGATCTTGCCCGTCTGCGGATTGATGGCGCGCAGGATGCCGACGTGGTCGTCGTACAGCTTCTTGATGCGAAAACCTTGGCCCAGGTAGGCTGCGCCCGCCTTGTACGTGATCTGCTCGGACCAGTAGTCCATGGCCCAGTGATTGGCCGGGATGTAGAACAAACCGGTGTCGGGGCTGTAGCTCATCGGCATCCAGTTGGTGCCGCCCAGGAACGGTGGCGACACGAAGATGCTCTCGCCCTTTTCCTGGCCTTCCTTGGGCTCTGGCGGACGGTTGTTCTTCTCGATCGGCAGGCCGGTCTTCAGGTCGAAGCCCGAAGCCCAGGTGATGCCGTCCACGAACGGCCAGGCGTTGATGATGGCGTTCTGCTTCCATGGATGGCCACCGTCGGCCTTGGCGAGCTTTTCGCGGTCGGTCACGAAGAAGAAGCCATTGCGGTCGGCGTGCGCGGATGCCTTGACGGTCTTGCCGGTGGCCTTGTCCTTGTAATCGAACAGCAGCACGGAGTTGTTGCCCGAGAAGTCCCATGCATCGTTGGGCGTGTGCGAGAAGAAGCCCTTGAGCTCGCCGGTCGTCGGGTCGATGTAGGCCTGGCCCGAGGTGTACAGGCTTGGCCAGTTGCGTGGATCGTCGCCCTTGGCGGTGCGCTTCCAGGTGTTCCATGGCGCGGGGTTGCCGGTACCGACGACGATGGTGTTGGTCTCCACGTCGAACGATGGCGTCTGCCATGGCGCGCCGCCCCCCTGGCTCCAGGCCTCGACCTTGCCGGTGGGGGAGTTGGGGTCGTTGGGCCAGGTCGGAGCCTTGGGGTCGCCTGTAGGCGTGCTGGGCTGACCGTTCAATCGACCCACATGACCGTCCACCAGTGGTCGTGCCCAGATCTCCTTGCCGGTGTCGGGGTCTCGCGCGTAGAGATAGCCCACCACACCGAATTCGTCGCCAGACGATCCATGCACCAGCAGCACCTTGCCGGTCTGCTTGTCCTTGATGATGAAGGGCGCACCGGTCATGGTGTAGCCCACCTTGTGGTCGCCGAACTTCTCGTTCCACACGACTTTGCCGGTCGCGCGGTCCAAAGCGATCACGCGCGCATCGAGCGTACCGAAATACACCTTGTCGCCGTAGATCGCAGGTCCGCGGTTGACGACGTCGCAGCAGGGGCGGATGTCCTCGGGCAGGCGGTGCTCGTAGGTCCACAGGCGCTTGCCGCTGCGCGCGTCCAGCGCCACGAAGCGCGAGTAGGAGGCGGTGACGTAGATCACGCCGTCGTGGATCAGCGCCTGCGCCTCCTGGCCGCGCTGCTTCTCGCCGCCGAAGGAGTAGCTCCACGCCGGAACAAGGCCTGCCACGTTCTTGGGGTTCAGCGTCTTCAGCGGGCTGTAGCGTTGGGCCGTCAGCCCCAGTCCATAGGACAGCACGTCTTCGGTGGTCTTGGCGTCGTTTGCAATGTCTTCCCAGGTCACTGGCTTGACCGCGAACGCGGGAAGGCTGGCGGTGGCTGCAATCGCCAGACACAGCGTGTTCAAACGCAGGGGGCGGAAGGCCGATGTGGACATGTGGTTTGCTCCTCGTGTGGTTGTAGATGATGGCCATCCAACATCTGCAAGACACATGCCATCGCCTGGCAGGCAGGCTCCGCTGCTTTGAACCGGCGCTCCCGTTCAAATGTGGAGCGGAGTGTGGCGCGCGAGCTGTTCAGATACGGAGCACCACGGCGCAATGTCCTGAGCGCCGCAGCCCATGTCAGCGCATGCGGCGAATGAGCCCGTCCTTCAAGACGACCTGGTGGTACGCGAAGGCCAGCACATGGGCCGCGATGAGAACCAGCATGGCGTAGACCGAGACCTCATGCATGATGCTGAAGAACGCCTTGGCAGAGTCCCAGCGCTCGGCCAGCTGGGGCAGTTTCATGCCGAAAAATCGAATGGGGTAGCCCGAGTACATCGAACCCAAAAAGCCCGAAACCGGCGCCATCAGCATCAGCAGGTACAGCAATCGGTGGTTGGCAATGGCCAGCGCGTGTTGCGTGCGCGGCAGGGGAAATTCAATGACACGTGGGCGCAGGACGGCCCAGGCAAGCCGAACGAGCACCAACATCCCGAGCAAGATGCCGATGGATTTGTGCAGATTGAACCAGGCTGCCCGGACTCCGCCAGCGTCCTTGGGCAGGCCGATCATCCATATGCCCAGCGCAAGCTGGGCCAGCAGCATCACGGCCATGAGCCAATGCAGCCCTACCGAAAAACGGTCGTATCGATGTGAAACGGGCGCGGGCACTTTCATCTCGGCGTCTCCATGGACTTGTGTCATGCAGCGCAGCAGCGTGCGCATGCCCTGTGCGGGAAGTGCGCAGCGCTGCCGAGCCTCAGTTCAGCAGGTCGGGAGGAAGCAGGTTCTTCTTGCGGTAGATGGTGTTTCGTGACACCCCAAGCGCCTTGGCTGCCGCCGACACATTGCCCCTGTGAATGCGCAACATCTGTGCCATCGTATTCAGGGTGACGTCCTGCAGACGCACGCCGTCGGAGAACACGTCTTCAGAGTTCGCAATGGCGACGGGCGCAGACGCGATCACGCTGGCCTCAACAGCCAACGGGGCGTTGTTGGCGATGCTCAGCTCTTCGAGAAAATCGTCCGGCAGGTGCTCCGCATCGATTACACCATCGGTGTCCACCATGACAACGGCCGTGCGAAGCAGGTTATGCAGCTGGCGCAGGTTGCCTGGCCAGTGGTAGCTGGCCAGCAATGTCATCACGTCCGAAGAGATGGTGATGTGCGGCTCGCCCTCGCAAAGCGATTTCAGGACTTTCTTCACCACGACTTCAAAGTCGGTGCGCTCGCGCAGTGCGGGCAGCCGCACCACCAGGCCATTGAGGCGGTAGTAAAGATCCTCTCGAAACTCACCACGGGAGATCATTTCCCTGATGTTCTTGTGGGTCGCGCAGACCACCGTGACATCCACCTCAACATCCTTTCGCGCGCCCAGGGGGCTGACCTTGCGTTCCTGCAGCACGCGCAGCAGCCGTGCCTGAAGATGCCTTGGCATGTCACCGATTTCATCGAGGAACAAGGTGCCGCCATCGGCCTGCACGATCTTGCCAATCGCACCCTTCTTGCGCGCGCCGGTGAATGCCCCTTCCTCGTAGCCAAACAACTCGGCCTCGATCAAAGTCTCCGGAATGGATGCGCAGTTGACGGCGACGAAAGGCATGCGCGCGCGCGCCGAATCGTTGTGGATGGCCTGCGCCAGCAGGTCTTTGCCTGTACCAGTTTCACCCAGGATCATCACGGGGATGTCGCGATCTACGATGCGGCGCAGCTTCTGGATGACGGATTTGATCTGCGCGTCTCCAGTGTCGAGATACTGCAACGACGACAGGTGCGGCTTGCAGCGCGACTGCGTTGGCGTGGCCGTGCGAGCCGATGACGGCGTGGCGCCGCCCTCCTGCTCGACGGGCGCGAGCGAAGGATGCGACCATGGCCCAGCGGGCTTGATTTCCGTCCGGCACCAGACCGACACCCCGTTGTGCATTCCGAGCTGGCGCGGTATCGACGCTGAGCCGCTGAACAGTTCGAACAGTGCGGAGATGGGCAGATTGAAAAGCGAAGAAAAGGTGTGCGCCTGCAGGGCGTGGTGCGACAGGCCCAGTTGGAATTGCGCGCTGCGGTTGGCCGAGATGAAGCGCCCCTCCGGCGAAAACACCGAAATGCCTTCCACCAGCGTGCCGAGAAACTCCGGGCGCGAATGAAAGTGCAGCCGCACCGCCTTGGGGAAACTGCCCGCGAACATATGGTTCTCGATCAGTTGAGCCGACATGCGCACCAAGGCCAGCGTGTGCTGGTGATAGCTGCGGTGATCACCCGTGACGTCGAGGGCACCGATGACCTGGCCATGCGGGTCGAAGATGGGCGAGCACGAGCAGGTGAGCGATTGATTGGCGCTCATGTAGTGCTGGTTGCCATGGACCGTAATGGCCTCCTCCTCACTGAGTGCCGTACCGATGGCGTTGGTGCCCTTGGTTTTTTCCGACCAGTCGGTGCCAGGCACGAGGGCCACGCGCGAGGCTTTTTCCAGAAAATCGTTGTCCCCGAGTGAGTGCAACACCATGCCCTGCGCCGAAGTCAACAGCACCATGCTGTGCGTATTGGCGATCTGCCCGTAGAGCGTCTCCATGATCGGCGCGGCATGCTGGAACAGGAAGCGGTTCTCATCCATTGCGCTGCTCATGTGGCCGCGACTGGGACTGGTGTAGTCGGGCTCTTCATGCACGGAAACGCCGTAGGTCTGCGACCTGCGGTTGGCCTTGTCCAAAACTTCAGCAACGTGATGATCCGGCGCTGCTGGCTGGGATGCGACGCCTGTCTGCGCCGGAAAGCGACCGACGGATTCAACGATGGGCATGTTGACTTGTCTCCTGCGTGAGGCTCTTGGTGCCTGCGAAGCCGGTATTGATCCGGATGGCGTGCTGCGCGTGGCGCAGCTCACAAGCTCGGCCTTGCTTTAGTTGTGCTCGCTGTCTACGGGATGCTTCTTGTTATGAACGGCAGTCTCTGTATCCGCAAGCTTGCCTACAACTGGCGAGCTGTTCCACATTGTAGCAAATGGGACCTGAAGTGCTGCAGTATGAAGCACGCCTGGCTAAATGGTTGAAACACCGGAGGCCGTTGGCTTGCTATTTGCTTTTCATGGGTAGCGATTTGCTTTCTTATTTTTCCAACAGGAGACACCCGTGAAACGCTTTTCCTCGCCCCCTCTCCAGCGCCGTGCGTCTGCCATTTGCCGCTATCTGCTGCCCATGGCCTTGGCATGGGGCTTCTCGTCGGCAGCCCTGGCGCACGGCGACATGGTGCCGCAGGCCGTGGACACCAGCAGCCTGCCGCAGCTGGGCGCCAAATGGCTTGAATCAAACCCCTATGACAAGGCCAGCCCCGCGCGCGGCGAGGCCCTGCGCATCGGCAGCTCGGCCTACAACCAGAACTGCGCCAGATGCCACGGTCTGGAGGCCGTGTCCGGCGGCATTGCGCCCGATCTGCGCAAGTTCGACGACGACTGCATCAGCCTGGCGGATGCGGCGAAAAAAGCGGCCTGCTTCAAGGAGATGGACGACTACTACGCTGGCACGGTACGCCGCGGGCGCACGCGGGACGGCCGCGTCTACATGCCGCCTTTCGAAGGTACGCTGACGCAAGAAGCCATTTGGGCTATCCGCTCTTACCTTGAAGATCGCCGCGACAAGACGAAGTGATCCAGGACATCTGCCAACAAAAGGGGCTCCTTATCGGAGTCCCTTTTTTGTCGATATCCCTGCCCTGATGGGTCAGCCGCCCCGTCTGGCATGAACTCGATATCCACGCAAGGCGTGATCAACACGCGGCCGAGCGGTCGTGCCTTCAGAACTGGTACGCCGCAGTCACCCCCAGCATCCATTGCCTGCCCGGCGCACTTTCGTAATAGCGCCCATTGCCTTCGTTCACGATGACAGAACCAACGTATTTCTTGTTGGCCAGGTTATCGACACGCGCAAACGCGTCGACCTTCCAGCCGCCAAAGCGCGCGGTATAGCCGCCGCTGACCCCAAAGACGCCGTATGCCGGAGCCCGTACAGAATTGACATCGTTGGCGGCAACAGCGCCGACGTGACGCCAGTCAATGCCTGCACGCCAATGACTGGTGGGCTTCCAGTCCAGCGAAAGAAAGGCCTGCGTGCGCGCAGTGCCCGCGATGCGCTTGCCCGCCGGCACGCAAGTAGCGCCCTTGGCATCGCAAAAGCCTTGGCTCAGCGTGGCATCCAGCCAGGTGAAAGCGGCGTTCAGCTGAAGTTGGCGATCAATCCAGGTCGTGTTGCTCAGCTCCAGTCCTTGCCGTCGGGTGCGGCCCGCGTTCTGGAAGCTGCTGCGGCCGCCGGTGTTGTCGGCCACCACAATTTCATTGCGCGTACGCGTCTGGAAGACCGCTGCAGTCCACTCACCGCGCACCGCATCCCCGAAGCCGTAGCGCTGCTTCCAACCCACTTCGGCGCTGACCGACGTGGCGGGGCGCAAGCCGAAGTTCAGACCCGGCAGCGAACCCGGCCTGTAGGAAATCTCGTTGAACGTCGGGGTTTCGAAACCACTGCCGACCGACGCGTAGACATTGGCGCTGTCGCTGACGCGGTGCTGGAGCGACAGCACGGGCAACACGCGGTGAAAGCCAGTGCTTCCGCTGTCGTTGCCATTGCCGTTGGCGATGTACTTGTCGCGCGATTGAAGCTGCACGTTGCTCCAGCGCAGGCCAGCCAGCGCCGTCCAATCGGGCGCGAAGCGCCACGAAACCTGGGCATACGGGTCGATATTGGTCAGCATGTTGCGTTCCTTTCGGCGCAAGGCGCCCTCGACCCCCAGCACGCCGTTGCTGAAATTGTTGTAGCCACGGCGGTCCTCTTCCACAACGTTGGCGGCCAGGCCGGCCACCAGGCTGAATGGGCGCGCCGCAACTTCCGTATCGTGCGCCCAGCGCAGATCCATGCCGCCATAGGTGCGCTTCAGATCGATCACGCCGCCCGCGCTGGTGGCCGCCTGTTGCGATGCGGCAGGCGTGGACTGGTATTGCACGATCTCGCGTTCGCCCGCGTAGACCATCATGCGCAAGGTGTTGGCGCTGTCGATCCGTCGCTCATAGGTCAGGCCCGCCTGGGTCTGGCGGGTGTTCTTGCGGGCGTTGTAGTCGATCGGGTTCTGCGCAACCGCACGCGCATTGGCGGCCCAGTCGGCGGGGGTCACGCCACCCGGGTCCTGCGCGTTCACCGATACGTGGCTTGCCACCAGCGTCAGCTGGCCGTCCGCGCCAACCCGGGTGTCGATCCGCGCATTCAGCAGGTTCTTGTCGGCGGCGCTCTGCCGGCGCCAGCCGTCGGTCAGGTAGCGGCTGGCACTGATGACATAGCCGATGCCCTGGCTTTCACCCTGAGCCTTGAGGCCCAGACGCTTCTGGCCATCGCTGCCGACTGCGAAGGTGCTCTGGACGCGGGGCGCACCTTCACCTCGCTCGGTATAGACGTTGAGCACACCACCGGCCGAGTTGCCATACAGCGCAGAGTAGGGGCCGCGCAGCACCTCGATGCGCTCCGCCGAAGAAAGGTCTATGTTGCTGATCTGCCCCTGCCCGTCCGGCATCGTCGAGGGGATTCCATCCACAAAAACCTGCACGCCGCGCACGCCGAAGGTGGACCGAGCACCGTGGCCGCGAATAGACAGCTGCAGGTCTTGCGCGTAGTTCTGCCGGTTCTGCAACAGCAGGCCAGGTACGCCGGGAAGGGCTTCCGACAGGTTCACCTGCCACTGGCGATCGCGCGCGCGCTCACCGTCCACCACGGTGATCGACGCAGGGGTTTGATCCAGTGTCGATGGCGCCAGCGTGCTGCCCACGGTCACGTCCGGCAGCGTGGGGACGTCAGCCTGCTGTGCAACGGCCACCTGTGCCATGGCCATGAGGCCACCCAATGCCACGGTCTTCAGCGGGTCCGGCGCGCGCCGGGCAATGGCTGGCATGGGATTCCTTGTCTCGTCGATGGTTTTTTCGGTTGGAGCATCTGTTTACACATACCGTGCCATGGCGCTGGGCGGCGAGAACGGGACACTTGCAGCGCGCTGGCCGCATGCGGTGCTGCAGTTTGGAACACCCACTGTTCCAGATCGGTCAGCCTGCCCCACCACTGACAAACGACCCGCGCCCACCAAAGGCGCATGTTCGCCGCATTCACCCGCGATTCGCTTCAAAGGTCAATTTCTCCCCTTGAAGGTCCTGAGCGATGAGCTCTGGCGCCAAGCCTCAGCGGTGCGGCAAAGCGCCGGGCATCAACCGTCGCGCAAGGCGTAACCCACGCCCCTCAAGGTGCGAATCGGGTCTTCATCGTCCCGCACCGCCCGCAGCTTGGCGCGCAGCGTCTTGATGTGCGCATCCACCGTCCGATCAAAGCTCTCGCCCGGGTCGTCCCACACCCGTTCCAGCAACTCGTCACGCGTGAACACGCGCCCCGGCCGCTGCATCAACGCCGCCAGCAGCCCATATTCATAGCGCGACAACTCCAGCGCCT